>Ga0256830_1003278_pt1 | contig 10189 bp, 8 predicted proteins | sample 128326metaG_FD_190537 | JGI IMG/M metagenome (GOLD analysis project Ga0256830, IMG submission 190537) | Hydrothermal vent microbial communities from Lau Basin, Pacific Ocean - 128-326 | ecosystem: Environmental > Aquatic > Marine > Hydrothermal vents | place: Pacific Ocean: Lau Basin | collected...
GAATTCGCTCGAAGTCGGAGGGTTGGGTAGTTGGGTAATTGGGTAATTGAGTAATTGGGTATTGGGTATTACATCCTGAGCGGAGGGTGGACGAAGTCCACTCGGAGTCGAAGGATGGGTAATTGGGTATTACATCCTGAGCGGAGGGGGGACAGAGTTCGGATGAACTCCGTTCGCTCGTAGTCGAAGGATGGTGGTTGGTGTCCGGTGCTGGGTTTTTCGTTGTCGGTTTGAGGTACAAGGCGGGAGTGGATGGGAGTCGAACCCACCGCGGCTCGCAACGCGACCCGCCACCGGTTTTGAAGACCGGGGCACCCACCGGGGCACAACCACTCCCAATGTACGACACGAACATCGGGATTATACCTGTTGTGAGAGGGGGCGTAAAGTTCAGTGTTCAGCGGGCTGTGTTCGGTGTTGGGTTGCAATGGGGGAACAGGCTGGCAGCTGGCGGCAGGTCTCATCCATCCGGCCAGCCAGATGAGTTCTAAGGAAACAGGCGGCGGGCTTTGACTTCCGCTACTGCATCTTCCCGGTAACGGTACAAACGAGCAGGACGGCCCTCCCCGGTGCGCATGTGGGGCGTAGGTTCGATGATTCCCGCCTGAAGGATACGGCGACGAAAGTTGCGTTTGTCCAATTTTTCGCCCAAGATGATTTCGTAGGTGTTTTGGAGTTCAGAGAGGGTAAATTCTTCCGGGAGAAGCTCGAACCCCACCGCGGTGTATTCCAGCTTGTAACGTAGCCGACGGATAGCATACCGGACGATTTCGCTATGATCGAAAGCAAGTTCGGGCAACGCATCTACCGGAAACCAACAGGCTTGTGCGGCGTCGTCGCCTCCTTCGGTGCGGATGGGCACCCCCGTCGAAATGAGGGCGAAATAGGCGACGGTGATGACGCGCCCGCGGGGATCGCGCCCCGGATCGCCATAGGTGTAGAGTTGTTCCAGGTAGGCTTTCTCCAGGCCGGTTTCCTCCTCCAGTTCTCGCAGGGCTGCTTCTTCCAAAGATTCATCGATGCGGACGAAACCGCCAGGCAGTGCCCACATTCCGGCAAAAGGCGCTTCCCCGCGTTGGATCAGCAAAACGCTCAGACAATTTTCTCGAATCGTGAAAATGACCACGTCAACGGTCACCGCGGGGCGGGGGTGGGCATAGATATAGGGCATAGGGGTTTCTCTGAAACAGATTGCTAACTCGCTTTGTGTCCTTTTTACAATAACAATTATATCTTCTCATGCGGCGGCGCGCCAGGATGGAATTGGATGTGCCGGACGATGTGGCTTTGTGATTTTTTTGTACCTCAAATTACCAAGTGGTCGTATTAATGGTAAGATTCGGCGTTTGATTTTCATTTATCCTCTGTCCAACGACAGAAAACAACCATGAAGAAGGCAGAAGGTTATGGCTCAGGTTTCACACAAACTCAATAATGCGTTAGAAGGAGCGCTGGCGGGTGGAGGGGACCCCGCCACCTCCCCTTTGTACGTTTTTGGCCCATTTTTGAAACTTATCGTCGTCGCGGGCGTAGCGCAGGTCACGTTCGGGGCTTCGATCTGGCTGGTTGTGCTGACCATCGCGGTGGTATCCGCCATGTACCGGCTGGTGATGAAATGGGTGATAGACGGCAGCGGTGGCAGTGGATTGAGCGAGGAAGAATTCGGGAGTTGGGCGGTGAAAGTCAACGCGGCGATCACCTTCATCGAATATACGCTGACTTTTCTGGTCAGCATGGCCGCCCTGGTCACTTTCATCGCGGACCGGGTGCCGATCTTGAACGACAAGATTCTCGGGATTCAATACCGCACCTTTGTAGCGATTATCCTGAGCGTGTTGACGGGATGGCTGGTCAACCGCGGCCCCAAAATGGCGGCGCGCACGTTTGGCCCGGCGACGGGTGGCGTTTTGTTGTTGTTGTGGGCAATGGTGATCGCGACGATCTGGCAGTATGGTTTGCGGCTGCCGGCATTCGATCTCGATGCGTTTCGCCCCGAATATTTCAAGTTCACGATTGGGGGGTATGTGCGCATCCTGGCGGTGATGACCGGGATCGAAGTGTTCGCCAATCTGGTGGCGGCCTACGAAGGAGACCCGGCTGAAAAGAGCAAGAAGGCGTTCAACAGTTTGTTGATCATCATGGGAACCACGGCCATAACCATGCTGGTGGTTGGGCCGGCCATCTTCGAGTTGTCCGATCCGACCAATCCGGAAGTATCGGTGTTCACCCAAACCATGGACAAGCTGTTACCCGCCCCGCTCCCGTGGTTGGGGACAATCGTGGGCGTTGCGGTGTTGATGTCTGCTTCGGCGGCCAGCGCGCAAGGTTTGCAAAATCTGGCTTTGGGGTTGAAGATGCGCCACTACGTGCCGCCGATCATCGGCCAGCGTAACCAGTTCGACGTGGCGGATAAACCGGTGTGGATTCAGGTGGGGATTGTGTCCTTGAGTTTTTTGTTGTTTGGTACACATGAAGAGACGTATCTGGCCATTTATGCTGCTGGCGTGTTCATCTTGCTTAGCATGACAGGATGGGCGGTGACCAAACGTTTGTGGCGCGAGGCGCGAGAGAGCTTTACGGTGGGAAGAGCGGCCTTGATTGTTGGTACGGTGTTGGCCTCCTCATTGACCACCGTTGCTACCGCGATCATTTTCGAGGAGCGTTTTTTGGAGGGCGCCTGGACGTATTTTGTGTTCATCCCGGTGTTGTACGCCACTTTCACCTACTTTCGCAATCGGCTGGGCGCGCCCTCCCCAGAGATGGACTACCTGGGCCAACTGGATGCCGCACTGCTGGCGGGCTTCGGATTTGGACAGTATGAAAAAGTGGTCAGCGCGCCGGGCACGAACGGCTCGGTCAAAACTGTGGAGGTCTCCTGGCAACCGGAGCCAAAGGAGCGCAGCACCTGGCGGCAGCAGCGAGTCTCGTTCAAGAGCGTTGTGCTGCTGCTGGATGGCTCTGAATATGCAGCCCAGGCCATCCCGTTCACCAAAATGATTTGCAAACAGGCCGGCCTGCACTTGACCCTGCTGTCGTCCGTCAAAAACCACACCCCGGCCCTGCAACGCGAATACGATCAGACATACGAACAACGGCGCGCCTATTTGTCTCAGGTGGCGGAGAAGTTGCGCCAGGAGGGGATCGACGTGGAATACGAAATCCGTCCCGGATTCATCGCGGATGCTACCCGCGCGCTCGTCGATGAGCGTGGCATCGATCTGGTCGTCACCAGCACCAGGGGCAAATCCGGCCAAAAGCACTGGGGCAGCGGCGGCGTGTCGCGGAAACTGGTGCAGAAATGCACGGCCCCGGTAATTCTCGTTCCCACCGAAGAAGACGGCAAAGTTTCCCCGCGGCTGGATCGGATTTTGGTGGCCCTGGACGGTTCGATTTTCTCGGAACGAGTTTTGCCGTATGCACGCGCGATGGCGCAGACTTTTGACAGTGAATTGATATTGTTGACCGTTCCAGAAGTTCCAGAAACAGAGCACTACCGTGCGCCTGCCGGTGTGGTGGAAAGGATTCGCACAAAGGCAGAGTTGAACATCCGCAATTTTTTGGAAGCAGTGGCGCGCTCCCTGCGGGAAGAAGGCGTGCGGGTGAGCACACTCGTCACTGGATCGCGGTCCGTGCCAGCGATTGTTTCCATCAGTGAAGAAAAAGGTGTCGATATGATCATGATGACCTCGCACGGTCGTGGAGGGTTGGAGCTTTTCCTGATGGGCAGCGTTGCCGAACGGGTGGTCGATGAAACCGACAAACTCGTGTTCATGGTGCCCATTTGCGCGTAGCCAGTCAATCATCCCCCCCATCGCTGTCCACACTCCGGGGGGTAATCTGTGCAAGCTACTGACAGTACTTACGCAGTTGAGACCTCACAGGTCTACTACCACACGATGCAGGAAGATTTTACCCAAAATCGATTGCATCCGGGCATCTCCATGCGCTTTGAGACCTGTGAGGTCCGGGTGCGACTTTTCAAGTGCGTAAGTCCTACTACTGAGAATCAAAAGCGGCTTCCGAAATCAAGTTCGGAAGCCGCTGTTTTTTGAAACGACTATGGTCAGAACAAAATCGAGGCCAGCTCACGGCGGTAGTTGACGGTGACACTAGACTCGTCTCCGAGGATTTCGAAGAGCGCCAGGACGAGCTTTTGCACCTCTCCATTTCGGTAGCGTTTGTCGGCGCGTAAAATGTCCAGCAACCCGTCCAAAGCAGCCGGGAAATTGCCCCTTTTGATCAGGTTGAGCGCGCGCAGGAAAGTTGCTTCCAGAATTTCGTTATCAGGCAACGGTTGGGTATGGACCAGAGCTGCCGCCAGGGGGCGCAGCGTCTCGGCTTTGGCGTATTCTTTGCTGCCCGGGAACTTTTTCAAAATGTCCAGCGCTTCCTGGGCTTTGTTTTGGGCCAACAGGCTTTTCGACAACCCTAATAAGGCTGCTGGCGAAGAACGCTCCGAATTCAAAACCCGCCGGAAACATTCTTCCGCTTCGGCCCATCGATGTTCCGTGAGCAGGCTCTGCCCCTTCGAGAGGAGCAGGTCGTTTGGGCCTGGCGCAAGCTCTTTGAGAAAAGCCTCGATCTTGGGTCTGGGAAGCGCGCCCACAAACTCGGAAACGATTTGCCCGCCTCGAAAGCCTTTCACCGCCGGGATGCCGCGAATGTTGTAGCGGGTAGCAAGGTTGGGGTTGTCATCCACGTTGACTTTGGCGAGACGAAAACGACCGTCCGCCTCCTCTACCAGCGATTCCAACAACGGGCCTAATATCCGGCAGGGGCCACACCATTCGGCCCAAAAATCCACGACCACAGGTTTCTGGCGGGAATATTGGATGACTTCAAATTGGAAATCTGATTCACTTACCTCAATGATGTAATCGGATGACATTTGCTTCCCTCTTTCGAGCTTCTGGGTTTTGAGACCTCACAGGTCTACTACCACACGATGCAGGAAGATTTTACCCAAAATAGATTGCATCCGGGCATCTCCATGCGCTTTGAGACCTGTGAGGTCTGGGTACGACTTTTGGTGCGTAAGTCCTATCATCGTATATTTGCTATGTGAGAGGGGGACAGGGCGCTCTGCACCCCGCCCGGCGTTCCTGTGCATTTATTGCCTTATTTTACCAGTCTGGTATTAGATCAATATATGCGTTTGATTACAATTTCGACCCGGTTGGTAGTTTTTTACTGGTGCCTGGTGCCGTCGGGCATGATAGCCCCCTTGAGAGAGCGCACACCCCGCAATTGGTCGTCGCTCACAATGGTGCCCACCAATATCGTCTTAGACATATCCGCCCCTTTTAATGATGCGTAGTCCAGATTGGCACCTGTCAAGTCAGCGCCGCTGAGGTCCGCACCGTTCAAGTCTGCCCAGATCAGGTTGGATTTGCGTAAAATCGCGCCTCGAAACGAAGCCCCTTCCAGGTATGCGCCATTGAAATTCGTCTCGATGAGACTGGTTCCGTCGAATGGGACACGGTAAAGCATAGCGCGGGAAAAATTTGCACCATCCAACACCGTGTTTTGCAAATATGTCCCATAAGGAGCCACTGCAACTGGATACACGTTGCGGAAGTCCCTTCTACCCGCCTTGTATTCTTTGATGATTGTTTGCGCGTCCATGAGCAAGGCATCTGGAAACTGCTGTTTTACCCACTCGGTAGGGTCTTGTTTTTCTGCCGGTTCGATAGACGCGTCTTTTCGTTTGGGCACAGGTCTTTCCCTTCTCTTTGACGTGGGCGGCCTGGAGCTTAGAACGGATAAGATTTGGGAAAGTAACCAATACCCGATGAAAAGCAGGATCAGGACAATTACTACGCTCAAGAGAATGAACAACAATGTCAGGTTGTTCTCGATTTGGAGCGCAGAAAGAAAAAGGGAGAGGGGCTGAACCGCGGCGGTCATTTGTGGTGATAAAATCTGTAGCCGGGATGCAAGGGAGAGGCTGACGCAACAGTTCCTCTGTAACGGTAGGGGAAATTGCCTCGGCGGAAAAACACCGCTTCGCAATAACGTGCCCAAGCACTCACGAGAATTGTAGCATGGGTTGGTTAAAAGTCGTTAATTCTTTGTTGACGAACGTCCATCGCCATGCTATGATGCAATGGCGCAAAAAGCTTTTATTCTGATGATTGTTTTACCGCCATGCGCAATTTATCGTTGCTTTTTTTCAGGCATACTCATGAGTTTGGAGTTCGTCTTTCGTATTTTAGGAATGATTTTATTCGCCGCGGGGGGAATTTCAGTGGGGGTCTATCTCAGCGGGTTGGCTGCTGCCTCCCCTGAATTATACGCTGTTGTGATGGGGTTGGTGGGGGCGCTGGTCGGATTGGTGCTGACTCCTTTTTTGACCACCCGCCCGGTGCGGGCCATTCGTTCGATACTTGGAAATGTCTCCACCCGGACGCTGTTCTCCAGCCTGAGCGGGCTGATCGTGGGGCTGATCATTGCGGCGCTGCTCTCCATTCCTTTGTCTTTGTTGCCGCCACCGCTGGGTCAGATATTGCCGCTTGCGGCTGCGATCGTGTGTACCTATTTAGGCGTTACGGTCTTCATCGCCCGGCAAGAAGACATTCGCACAATGCTCCAGGCCTTCATCCGCGCCCCCATCGGGAGGTCAGACGAGGAGGCCAAAGAGCCGATGGTATTGCTGGATACCAGCGTGATCATTGATGGCCGCATTGCAGACATCGCCCGCACAGGGTTTCTGCCGCGCGTTCTGTTGATCCCCCGCTTCATCCTCAACGAACTACAGCACATCGCGGATTCCGCGGACAATTTGCGCCGCCAGCGAGGCCGCCGCGGCTTGGAGGTCTTGTCAGAATTGCAAAAAAACAGCACTGTCTCTGTGCAGATCAGCGATTTGGACGTGGAAGGCAGCCAGCCTGTGGACGATAAACTCGTTCTGCTGGCGAAGAGGTTAGGCTGTCCGGTGCTGACGAATGATTACAACCTCAACCGGGTGGCCGATTTACAAGGCGTGAGGATACTGAACATCAATGAGCTGGCCAATGCGGTCAAGGCGATCTATCTGCCGGGCGAATCTTTGACTGTAAAGATTATCCAGAAGGGCAAAGAGCACAATCAGGGAGTGGGCTATTTGGAAGACGGCACCATGATCGTGGTAGAAAATGGCAGTGAATACATCGGCGCCCAGGTGAACACTGTCGTCACCAAAGTATTGCAAACGGCTGCCGGGCGGATGATCTTCGCCCGACCCGTGAAACATTAGCCAGGACAATTTGAATGACACTCCGGATTTACAACACACTCACCAGAAAAAAGGAAACTTTTGAACCCCTACAGGCCGGTAAGGTCTTGATGTACGTCTGCGGGCCGACGGTGTATGACAACGCACACATCGGCCATGCCATGTCTTCGGTGGTGTTCGACGTGATCCGCCGTTACCTGGAATTCAGCGGCTATCAGGTGCGGCACGTGATGAACTACACCGATGTAGACGACAAAATCATTCAGAGAGCTAACCAACTGGGGGAGAACCCTTTCGATCTGGCCGAGAGGTACATCCAGAAGTACAAGCAACATCTCGACGATTTGAATGTGCTCCAGGCGCACCTCAATCCACGTGCCACCCAGGAAATCGATCACATCATTCAGATGGTTCAAAAATTGATCGAGCGCGGCTACGCCTACGTTTCGGATGGCAGCGTGTACTTTCGGGTCTGCAAGGACGAAGACTATGGCAAACTTTCCCGCCGCAGGCTGGAAGAATTGCAGGCCGGCGCGCGCGTCGATGTGGATGAACGCAAAGAAAACCCGCTGGACTTCGCGCTCTGGAAAGCGGCCAAAGAAGGCGAACCCTATTGGGAAAGCCCGTGGGGACGCGGGCGCCCCGGCTGGCACATCGAGTGCTCGGCCATGAGCCTGTTCCACCTGGGGGAACAAATCGACATCCACGGCGGGGGGAACGATCTGATCTTCCCCCATCACGAGAACGAGATCGCCCAATCCGAGAGCTACACCGGCAAGCCCTTTGCCAAATACTGGGTACACAACGGTATGCTCCAGTTGTCGGGCGAGAAGATGTCCAAATCATTGGGCAACCTGATCACCATCGATGAATTTCTGTCGCGCTACGATGCCGATGTTTTTCGGCTGATCGTGTTGAACTCCAGTTATCGCGGCCCGTTGAGCTTCAACGATGAGATTATCGAGCAGGCCCGGCGGGGGCTGGAGCGATTGCAGAGCGGGCTGCGTCCCCCCCGCCCGGACGCGGAGGGGGCCTCTGACGAGGTGCGCCGGGCACTGGCAGAACAGATGACCGCCACCCGGGAGGGGTTCGTCCGCGCCATGGACGATGATTTCAACACCGCGGCCGCGTTGGGGCATTTATTCGATCTGGTACGCGCCATCAACCAGGCACGCGACGCAGGGGCCGCCTCCTCAGACCTGTCCGCGGCCCAATCGTTACTGAAAGAACTGGCCGGTGTTCTTGGCCTGCGTCTCGAAGCGAAAGAGAAACACTCTCCCGCGGACCCGTTCATCGACCTGCTGGTGGAAATTCGCACCGAGCTGCGCGGCCGGAAGTTGTGGGACCTTTCGGACCGGATACGAGACCAACTGAAAGCCCTGGGAGTGATCATCGAAGACAGCAAACAAGGCTCGGTTTGGCGCTGGGAATAATGCGGGAATGGCTTTTTGGTCGCAACGCGGTGTACGAGAGCTTGCAGGCGCGGCGGCGGCACTTCTTTCGCCTGCGTGTGGCAGAGGGGGCAAAAGAAAGGGGACGGCTCAAGGACATCCTGGAAATTTGCCGCGGGAGAAACATCCCGATTGAGCACCTGCCGCGAAAACAGTTGAACGTCCACGCCGCGGGGCATCAGGGGGTGGCTTTGCAGGCTTCGGGCTACCCCTACAGCGATCTGGTGCAGATTTTGGAACATGCCAACGGCCGCGCAGACGCGCCGTTTCTTCTGATTCTGGACACCTTACAAGACCCCCAGAATCTGGGGTCGCTCTTGCGCAGCGCGGAGGCGTTCGGGGTACACGGCGTGCTTTTACCACTGCGGCGCACCGCCACCATCACTCCGGCGGTGGTCAACAGCTCTGCCGGTGCGAGCGAACACCTGCTGATCGCGCAGACCAACCTTGCCCAGGCGATCCGGGTGCTGAAATCGGAAGGGGTGTGGGTGGTGGGCCTGGAGCGCGTCCCGGATGCACGCCCCCCTCACCGGTTGCGCCTGGACGGCCCGCTCGCGCTGGTGGTCGGCAGCGAAGGAGAGGGAATGCGCCCGTTGACCAGAAAATCATGTGACGTGTTTCTCCAGCTTCCCATGCAGGGGCGGGTGGCCTCGCTGAATGCCGCGGTAGCCGGCTCAATTGCCCTCTACCTTGCCCGGCAGGAACGGGAAAACCCACGCCCGGTACGGTCATAAAAACGTAACTGCTCAGTTATCGGGAAGCCAGAAGCGTAGAGCGTAATTACCCTAATTACCCAATTACCCAACTACCCAACTACCCAACACCCAGGGCAAGCACCCCAACTCGAACCTTACCCCCGGAGCACACCATGACCCTCAAACCCGGCTGGCAAGGCCGTTTTTACGAAGATTTCGAGATCGGCGATGTGTACCAGCACCCCCTGGGGCGCACCATTACCGAGACCGATAACATCTGGTTCACGCTGCTGACCATGAACCCCAACCAGTTGCACTTCAACCGCGAGTACGGCAAACGCACCGAGTTTGGCCGCTGCCTGGTGGACAGCACCCTGACCCTGGCCATTGTCACCGGCCAGAGCGTGGCAGACGTCAGCCAGAATGTGATCGCTAACCTGGGATGGGACGAAGTGCGCCTGCCCCACCCGGTCTTCAACGGTGACACGATTTACGCGGTCTCCGAGGTGATCGACAAACGCGAATCAAAATCCCGCCCCTATGCCGGCATCGTCAAAGTCCGCACCCGCGGGGTGAACCAGGACGGCAAAGTGGTGATCAGCTTCGTGCGCACCATCCTGGTCTACAAACGCGATCACGCTCCCCAACGCGGCCTCTTTCCGAAGATCGAGGAGGAAAGTTAGAGAGTAGGAAGGCATCCTGAGCGGACGTAGATAGGACTTGCGCAGTTCATGCCTGCTGTTGTTTGTGTCATTCTGAGCGATAGCGAGGAATCTCAACGATGGTGAGGGAGATGAAGACGGACGACCGGGGACGGGGGACGGGGGACG
>Ga0256830_1003279_pt1 | contig 10188 bp, 7 predicted proteins | sample 128326metaG_FD_190537 | JGI IMG/M metagenome (GOLD analysis project Ga0256830, IMG submission 190537) | Hydrothermal vent microbial communities from Lau Basin, Pacific Ocean - 128-326 | ecosystem: Environmental > Aquatic > Marine > Hydrothermal vents | place: Pacific Ocean: Lau Basin | collected...
GTAGAGATCCGGTTCAGGGCACAGGAACACTTTGCAGGATTTTATCTGCCAACTCGGTAACACTGTCCTGCTGTTCAGACTGGGTGCCAAGGCGGTGAAAAATGACTGACGGAAACACCGCCTGAATGTCTTCCGGCAACGTGTAGTCACGGTTGTCGAGAAACGCCCAGGCCTTGGCCGCGTGCAGCAGTGCCAGCGCGCCGCGCGGCGACAGCCCGGCGTTGTTCTGTTCCCTGGTGCGGGTAATGATGTTCTGCAGGTAGTCGAGCAGTGGTTCCGAGAACTTTACGCGCTGCACCATGTTGCGAATGGATAGAATCTGCTCGGCAGTCAGTGTGCTCGAAAGCCTGCTGATCAGTGCGCGCCGGTCTTCACCCTGCAGGATGCCGCGCTCTGCCTCGTGCGATGGGTAGCCGAGGCTGACACAGAGCATAAAGCGGTCGAGCTGCGACTCGGGCAGTTGAAAGACGCCGACATGGTGGGTCGGGTTCTGCGTCGCGATCACATAAAAGGGCTGTGGCAGATTGCGGGTCTCCCCGTCGGCACTGACCTGGTTTTCTTCCATTGCTTCGAGCAGTGCGCTTTGTGCCTTGGGTGTTGCGCGGTTGATCTCGTCTGCGAGCAGCATCTGGGTAAACACCGGGCCCGGCTGAAAACGAAATTCCCCAGAGTTTTTGTTGTACACCGAGGCGCCGATGATGTCTGCAGGCAGCAGGTCACTGGTGAACTGCACGCGCTTGAACTCAAGCCCGAGCAGCTGCGCCAGCGTGCGCGCCAGCGTGGTTTTCCCTACCCCGGGCAGGTCTTCGATCAACAGGTGCCCACCGGCGAGCAGGCAGGAGAGTGCAAGTTTTATCTGTGATTCCTTGCCAAGGATGATCGTTCCTGCCTGTTTGACCATATTGTCGAGCAGTTTGTGTACGGAGAGGTGATCTAGGCGCATTTCTGTCATCAGCGGGACTCGGGTGTTATATTTTTTTACGAACTGTTAACAAGAATAGTTTAACTAAAGCAAAAAAGCTTGACTGGTTAGCGGCTGAAGTCTTCGGGCACTGAAGTTGATGCGGCGATGAATAAAAACTGCTATAAAAAATGAGGAAACCTTTGTGTAACTCATCGGTTTATTGTGTGCTTATCTTGCATAAGCCTGAATTTTACTGCAGTTTGTGCTGATCCCTACTATACTTGTTGGTTATTCTCTTAGGGTTGCCCGGTGTGTCGGAGATTTCTGTTTTGCAGGCGGGCTGTTCGTCATAGTCATGAGCAGAACCTTGGTTGGATCGGAGTAATGAAAGACACGACCATTCTATTGGTGGAAGACAATGCGGACGATCAGATGCTGACACTGAAAGCGTTCGAGCGGGTTGGTTTGCCTGATGCGGTGCGCGTGGTAAAGGACGGTGTCGAGGCGCTGGACTATCTGTTCGCACGCGGCCGGTATGCGGATCGTGACAGTTGTCCAAAGCCGGCCCTGGTCCTGCTGGATCTGAAGCTGCCGAAGTTGAGTGGTCTCGAAGTGTTACGGCAGATCAGAAGTCATGAGGAAACCTGTTTTATTCCGGTGGTCGTGCTGACTTCATCGGTCGAACACAGTGACGTGGTGTCGTGTTATCGCTCCAGCGGTAACAGTTATATCCGCAAGCCTATCGATTTTAACCAATTCAAGGAGGCGATCAGCCTGATCAAGCGCTATTGGCTGGAATTGAACCACCCAGTGATACCTGCCAAGGTAAAAAACTTGGACGCTCATTAAAAATATAACATATACAATGACTTGAAGAAAAATGGAGATGAGTCGGCAGGGCGCCGAAATACATAATTTCGTTATTGAAGATATATTGATTCTATAGTTCTTGCAGTTGGTGCAAAACTGCACTATTACTTTAATAAATTACTGCGAATAACGTTTTGATTATTATTTGTTCATCTTGGCCGGTCTAACGATTCGTTCAAGTGTGTTTAAGTATTATTAACAAATTGGAGCATTACATTATCGGGATAAACGAGCCAACTGATACTGTAGGTCGATCGGTGGGAGCAAGTCAATTGTGATTGATTGCTTTGCGGCCGGGGCTATACAATTGGGTTTTTCACTTGGTATTTTTCGCTTGGTATGCAATAACACAACTTTCAGCTTAAAGTGAATAGTCCAAATGGAACAACAAATGAATAAAGCAACCAATGCCGCCAGCGCGAAAGCGATCCCGCTCCGTGTTTTGATCGTTGAAGACTCTGAAGACGATGCCATTCTGCTGCTGCATGAGTTGCGTCGTGGTGGTTACAACCCCCAGTATCAGCTCGTCGATCGCTATGAAACGATGAAACAGGCACTCGATGAGCAGCACTGGGACATCGTCATCACCGACCACCGCCTGCCAAATTTCAGCTCACAGGCTGCACTCGATACCGTACTGGAACATGGTGAAGATATTCCGGTGATCATCGTCTCCGGCAGCATCGGTGAAGACTTTGCTGTCAATGTGATGCGTTCCGGTGCGCAGGATTATGTGATGAAAAACAACCTGACGCGCCTGGTTCCTGCGATCGAACGTGAGTTGCGCGAGAAGAAAATCCGCCTGGCCCGCCGGCAGGCGGAAGACACGATCGAGTACATGGCCAACCATGATTCACTGACCGGCCTGAACAATCGTACGGAATTCGAGCACAGGCTGCAGTTTGCACTCGAGTCGGTCAAGGACAGAAATATTGCCCACGCGCTGTTGTATGTGGACTTGGACCAGTTCAAGATCATCAACGATACCTGTGGCCACGCCGCAGGAGACGAGTTCCTGATTCAATTGACCGAACAGTTGCTGAAGCCGGTGCGGGAGACCGATACGGTGGCCCGGCTTGGCGGTGACGAGTTCGGTATTCTGCTGGAGTCATGCCCGCTGGGACGTGCAAAACGGATCGCCGAAAAAATATTGTCATTGATCAAGTCGTTCAAATTTCAGTGGCATAATAATACCTTCAGCATCAGTGCCAGTATCGGCCTGGTGATGATCACCGACGCCCAGCACAGTTACCTCGATGTGCTCAGCGAGGCCGATATGGCCTGTTTCGTGGCCAAGGATCTTGGCCGTAATCGTCTGCACGTGTATAACAAGGACGATATCTCACTGATCCAGAAACATGGCGAGATGAAATGGGTCGCGAGGGTACAACAGGCAATCGAGCAGGACCGTTTCCTGTTGCATCGCCAGCGTATCGTGTCATTGAAAAACGCTCAGGATATGCCGGCCTACGAGTTGTTGCTGCGCATGCACGATGAAGAGGGCAAGCTGGTGATGCCCGGAGAGTTTATCCCGGCAGTCGAGCGTTATAACATGATGCAGACGGTGGACAGGCTGGTGATCGAGAAGGCGGTGGCGTTCATCCGCGACGAGATGCGCCGGAACCGGGTTGCCAAGTATTTTATCAATCTTTCCGGTAATTCCTTGAGTGATGATTCGATCGCGAGTTTCCTGCGCGACCAGATCCACAGCAGCGGTGTGCCTCCCGAGCTGATTTGTTTTGAAATCACCGAGACAGCGGCGATTTCGAACGTCAACAGCGCATTGACTTTGATCCGTGATATCCGCAGTCAGGGGTGTGAGTTTGCACTGGATGATTTCGGTGCCGGGCTGAGCTCTTTTTCCTACCTGAAAACGCTGAACGTCGATTACCTGAAAATCGATGGTTCGTTCATTCTGGGAGTGGTTGAAAACCCGATGGATGTCGTGATCGTCGAGTCGATCACCAAGATCGGGCATGTGGCAGGGCTGAAGATCATCGCCGAGTTCGTCGAGTCGGATGCAATCCGTGACAAGCTGGTCGATATGGGCATCGACCTGGCACAGGGTTATGGTATCGAGCATCCGAAACCGCTGGAGACGGTTTCGGATTAATGGTGTTGATGTCGCCCCGTCGTGACGGTGTGCGCAGCACACCAAAGGATTGACAGCAAAGAAATATCACACCCCAAAGTAGGGTGCGCCGTGCGCACCAATGTATGGACAATGGTACGGCGTGGAAGAATCATGTGTAGAAGAATCGCCACGTGATACCATTTGATTTGCCTTGGTGTTGGTGCGTACAACGCACCCTGCTTTGTCGTGACGGTGTGCGCAGCACACCAAAGGATTGACAGCAAAGAAATATCACGCCCCAAAGTAGGGTGCGCCGTGCGCACCACGCTGGCAAGCGTCATTTTCAATCCACCGCCGTTGCTTGCTTGTTACCGGAATTTCTGCTTTCGATCCAAAGAAAGGCCAGGATCGTTGCCATGCCTGTCAAGGTCGTTGCCAGCGTAAGCATTTCGTTCGTACCAAAACCATTCGGCAGGATATTGTTCAAATAGACGAGCTGCTCACCCACCTTCACTGAATTTTTGAAAGGCCAGATCATCCACAAGGAGCCGAGTACCAGCCCAAGCAGGTAGGCCATCGTGGCATCATGCCAACGGCTGAGCAGAAAATGAATCAAGCGGCTGGATACCAGCAGCCCGGCCAGGCAGCCGATGCCGAAGATCGACAGGATCAGCAGATCCCGAGTGGCGATCGCCTGCAGAATATCGAAATAACCACCAAGCAGCAGCAGCAAAAACGAACCGCTGATACCAGGTAACACCATGGCGGTGATCGCGACAAAGCCGAGAATAAAGATATTGACAAAAAGCCTGGTACTGACCCTGCGTTGTTCCGGGACGACAGTACCGGCGGCCTTGGCCTGTTTCAGCTGCTGTTTCTGCTTGGCCTTTTCAATCAGCGCTTCGTCGGAAACACTGGTCGAAACAGCGAACACCGAACCTGCACCAAGCAGCACGATGACGATCAATAACGGGCTTCGGCGGCGTATCAGCTTGTACGGGTAGACAGCCGACAGTAATACCAGGCCGAAAAAAAAGCCATAGGTCGCGTCGTGATGCTGGTGCAGCAGGTAGGTCATCAGGCTGGCCAGGGACAGGATGGCGCCGAGTGCGCCGATGGTCAGCTTGATCAGAAAAAATCCTTCGAGGCGTTGGAATTCAGCGACAAACTGTTGTCTTCCTTCGCGGCTGAAGCGTAAGATCGCCAGAAAGGACTTGACCGACCGGTACGAGATACTGCTGAGAATCGTCAGCAGGCGTTCATACACGCCCATGATCAGGGCCATGGTACCCCCGGAAACACCGGGAATGATATTCGCCGCCCCGATGACGGCGCCGATCGAAAGGTCTTTCAAGTGTCGCATTGTTTATTCCAGGTTGATAGCCTTGCAGTCAACAGGCCGACAAGAATACTATAAATTCAGCTGTTTGTCAGTGCTGTTGGTGCGGACAATGCCCCTCGTCGTGTGCACACCACACCAAGGGATTTGCGGCAAGGAAATGTCATGTGTGGAAGGATCGCCACGTGATACGATTCGGTTTGTCGTGGTGTTGGTGCGTATAACGCACCCTACCTCGTCGGGACGGTGCACGCAGTGTACCAAAGAATTTACAGCAAATAAATATCACGCCCCAAAGTAGGGTGCGCTGTGCGCACCAATGTATGGACAATGGCACGGCGTAGAAGAATCATGTGTAGAAGAATCGCCACGTGATACGATTCGATTTGTCGTGGTGTTGGTGCGTACAACGCTCCCTACCTCGTCGGGACGGTGCACGCAGTGCACCAAAGGATTTACAGCAAACAAATATCATGCCCCAAAGTAGGGTGCGCCGTGCGCACCAATGTATGGACAATGGCACGGCGTGGAAGAATCATGTGTAGAAGAATCGCCACGTGATACCATTTGATTTGCCTTGGTGCGTACAACGTACCCTACCTGCCAAAAAATTATTGCTCGTTTTTCTCGCTAAGCGCTTTGATATTGTCATTGATCTTAAAAAAGATAATCACAATCTCGCAGTACATTCGAACGACTACAGGGCCGATAATGACAGTCAGCAGGCCGCTCAGCACGGCGAGGCCGCCCTGGAACATACTGAAAAAACCTATCAGAATGACCGCGACCGACGATATCCAGTAGACTACTGTAATGATTGTCGGTGTGATCATTTTGTCCAGAAACAGGAAATCACGTGGTTGCATACTCATTGTGATACTACCTCCGTTTTTTGTTTGTCGGGCTAGATTAACCCATGCAGGTACACAGGTAAACTTATTCTTTATCCTGTCTTGGTTGATGTACAACCGGTTCGCGGTGTCAGCCGCGGCTCGATGCTTGTTATCGTAGTTGTGTGCAGCCGGACTTTGATAACACTGCTGCCAATTTACGCACATACGTTGTGATGGGGATGCTCGGACCACAAGATCAGAATATTAGTAAGTAGCAATGTGTTCTGTCTTGGTAAACTGAACCGCATAGGAATTGTAGTCTACTCTTATGGCTTCATCGACACCCTGGGTTTTGCACGCTTGCGCTTGTCGAGCCTGGCTTTGCACAGGACCAGCCGGCTCGAGTCGATTCCGTGGCGCTTGACCAGGTGGTTCTTGACCGCTTCGGCGCGTTGCATGCCTAGCTGTACAGCCTTGGCCCGCAGTTTCTTTTCAGCAAGCCCGGGATGGTTCCGGGACAAAAAATCCAGGTCAGAACGGGTATAGCGTCCGCACAGGCGCAAGGATAGCTTTTTCTTTTTGTGCAGCAGCTTCGCGGCTTTTTTGATACGCCGACGGGCGGACCACCCGAGGCGAGCCGATCCTGGTGAAAACCTGACTGCGCGGATACGCAGAGAAATAAACAGCCTGTTCGTTGCTTTAAAAACGGTATAGGCCTGTCCGACAGGTTGGGTGTACTGAAACGCGAGCGTCAGGCTGCGCTTGAGTCCGAGTTCAAACGCCTTGGTATAGCTCAGGCCAAGCTTGAAATCCGGGTCGTACAAGTCACCTTTGTTCGGAATCGTAAACTTGATTTCGTTCTTGGAATCACTCATCAATTTGACCAGTGTATCGACCGGCAGGCTGATGGAGAAAACAGAATGCTTCTTCTTTATTTTTTTGACCCGGAACCGGCGCAGCCGTATTTTGTTCCGGCCGCTCAAAACACCATGACGAATACGCAGGTCGACGTTGACATCCATTTGTCCCGAGGTCAAGTCGTAGCCGGAGTATTTGCTGCTGTAGGCCGTGTATTTCGGCAGCTCCACTTCTGTCGCAGACGCGCGCAACTGCAGGCTGAGTTTTTTTGCAAACAAGACGATGTTGCCGTTTGCCTTGAAACGGGTGTAGCCCCCGATCCTGCCGGCAAAATTATAGTCTGCGGGCTTCTCACCGGCCTGCGTGTCCAGCTTGCGGATTTCTGCACGGCTCAGTCTGATGGCGGTATGAAAGGGCGGCTTGAAGCTGTTGTCGTAGATGTTCAGTACCGCCTTGCGTTTCAGCGCCAGCCTGCCGACAGAGATCTTGGGAATATTGAGTTTCAGTTCGCGGATCGTCTTTTTTGCGATCGTCAACAGCGGCCATTTGTTCGCATCACGGTAGAGGTTGATCGTCGGCTGGTGCAGAGACAGGCTTTGCATCGCCACATGTTTTTGCGCAGTGACCGAGAAGGCATTGATTTCCAGCATTTTGGCCTTGACGACACGTTGGTTGAATTCATTGATGACAGAGCGCGTGCGCGCCACAGTATTGGCGAAAGTCATGTTGCCGGTAGTGATTCGTTTTACGTTGAGCGTCCTATGCCGGTCCAGCCGCACCCCTTCCAGTTTGACATCGCTGGCATGGAACAACCTGAAACGTGAAGATTTGTCGTTGACCGACACCGTCTTTGCCTTCCCCTTGCCGGTCAGTTTCAGCTGCGGTTTTCGTGACTTCCCGGCGCGGGTCGTGTCTGCGTCCAGGCCGCCGTCGAACACAAAGCCGTGGGTATGTATCTGGTGTTTGCTCTGGCGGTCGGTCAGTGTGAACTGCTCCGCTGCCAGTGTGAATTTCTGTTGCAGCGCGACACGGTTTTCCAGGTACTGAAACTTCGTGTTCGAGCTTTCCCTGAGCGTGATCTGCGGCGATGAAAACAAGAATTTCTTGCCTTTCAGCAGCGCGTTTTTCAGCTTGAACCGGCCCTGGTGGGTAATGGCGACGGTGCCTGACTTCAACAGTTGCAGCTTCAAGGTTCCGTTGTAGTCGGTTTTTGCCCGCAGTTTCGTCAGCCTGGCCGGGGCCAGTGCACGCGGTACGGAGAAGGGAACGTCGTTCAGCCTGGCTGTCAGTTGAATGCCCGGCTGTTCACTGAACAGGTCGAGCAGGGCAGACAGCGTGAAGCGGCCGCCGCCCACCCTGCCTTGCAGGTGAAACGCGCCCTTTTTTTGGTGTACCAGGGTCGAATTGATCCCGGCAACGGCGATCTGTTTGATCAGGAAAGATTTCTTCTGTTTTTGGTAGAACACGTTGATGCGCAGGTTTCGTATCGCTGCGTAGTGCAGTATCAGCGCATAGGGTTTCCTGGTTTTCTTTTGCGGGTGCCTGTCCAGCTCCGAAAAGCCGGCGAATACCCATTGGCCGTTGGCGTAGCGTAGATTGGCCTCGATTCCGGAGATCACGAAGCGCTCGATCCGGATCTGTTTTTTCAGCAGTGCGGTCCAGGCCAGTGTCACCCGCAGTCTATGCAGCACGAGTTCAGGCTGCCCGGCGCGCTTGATCACGAGTCCGTGGACTACGGCCTTGCCATTGAACGGGTTGAAGTCCACGTCGTCGATTTCAACCTGCTCGGCACCGAGTTTTTCCAGCGTTGCTTCGATGCGTTCGCGAATGATCACCGGGGTCACGAGCAGCGCGGTAATGGCGAGGAGCAGCAGTGCCGCGGTCGACCAATAGTAAACTTTGCGCGGCAGCCGGCGTGCCAGTGCCGCCGGCAGCAAAATGAGTTTTTGCCAATTTTTAAACTGCATGGGCCTCGGTGATTCTCGTGCCGAATAACACTGTATTGTGCAGGGTGGTTCCGGCTGGCTCAGTATCCGCTACAAGCTGGTCGGTCATCTTCTGGTTTGGCTTGCAAGTATAATGACATCAGGGGACGGAAATGCCGTTTTTTTATGTTTTTTCCGGCTTTTCCGTCTGTGTGTCGAACCGTTCCGACAGGTAATTCGTCAGCGGGATGCTGTTGGCGAAGGCGGCAGTAACCGGCCGTTGAACGCCACGGGCTAGTGAAACCTGATTTTAACCTGCTGCGAATCCGGCGCGCCCCGCAGAGCACAAGCAGTATACCGATAATTGAGGTCATAACAAATAACCACTTCACGTAAATAGCCTCTGCGGTTGAGCCACACGCGAATATGCTCCTTGTTCAGCATGCCTTTATTTGCCGCGACAAACATTTCTTTCAACTGGCCTACCGACATACGTTCGTGCTTGACGCGCATCAGGTGCGGCTTTTTCAGGCGTTTCCACAGTGTCTCGATACGGGAGAAGTAGTTTTCCGGTGTCTTGAACGCGCAGGAGCCGTGCTTGATCCATTGGCTCTGCATCAGCTGTGCCCCGGGAACCGTGCACAGGTGTTTTTTGATCAACGTCATCGGCAGCATCGGACCGGTTTTGCAATGGCGCGGGTGACCGAACTTGTCACTGGCGATCCCGGATTGCGGCCACAGGCCATGGACGACGAAATGGAAACGGTTGTCAGCACACTGAAACCGGTGGCGGCTGTAGTTCCTGGGATTGGCGCAATGTTGTGGCGACCAGGAAATGGCAAGCGCAAAATAGTCGGTCTTGGTGCGCGCATTCTGCCAGTCCACCCTGACCGGTTTTGGTGGTCTTACCCCGGTGATAGTGCAGGATTGCTTGGCGCCGGTGGATTTGCCTGGTTTGCCAAAGTCATAGGTAACGGAAACCTTGCGCTGGTACTGCGAGCCGGCATTCGAGCTGTCTGTACAGGAAACCAGCAGACTGCCGGTAACAATGAGGAAAACCGCTGCCGGAACGAACCTGTGGAATCTCATCATACTTCTTTACCGTCCTTTACGTCTGAACCCTGTCTCAGCCCGCATTATACTGCGTGGGACTGGTAACGCAACCAATGAGTACGCACCAACACCAAGGCAAATCGAATGGTATCACGTGGCGATTCTTCTACACGTGATTCTTCCATGCCAAATCATTGTCCGTATATTGGTGCGTATGACGCACCCTACCGGTGTAAAGCACTCGGGGATCGCTTGGAGCCTGAATCCCGCGGGCCGGAAGTTTTTTCTGCAACATTGCCTCGCTCAGAGGCGGCGCAGAAAAAAGCTTGCGG
>Ga0256830_1003280_pt1 | contig 10186 bp, 10 predicted proteins | sample 128326metaG_FD_190537 | JGI IMG/M metagenome (GOLD analysis project Ga0256830, IMG submission 190537) | Hydrothermal vent microbial communities from Lau Basin, Pacific Ocean - 128-326 | ecosystem: Environmental > Aquatic > Marine > Hydrothermal vents | place: Pacific Ocean: Lau Basin | collected...
TGGAACCTCGCCAAGTAGGTGGAGATGCTGCTGAGCTTTATCTTCTCCCCGAAGAGCGCCTCGTACTCCTCCCTGAGCTCCTGGGAGCGCACCCACTTCCCCCTGTGGTGATGCTTAAGCAGCAGGAGCAGCTTCTCCTTCTGGGTCATGCCACTGCTCACATGCTTCTCCACCCAGTCCTCCGCCTCCCCGTGCGCAGCGGCTTCCGGCTCCTCAACACCGTACAGGTAGTTGATGAACTCCATCACCCTGCTGAAGGCCCTGGCTCTGGTGAGCTTTCTGAACTCCCGCACCACCTCGCTCTCCTCGTCCCTGGCGGATATCACAACATCAACAAACCTCTCGGAGCCGAAAACGTAGTTGAGGTGCCTGAGCACGCGCTCCTTCACCTCCTCGTGCTCCAGACCCTCCAGCCTCAGACGGGTGCTCCCTCCCGAATCCCGGGTCTCAAGCACCAGCTCCACGTACTCCATGATAATCACTCTTCATTATCTGTTTGCAGATTTCTGTGAACATGCTGCCTATATATACCTTGCGCAACAGGCACCTCCGAAAAATTTATATACTCACCCTTGTGAATAGATTGAACATGTGTGAATATATGAATAACAGGGGGTTTAAAGCATGGACAGCATAATAAGTAAAGTGAGAGCGGAAGCTGAGGCTAAGGGCGGCTCCAGCGTCAGCGATGCGCTGGATAAGGAGATAGGCGAGGCGAGGATAGTTGTGGTCGGCTGCGGCGGTGCAGGGAACAACACCATCAACCGTCTGGCGCAGCTGGGCATAAAGGGCGCGCAGCTCATAGCCATAAACACGGACAAGCAGCATCTCACCCAGATAAGCGCTGACAAGAAGGTGCTTATAGGGTACGAGATAACCAGGGGTCTTGGAGCAGGAGGTGACCCTGCGAAGGGCGAGGCTGCGGCAATTGAGGCGAAGCCTGCTCTCAAGGAGATTCTTGAGGGTGTTGACCTGGCCTTCGTAACAGGGGGGCTTGGAGGTGGGACAGGGAGCGGTTCCCTTCCTGTGGTTGCCGAGGTGGCCAAGGATGCGGGTGCCGTGGTTGTCGGCGCGGTTACCATGCCCTTCAAGATAGAGGGTGCCAGGATACCCAAGGCGAAGGAGGCGCTTTCCAAGCTCAGGGAGCATGCGGACAGCGTTGTTGTCATAGACAACAACAAGCTCCTGGGGTTCGTTCCTGACCTCCCGATTAACGACGCCTTCCTGGTTGCCGACGAGGTGCTCTCCAGGATGGTCAAGGGCATAACCGAGACCATATACCTGCCCAGCCTGGTGAACCTGGACTTTGCCGACGTGCGTGCGGTGATGCAGGACGGCTCAAAGCACGGCATAGCCATGATAGGGCTGGGTGAGAGCGACACCCGCAACCGCGCCGAGGAGGCGGTGATGCATGCCCTCCAGAACCCGCTGCTTGACGTGGACTACCACGGTGCCACGGGTGCGCTGGTTCACATAACGGGCGGAGAGGACCTCACCCTCGCCGAGGCAACGAAGATAGGTGAGGTGGTCTCGGCTTACCTCACCGAGGACTCCAACGTGGTCTGGGGTGCCAGGATAGACCCGGAGTTCAACGGCATGGTGCAGGTGATGGTGATAATGACAGGGGTGCACTCCCCCGACATAATGGGTCCCAGAAGGAGCACCACGGAGATTCAGATACCCAGGAGAAGGGGCGGCTTCTCAAGCTACAGGAGGCACAGCACGTCTCAGCCGATTGAGAGAGAAGTGCCCGCCATGATGGCAAATCTCGGGATAGACTACATCCTCTGAAGCTGCAGTGGGGGGTAGAGGGATGCAGGCAGTTGAGGAGAGAAGGCTCGGGGAGTACGGTCCGAGGCGGACCTACTCCCTTCTTTGCCCATCCGGGGACGCCCGTATCCTGAACTACGTGCTGATACCCGTGGAGGGAGCAGGATTCGTGGTGATAAAGCAGATTCTGGAGGGATAGGCTGTGAGCGATAGGGAGAAGGTGGTGCGGGAGCTGGTCGCCAACATGGCCACCAAGGACGAGCTGGTGATGCTGAACGTTGAATTCCTGCGCAAAGAGGACCTCGGGCAGATGCCCAGGGTGGTGGACTGGCTTCTGCAGCGTGAGGGCGTGGAGACGGCCGTGGTTTACGGTGTAAAGGAGGACGGGGTTTACTTGGTAGCCAAGAGCAGGAGGCAGCAGAGCCTCCGTGGGATGCTCAGGAGGGCGTTTCCCGGGCTGAGCATGGTAAGGGATGCAGATGGGTACACCCTCGCCGTGATACCCTTGGGCGCTCTGGGTTACTTCCACAGCCAGCGCAAGGTACTGAACATCGTGGACGAGCTGATGAACGAGGCTCTCGCGGGAGGCGCTGCAAGGCGCGGCGGTGCGGCGGTGTTTGAGAGGATAGCGGGGATAAAGGACATGATATCAATGGATGAGAAGCAGGGGGTTGCCTGCCAATGAAGGCGAGAAGAGCCAAAAAGTTCGGAAACATGTCAAGAAAAATCAGAGCCATCCTTGAGGTCTTCAAGGAGGGAGAGAAGCTCAGCGGCACGGAGATAGGCGAGAGGCTCAGGCAGCAGGGCTACAGGGTCTCTGACTCCCATGTCAGGATGTTCATCTACCACAACATGCTGCACAAGTACCTGCGAAAAACCGAGATAAACGGGATCAACTACTACTACCCCATACACCTGCGCATCAGGGATTCCTGACCCACTCTTTTTTCTGAATTTTTATATTTCTATAATTTTTTAGAATGGTAAACTACCTCCTTCAGATAGGAGAGTAAAATATGAGAATGGCAATACTCACCCTGGGGCTGCTTGCAGTTGTTTCTCTGGCGATGCCCCGTGCCGTTGCGAAGTTCACAGGGCAGCACACCTTCATCAACGGAAGCGCGGTGAACTGTGAGCAGTGTCACCCCGACATAGGGGCTGAGCTGCGGCTGGGAGAGGTGCACAACTGGAGCTCTGTCTCCGGCTCCTCGTGCAGGGTGTGCCACATAATAAGGATCTCGGGCTCGGACCTCTACAACGCCTACGGGGGCAACACCTCCGGCTACCACGCTGCGGCGCTGGTTGAGTGCACCTACTGCCACGGAAACTACAACGGCTCTGCCACGGGATACAGCACCCCTCCCGTGCCTGCAGCCAACGTAACCGCGGAGTTTGAGAACGCCAGCATAGAGGCGCACCGTCCGCTGTACTACCGTGCTAAGAACGCTTCGGGTGTGGATACGACCGACTACCTGCTCGGAGCAAACGAGGCGTGCATAGCCTGCCACACCCACGCTGCGAACGTGAGCGTGGATGTCAGGAGCTTCGTGGGTGTGGTTGCGAACTTCAGCGATTGTCCGGAGGGCACCCCGGGGTGTTATGCCGGATGGAATATAAGCTTCTGGAAGTAAGGAGGTGAGTCTGGAGTGAGAAATATCCTGCTGGTGCTCGGGTTGCTTGCGACGGCGTTCTTAGTGATGCCCCAGGCGATGGCGAAGTTCACAGGGCAGCACACCTTCGTGAACGGCAGCAACGTCAACTGCGAGCGGTGCCACACCACCATAAGCGACGAGCTGCACTCCGGTGATGCCCACAACTGGAGCCAGAGCACCATAGGTACATCCCCGTGCAGGGTGTGCCACATACCCAACAACCAGCGCTCGGGTGAGGACTACTACAACCCGTACCAGACAGGTGTTACAGCCAGCTACCACGCTGCGGCGATGGTTGAGTGCACCTACTGCCACGGTGTAAGGAACGGCACCAGCACAGACAACGGCGGTCTGACGATACCTGCGGCGAACATAACCTCGGAGTTTGAGGACAGCACCATAGAGGCGCACCGTCCGCTGTACTACCGTGCCAAGAACGCTTCAGGTGTTGACACCAGCGACCTGCTCAAGGGCACCAACGAGGCGTGCATAGCCTGCCACACCACTGCGGCGAACGTGACCATAATTGAGCCGACGCAGTACCTGAACATAACCGCAACCGCCGACGGCTGCACCAACGGCTGGGAGCCCGGAGCAACCACGGCAGACCCGAACTGCTACAGCGACGGGTACTCCTTCAACTGGCTGATAAACATGAGCGTGTATGCGCCGTAAGGCGCATACTTTTCCCTTTTTGCAGAGCGGGACGGGGGAAGCAGGCGGGGCGCTTAACCCCAAGCTTTATATCCCCCTCCCTCTCACAATCTGAGTGATGGCTTTCGTTGCACCCATTCAGGCGCTCCAGCTCACCTCCTCCGAGTACCTCAACGCCCTGCTCATCCTCATAGCCTCCGTTTTCGTAGCCAAGGTAGCCGACCTTATAATAACCCGGGTGATGCTTCAGGCTGCAAGAAGGACCAGCTTTGAGTTTGACGACAGGCTGATAGAGATACTCCACAAGCCCATCTTCAGCACCATAGTGCTGCTGGGTGCGGTGCAGGCAGTGCTCTACCTCTCCCCGCCCCAGAACGTTGAGTTCTACCTCACCAACCTGCTTGAGTCAGCGGCTTTGATAATCTGGGTGGCAGCCATATTCCGCTCAACCTCCCTAATATTCGCGGGGATAGGCTCAAAGCTAATAGACGTCACGGGTGTGGGCAGGGAGCTTCTTCCCCTGCTGGAGAACATAAGCAAGGCTGTGGTGCTGGCTGGAGCCGGCATGGGGCTCCTCTCCGTGTGGGAGAAGAGCATAACCCCCGTGCTCGCCTCTGCGGGCCTGGCAGGGTTTGCGGTTGCCTTTGCGGCAAAGGACACCATAGCCAACTTCTTCGGCGGTGTAAGCATATTCATGGACAAGCCCTTCAAGATAGGTGACTACATCATCCTGGACTCCGGGGAGAGGGGCGAGGTGGTCCACATAGGCCTGAGGAGCACCCGCATAAAGACCAGGGACGACGTGCTCATAAGCATTCCCAACTCCATAATAGCCAGCTCAAAGATAGTGAACGAGAGCGCACCCCAGCCCAGGTTCAGGGTGCGGGTCCCCGTGAGCGTTGCCTACGGCAGCGACATACTCAGGGTTGAGGAGCTGCTCAAGCAGATAGCCAGCTCCTGCGAGTACGTGGTCTCCTCTCCAGAGCCCAGGGTGCGTCTGAGGAACCTGGGCTCCTCGGGTCTGGAGTTTGAGCTGCTCTGCTGGGTTGTTGAGCCCAGGTACAAGGGCAGGGCGGTGCACTACCTGAACTCCGAGATATACCGCAGGTTTGCGGAGGAGGGCATAGAGATACCCTACACCAAGATGGACGTTTACCTGTACAGGAGGGAGGAAGGTGCAGGAGGTCATTGAGCGGGTGCTTCCCCGCATCGTCCCCCTGCCCGAGGAGGAGGCGGAGCTCAGGGAGGTGGAGAAGGCGCTAATCGCCCGCGTTGACGAGGCAGCACGCCTGCACGACCGCAGGCTGTACTCCAGGCTGCTGGGCTCGGCGTCACGGGGAACCTGGCTGAGGTACGAGAAGGACCTTGACGTTTTCATCTTCTTCCCGGAGGAGTACACCAAGCAGGAGATGGAGAGGGTTGTGAGCAGCATAGCCTCTGAGGTCCTGGTGGAGGTGCAGAAGAGGTATGCGGAGCACCCCTACGTGAGGGGCAGGTTCATGGGGTACGAGGTGGAGCTGGTGCCCTGCTACGCCATAAGGGAGCCCTCGCAGATAAGGAGCGCCGTTGACAGGACACCCTTCCACAACGACTACGTGAGGGGCAGGATAGGAGGGCTTGAAAATGAGGTGCGCCTCCTCAAGCAGTTCCTCAGGGGCATCGGGTGCTACGGAGCCGAGGCGAAGGTGGAGGGTTTCTCCGGCTACCTGTGCGAGCTCCTTGTGCTCAGGTTCGGCAGCTTTCAGAGGGTGCTGCAGAGCGCAGCCACCTGGAAGCCCGGGGTTGTGCTCGCCCTCGGGGAGGTGGAGGAGAGGGCTGCGAGAAGGCGCTTCAGCTCTCCTCTCATATTCATAGACCCCGTGGATGAGAACCGCAACGTGGCAGGGGCGCTTTCCCTGCAGCGCTTCTCAGAGTTCGTTTACGCCTCAAAGTGCTTCCTCAGGGAGCCCGCGATTGAGTACTTCTTTCCTCCCCCCAGAAGGGTCAGCAGGGAGGAGCTCCTGGGGGCGCTCTCCTCCCGGGGAACGGCGCTGGTCGGGGTGAGGTTTGAGGCTCCTGACGTGGTGGAGGACGTGCTCTACCCGCAGCTCAGGAAGGCGCACAGGCTGCTCAGGCGCCAGCTTGAGGCAGGGGGCTTCAGGGTGCTCGGGGGCACCGTGCACGCTGGAAGAAACTGCCACCTGGTGTTTGAGCTCTTGGAGTCGGTGCTTCCCGCAGCCCGCCTTCACCTCGGTCCCCCTGTCAACTCCTCCCATGAGGAGAGGTTTCTGGGGAAGTACAGGGAGGAGCTCTCCAGGCCCTTCATCCTGAATGGAAGGTGGGCGGTGTTCACTAAGCGCAGGCACGGGAGCGCTGCAGAGCTGCTGCGGGACTTCCTCTCGGGAGGGGAGCTCCACTCCAAGGGCGTGCCCAAGCACCTGGCGATGAGCATTCAGGAGCACGGGTTTGAGGTGGTGGAGGGTGAGGGGTGCCTTGAGGAGGAGGCTCTGCTCAGCGTTGCCGAGTACCTCCTTCCCCTTTTTCCCTGGGAGCGGGGGTCAGGGTGAGCACGTCGCCGCACATGAACCCGAGGGTGCCCGCGCTGACCTCCAGCACGTACCTGCACCGCCTCCTGGGGATGTGCACCCTCCAGGGCTTCAGGCGCGCCACCTCCACCACCCTCAGGGTGTCGTCTAAGTAGTAGAGGTCAAGGGGGAAGCGCATGAACATGGAGTGAACCCCTGCTTTAGCTCCGTATCCGGGGAACTCTATGAGCAGCCCCTCCCCGGGGGGCAGCCTGCGCCTGAACATCAGCCCCAGAAGCCTGCTCCGGAAGGTATCGGCCACCCTGACCCTGCACACCTCCCTGCCGTTGCTCAGCAGGTACCTACCAGCTCTCCGCGGTGGCATAATCATACTCCGCGGCGGCGTTTCTTATTCTTACCCCCAGCCTGCCCGAGGGGTGGGAGCTCAGGGCAGAGAAGCCCAGCACCCTCCTGCCGTCCAGGTATGCCCTCACCCTCGCCCCCGCAACCTCCACCCTGAGCACGTAGCTCCTGCCGTACTCTAAGGGGTGCTGAGCCTCGTCCAGCAGGTACCAGGTGCCGTTCACAACGCTCCAGAGTCTGGTGAGGTTGCTCTCCGGGTAGAGGGTGAAGAGGTAGTAGTTGCTCTCATCCCTGTACCTGAACACCACGCCTGCGGTGGGGTTGGTCCACTGCTTGCCCCCGAGAATGCGCAGGCGCACCTCGTAGGTGAGGTTTGCCACCGCGGGCGAGGGTGAGAAGCTGATGGTGCTGAACTCGTAGGCGGTGCTGGAGTAGGCTCCCCCGGAGGTGCACCACCTCAGGGTGCACCACCCCAGGGATGGGGGTGAGAAGCTCTCGTACCTCACCCCGGATGCGTCCTGTATCCTTACCCACCCGAAACCCGCGGAGGCGTCCCTCACCCTGAGCCCCACGCTGCCAGAGGGGTGGGAGCTCAGAGCGGAGAAGGTGAGCAGGGGGGTTGAGTTGACCCTGGCAACCACCCTGCTGCCCGAGAGGGAGACCTCAAGCAGGTAGCTTGCCCCCGGGGTGAAGGTGTACTGGGTCTCATTCAGCAGGTACCAGGTGCCGTTCACAACGCTCCACAGCCTCAGGAGGCTCAGGGTGGGGTAGGCGGTGAGGAGGTAGTAGTTGCCCTCGTCCCTGTACCTGAACACCACGCCTGCGGTGCCGCTCAGGGTGGCGTTTGCGCTGTAGAGCCTCATCTCGGCGGTGTAGGTGAAGTCGGTGCCGGAGTAGCCCGGCAGGTACGCCACGCTCGCCCCCTCGGCGGTGCCCACGTACTCCCCGCCGGTGAAGCGCCAGCGCAGGGTGCTCCAGTCAGGGGGTGCGCCAAACCCCTCGCTCAGCACCTGCGCCCCCCTGCCCCTGAACCCGTCCTGCACGTAAACGTGGTCTATTGCGGTGAGCCAGTTTCCGTTCTGGGGCTCTAAGTAAAGGTCGTAGTCGTGGGAGCCGCCCTGGGAGACGGTGTGGTGGAAGGTCACGTTGAGGCTTCCCCCCGCGGGTATGAACACGCTCTTTATCCCCAAGTACCTCCCGGTGCCGTCGGGCAGCCAGGCGGAGCCCTCAACCCTGCCTGAAAAGTCAGCGCTCCCGGGGTTCAGGAGGGTGAAGGTGAGGTTGACCGTGCCCCCCACCGTGGGCTCACTGGGGCTCGCCACCGCGCCTGCGATTCTCGGCACCCCGAGCCACAGGTAGGGCTTGGTGTAGGGGTACCTGTCCGAGGCGTTCGGGGGTACCGCATAGGGGGAGTCGCACCTCCTGTTCAGGTCGGAGTCGTAGCACCCCTCCGCCTGGGTGTCGTAGTCGCTCCAGTAGTTGCCTCCCCCTGCGTAGTCCCAGGCGTTCCCGGAGTCGTCCCACGCCTGGATGGAGTTGTTGATGAAGGCGTTGTGGTACACCACCGAGCCGGTAACGGAGCTCAGCTCAACCCCCTTCGCCCAGGGGTTGGCTGTGGTGTTGCTCACGGTGTTCAGGGCTATGGTGGCTGCACCCGAGCTCCTCGCCCTTATCCCGTACAGCAGGTTTGAGTCAAGGGTGTTGTTCACCACCCTCACCCCAGTGGAGAGCTCAAAGTACACCCCCTCCTGGTTGGCGTAGATGCTGCTGTTCTCCACCCTGACGCCGTCGGAGGCAACCACGTACACCCCCCTCCAGAGGTTGTGGTGAACCCTGCTCCCGCTCACCACGCTCTCCGGCGAGTTCAGGATGTAGACCCCTGCAGGCTCGTTGGCGTAGATGTCGCACCCCACCACCTTAGTACCCATAGAGGCGTTTATGTACACCCCGTTCCACCGGTTGCGGGCTATGCTCAGGTTGGAGAGGGTGTTGTAGTGGGACTCGTTGAGGTAGATGCCGTTCTCGGTGACCGAGCTGTATATCACCGAGTCTTTCAGGGTGTTGTAGGAGGACTCCTCAAACCTGAGGTTCTCGGCGTAGTTGAGGCTGATGTTCATCCCGGCTATCACGTTGCCGCTGGAGCCCTGAAGGAAGAACCCGAAGGTGTTGTTCACAGCCTCACCACCGTAGAAGGCGTTGGAGCCCGAGCTCTCCAGCAGCACCCCGTGCCCGCTGTTGTCGCTGGCGGTGAGGTTTATGAAGGTGTTGCCAGTGGAGAGGCGCAGCACCACTCCGTGCGCCCTCGCGCTGCCCTTAGCCACGACGTCCACCAGGGTGTTGGAGCTGGAGTTTTCCAGGTATATGGAGTTCCAGGTGGCGGAGAGCACCCTTACCCCCTCAAGCACGTTGCCCGTGGAGGAGTTGAGTATCACACCCGTGGGGAAGTCCACCACGCTCACGTCCCTCAGCAGGTTCCCGCTGGCGCTCTCAAGGTATATCCCGAGCATCCCCGGCACTCCCGGAGCTCCTGCACCCCCGGTTTCAGCGTACCTCAGGGTGAAACCGCTCACGTTGACCCCGCTCACGCCCTGCAGGTGGAGCACGGGCAGGTACTGGTCCCCCGGGATAACGGTGGCTCCGTAGGGGGCGCTGAGGTTCAGGGGCTTGGTTAGGTGCAGGTTCTCGTAGTAAACCCCCGGCATCACCAAGATGGTGTCGTAGGGTGAGGCGTAGGTAACAGCCTCCTGAATGGTGGAGAAGTTACCTCCGCTCCCCACGGTGATTACCTCGCCCCAGGCTACGGTGGGGGAGAAGCCGAAAACAGCTACAAACACAAGCAGTTTCCTGAGCACCATGCAGCCACAGCCATATTTTGTCCAGGGGTGGCTCACCCCGACCACCCTTAGTGTCTTTTTCAGAAGGGTATATATAATTTGTGTTTCCAGGATGGTGGCGTCTTGAGGCACTCCCAGCAGGTTGCAGAATCGCTAAGATTCTGCTCTTTATTGCGGGATCAGTGTTTCCCTGGCTGCTCCTTTCGTGATTGTATGAACCGGCCATGAAGTGCAGGAATCTGACACCTGCCCGGGCTTGGAGCACCTGTGCAGAGGTTACTTATTCTAAAGCCTGTACTTCACCGTCTCTGCGATGCTCTCCACGTAGCTTATTCTCCCTCAGCTCATCACTTTAATCATGCTATATCTCAGCATAAGCTCATAAATAATTTAGCATGCAATGAATATC
>Ga0256830_1003281_pt1 | contig 10186 bp, 9 predicted proteins | sample 128326metaG_FD_190537 | JGI IMG/M metagenome (GOLD analysis project Ga0256830, IMG submission 190537) | Hydrothermal vent microbial communities from Lau Basin, Pacific Ocean - 128-326 | ecosystem: Environmental > Aquatic > Marine > Hydrothermal vents | place: Pacific Ocean: Lau Basin | collected...
ACAGTCCCTTATCACTCAACCATTCGGCGATTTGCTCAACTTTCTTGCGGGACAGGCAATAGACGATTCCCGCCTCACCCGGGTGTTCGTTGATAATGAATCGATACAGGGCATCCCGTGGGCTGCCCTGGTTTTCCGCCACCCGGTAGCAGATATTGGGCCGGTCAAAACCGGAGACAAAACATTCGGCCTGCTCAAGGGCCAGTCGGCTGATGATTTCTTCGCGGGTGGCCTCATCGGCGGTGGCGGTCAGGGCAATGCGGGGCACATGGGCAAAGCGTTCGTGCAGAACCGATAATTTAATATATTCGGGACGAAAATCATGCCCCCACTGGGAGACACAATGGGCTTCGTCCACCGCGAACAGGGCAATCCGGGCACGCTCCAGCAGGGACAGAAAGCGCTCGGTCATCAAGCGCTCGGGGGCCACATAGAGCAGGTCGATTTCACCATTCAACAGGCGGGTTTCGACCTCCCGTGCTTCAAACTGATCCAGAGAAGAGTTGACAAAGGCCGCCCTGACCCCCAGCTGTTGCAGGGCGGTGACCTGATCCTGCATCAGGGCAATCAGGGGGGATATGACGATGCCCACGCCTTCTCTGATCAGTGCGGGTATCTGATAGCACAGGGATTTCCCGCCGCCGGTGGGCATAAGGACCACCGCGTCCTGTCCCGCCAGCAGGCGTTCGATAATGGCCTGCTGGTGGTGGCGGAATTCGTCATAACCAAAGGTCTTCTGGAGAATTTGCAGGGCAGTTTCGGGCATGGGTATGTGTGGGTATAGGCTATTTTTTTGCCGGCCAGAGCAATGCCAGGGCTATCAGGACGACAATTGCCAGCAGTATAATCAGTTCAATAAGTACCATAAGGCTAGCCCGGATGTTTCATGAGAATACTGACTAATATAAGGAATAATTGTTTTCCATACATAGACTTGCCTGTGTTTTTTAGCATCTTCACGCAATATTCGGGCTAGGCGACAAACTTGTCAATCTTTACTGTAGTAAACGCCGGGAATCCAGCTTTTCTTGACCTGCCGGGTTTTTTCCATATCCGTATCCGCCTCGTCTTCATTGATAAAGGTAAAATTGTTCCAGCCCACGCGAATAATATCCTTGTGCCGCAACACATGCTCCTCGATTTTCTTTTCATTGATAAAGGTACCATTGGTGCTGCCCAGATCCCGTAGTAAAAACTGGGTATTGCCGGCCGAATCCTTGAACACACTGATTTCAGCATGTTCTGAACTCACCGCAAGGTCATCGATAATCACCTGATTGACGCTGGTACGGCCAAATTTCAATGGAGATTCACCAATCTCAAACCGGTTGGCAACCACGCCATCCACCAGCTGGGTAACCAAAGCCATGGAAAGACCCTCTAAGTCTATGAATCGGGAGACAAAATCCTATGCTTTTCCGGCCCTTCATACAAGAAGTATCGATTTAAATTTGAAATAAATTCTGTATAATGCAGGCCGCGTAATAAAGTATATAGTTATTTACATATGTACTAATGCATTTTTTTGCCTTATATAAGCAAAAATTGATATAAGTCAGAATGTAGAATAACCCGGCTACTTATAATCCGGCTAAGTTTTGAGTGGCTGTCCGTCATGGATCGGCAATCTGAATTACTTCAGACCAATGGTCAATATGACTGACCGCCTGGCTATCAGATCAGCCCTTACGCAAAACACGTCTGTCACCGGACACTATAACTTTTTGAAATATAAAGGTTTAAATATAAAAAATTGATGTGAGTACATATATTCAAGCTGGCTTGCTTGCACTGTCTTAATGACACACGAGCCTCTTCTCACAGGAATATCGGTACTTTCACATTGCATATCCGGTGATAGCAGTAAATTTTTGGTCTATATAAAGCCTGCTTATAGATTTATAGGGCCGGAAATCAGCTTGCTGTTCGCAGCATTTAATTCACAGAGGAGACGTTCTCGTGCAAGCTTCGCTTGATCAGAAGTATAACTTTGAAGTCATCAAATGGTTTACCGTTGCGGCTATCGTTTATCTGGTGGTTGGCACCCTGGTGGGTGTGTATATCGCCTCGGAACTGGCCTGGCCTGTTCTGAACTTTGATATCGCCGAACTGACATTTGGTCGTTTACGCCCACTGCATACCAATGCAGTGATTTTTGCCTTTGGCGGATGTGCCCTGATGGCAACCTCTTATTACTCGGTACAGCGCACCTGTGGTGTGCCCCTATGGAGTAACAAGCTGGCCTGGTTCGTATTTATCGGCTGGAACCTGATTATCGTTGCGGCGGTTATCACCCTGCCACTGGGTATTACCCAGGGTAAGGAATATGCCGAACTGGAATGGCCCATCGATCTGGCCATTGCGGTTGTCTGGCTGGTTTACGCCTTTAACTTCATCATGACCATTGCCAATCGCAAGACCAAACATATATATGTGTCCAACTGGTTCTTTATGTCCATGATGGTGATGATCACCTTCCTGCATGTGGTTAACAGCATGGCGGTACCGGTTTCACTGTTCAAGTCCTACTCCGTCTTCTCCGGTGTACAGGACGCCATGATCCAGTGGTGGTGGGGCCATAACGCGGTTGGTTTTTATCTGACAGCGGGCTTCCTGGGCATTATGTACTATTTCGTGCCCAAGCAGGCTCAACGCCCGGTATTCTCCTATCGCCTGTCGGTTATCCACTTCTGGGCACTCACCTTCGGCTATGTCTGGTTAGGTGCTCACCACCTGCAATACACCGCGCTGCCTGACTGGACCGGTTCCGTGGGTGCGGCCATCTCTCTGGCGATGATTATTCCATCCTGGGGTGGGGCCATCAACGGTATGATGACCCTGTCCGGTGCATGGGACAAGCTGCGGACAGACTATGTATTACGCTTCCTGATCGTATCCCTGGCTTTCTATGCCATGTCTACCTTTGAAGGCCCGGTCATGTCATCGAAGACAGTTAACGCGCTGTCTCACTACACCGACTGGACCATTGGTCACGTACACTCCGGCGCCCTGGGCTGGGTAGCCATGGTTGCTGCCGGGGCCCTGTATCACCTGGTAATGAAACTGTGGAATACCCGCATGTATTCTGCTGGCCTGGTGAATCTGCATTTCTGGCTGGCAACCATCGGTGCTGTTATCTACATCATTGCCATGTGGGTATCCGGTATTATGCAGGGTCTGATGTGGCGGGATTACGATGAATTCGGCACCCTGACCTATACCTTTGCCGAATCCGTTGCAGCCATGCATCCCTACTATGCCATGCGCGCCATCGGAGGACTGATCTACTGGGCAGGTGGTGCAGTGATGCTTTATAACGTAATTATGACTATCCGTCAGGCAAGTGCTGAAAATTCTGCCAGCCCTGCGGCAGCGACAGCTTAAGGGGGCTTGTAATGTCTGAAAAGAATCAAACTGGTCCTATCCAGTATAAATTTGAAACCAATGTTGTAGCGATGGTTATTATCACCGCGCTACTGGTCTCTATTGGTGGTATTGTTGAAATCGTTCCATTGTTCTACCTCGATGAAACCATGGAGCACAACAAACATAAAGAGATTCTCTGGGATCGCAAGGAAGGCCAGACGCTTAATGACTGGCAGGCGGGGGACGGTATCCGTCCTTATAAGCCCCTTGAGTTAATGGGCCGCGAAGTCTATATCCGCGAAGGCTGTTACCTGTGTCACTCGCAGATGATTCGTCCTTTCCGTGATGAAAAAGAGCGCTATGGTCATTACTCACTGGCATCGGAATCCATGTATGACCATCCCTTCCAGTGGGGCTCGAAACGTACCGGCCCTGATCTGGCACGGGTCGGTGGCAAGTATTCGGATGAATGGCATGTGCTGCATCTAATAGCACCACGCAGTGTTGTACCCGAATCGGTTATGCCAAACTATCCATGGCTGAAAAACAACACCATCGATGGTGAGAAAACCACCAAAACCATGGAAGTTATGCGCATGCTGGGTGTGCCCTATACCGATGCGGATATTGCCTCGGGACCGGCTGAAGTCAAGGGTAAAACCGAGCTAGACGCGGTGGTGGCCTACCTTCAGGTGCTGGGTACCATGGTCAAGTTTGACGACAGCATAGATTACCGCTAGGAGAGATGCACAATGAATGACCTGTTCAATACAGACTGGGCAGCAATGACGCTGAATGACTGGGCTGGCCTGATCATTACCGTCGGTGTGTTCTTTCTGATGATATGGGCTTATGTGCATACTTTTAATCCTAAGAATAAAGAGAAACTAGAATCTCAACGTCACATTATTTTCAACGATGATGATGACAATGATGCAGAGGACTCAAAATAATGAGTGAAGAAAACAAATTTCCGGGTGAAAACAACACCGGACACTTCTGGGACGATGACCTGCGCGAGCTGGATAACGAGCCACCAACCTGGTGGACCATCGGTTTCCACGCAAGCTGGATATTCGTTATTGTATACACACTGCTCTACCCATCCTGGCCATTGATCGACAGTCATTTCAAGGGTTTGTTGGGCTGGACTTCGATGCAGGAATACCGTGAAGACCTGAAATCCATCGAAACGGTGCGCGCCCCCTTTGAAAACAAAATCAAGGATATGACTGCGGCAGAAATTCTTGCAGATGAGCAGTTAAAGAAATACGTGCAGGCCGCGGGCAAGGTTCTGTTCGGTGATAACTGTGCGGCCTGCCATGGTGCCGGTGGACAGGGCAATGTGGGTTTCCCTGTGCTGGCAGATGATGACTGGCTGTATGGTGGTACCATTACAGACATTGAAACCACCATTAGCGGTGGTCGCCAGGGTATGATGACCGGCTTTGCCACCAGCCTGGATGAGGCCAAAATCGACTCACTGGCGCAGTCTATTGTTGACGGCAAGGTACTGGAAAACCCTGCCTTTATGGAAGCCGGCTGTGTCGGTTGTCACGGTGCCGATGCCAAAGGTTTGAAATTCCTCGGCTCTGCCAATCTGGTCGATGGCATCTACCGCTTTACCGCAAAGGATCAGTTAGCCAGTATCAAGCACACCATTCAATACGGTGTAAATGATCCATCTAACCCCAAAACTCGCAACGCGGTTATGCCTTCATTTAGCAAAAGGTTGTCTGCAACCGACATTAAAAAACTTGCCGTTTATGTTCACGAACTTGGGGGTGGGCAGTAGGCTACCGAGGTGTTCCGATTATGTTGTGCCGGGCTGAGCCCTCGCTTAACTGGCACAGCCAGTCTGGAACACCTCAAACCAGTTACTTTCTGTTTTCTGTCATTAAACCTGTGGAGGTGTAATATGGATACAGTAGTAGTTGGTTCAATTATGGGCGTGGTTTTGACCATTATTGTATTTGCCGGTTTCCTTGGATACTGGCTAAGAAAAATAATGCGCCATCCCGACAGCCATAGTTGAACGTTAATGACTAAAGGGACCTCAGGGTCCCTTTAGTCATTATTACCCCGATGAATTTCACAATAATATTGTGGGATTTATCTCAATATTTAAAAGCTGTAGCGTGAATAGAGTTCTTTACCGAAGACGCTGCCGCAATAGATCGAGTGGAGGTCTGGTGAACGACAAAACAGCAAACGCTGAAGCGGGTAATGAAAAAAGCATTGCTGAATTATATGAGGAAGCCAGTCACTGGCATGTAAACACCGGTGATGAGGTCATTCATGCCAAACGTATGCCGGGCAGATTCCGCCGCCTTAAATGGCTGACCATGTCGGTATGGCTGATTTTTTTCCTTGGCCCCTATCTACGCTGGAATGGTTCCCAGGCTATCTTATTCGATATACCCAATCGTAAATTCCAGATTTTTGATATTACCATTCTGCCTCAGGATGTCTGGTTGCTTGCATTAATTTTACTTTTTTTTGCCATTCTACTGGCCGCAGTAACCTCGGTAGCCGGCCGCGTATTCTGCGGCTACTTCTGCTTTCAAACCATATGGACAGACATCTTTACCCTGATCGAGGAAAAACTTGAAGGTTCCCCAACAAAACGCCGCAAACTGGACCAGGCTCCCTGGGATGCCAGAAAGATTCGTATCAAGCTTATAAAACACAGCGCCTGGATTGCCATTGGCTTTATTACCGGCCTGTCCTTTACCGCCTGGTTTACCGATGCTTATCAGTTATGGCTGGATGTTTTTACCCTGAATGCCGGTATCACTGCCTATGTCACCATTACCGCCTTTACACTGGGCACCTACATACTGGCCGGATTTATGCGTGAGCAGACCTGTTTCTGGCTCTGCCCCTATGCCCGTATTCAGGGTGTAATGTATGACACACAAACCGTTTTACCCACCTATGATGTGATCCGAGGTGAACCCCGGGGTAAGCTGTCCAAAGGCAAACCCGTAGCAGGCAATGGTGACTGTATCGACTGTAATCAATGTGTCGCGGTGTGCCCCACCGGCATTGATATTCGAGATGGCCAACAGGAAGGCTGCATCACCTGTGGCCTCTGTCTGGATGCCTGTGATGCCGTCATGGACAAGATCGGTCGCCCCCGTGGACTGATTCGCTATACTTCTTTGAGTGAAATCAAACAGGAAGATGTAAAACCCTTTTTCAAGCGTCCCCGGGTACTGATTTATTCAGCCATTATTATTTTTGCCCTGAGTGGAATATTATATGGCCTGACTCATCTAGGCACCTTCGATCTTAAGGTTATACACGAACGCCAGCCACTCTATGTACAAATGAGCAGTGGTGATATTCAGAATAAATACGAGCTCAAGATTCTCAATAAAACTGACCGGGAAATGCATATCAGTATTTCCGTCACCGGTGCAGAAGGCATAAAGACCCACGGTATCCGCGCGAAAATGAAGCTGCCACCCAGCAAACTGACCGCTTTCACGGTATATGTCAGAATTCCGAGAAAGAATCTTAAAGCAGAGCGTACGCCGATTTACTTTACCATTCACTCCTATCAGGAATATGATGATATGATCGAATATCAAAGCATGTTCTATGGCCCCAGAATGTAACTTTATACACAGGTAATATTCCATGAATGAACTTGGCATAAACAAAAATGCAATTTCCCGAAAAATCTCTCAGGACAATCCCAGAGCCTTTAAAAACCCCTGGGTACTGGGCTGGATTGCTCTGGTAGTAACGGTACTGGCGGTTAATGTGGGCTTTATTAGCCTGGCATTTATCACCAACCCCGGACTGGTTGATAAAAACTACTATGAAAATGCCCAGGACTATGAAGAAAACCTGTTGAAATATCGCAATGCCATTTCTGCTCTGGGCTGGACATATCAAACCGATTTTCCCCAGACGCCCCGGCTGGACAAGCCTGAAATGTATCGCCTGACCGTGGTGGATAAAGCCGGTCTGCCCCTGACCGCTGCTGAAATCATCGTTAATGCCTACCGTCCATCCGATGCCTCCGCGGATTTTCAGGCCAGATTATCTGAAGTTGGTGCCGGTATTTACGAAGGTTATATTCGATTTCCCCTGAAAGGCATTTGGGATATGAATTTCAGTATTCGGCATGAGTCCGACCATTTTAAATTCAGTCGGCGTACCAGCATTGTTACTCAGAAATAATGTATACCTCCTTTTTCAGTGGCCGTGTCTGCACAGTTTTTTCATAAGCCTGTGAAGGCACGGCCCCACCCTGCATGAGTAATAACTCTCAAAACTCGTGTTTTCACTGTGGTCTGGCAGTAACCGATAAAAACCGGGTGGAAAACACCATTCAGCACAAGCGCCGGGAATTCTGCTGCCAGGGTTGCAGCTCAGTATGTGAAATGATTTATGCCTCCGGGCTGGAAGGTTTTTATCAGCGAACACCGGAAGGTCAGTTGCTTGGCCCTCCACCGGATTTACCAGAACAGACTCAACTCTACGATATAGATGAAATACAGAGTGAGTTTGTGCAGCAACTCAATGATAATCCAGATGCACCCCGTAGTATGCAACTGATCGTTGAAGGTATCCATTGCTCAGCCTGTGTCTGGCTGATTGAGCGCAGTCTGCAAAAATTACCCGGCATTCTCGATATCAAGGTCAATCTGGCGAATAAGCAGTTATCAGTCAACTGGGATAATGATCAGATAAAGATCTCACAAATCATCGACCACCTGGGACAGATTGGCTATAGCGCGATACCCTTCAATCCGCAGTCGGCGGAAGCGACCATTAAAAAACAGAATCGTGCCCTGCTATTGCGCATGGCATTTGCCGCCTTCAGTATGATGAACCTGTTATGGGTGTCGATTGCCCTTTACAGCGGGGCCGATAAAGGTGAGTTTAAAGCCCTGTTCCAGTGGGTTGGTTTTATGCTGGCCACGCCTACTTTACTGTATTCCGGCTGGCCTTTTCTGAAAGGGGCCTGGACAGGAATTCGCCATTTTAATCTAAGCATGGATATCCCCATTGCCATAGGCGCAATTGCTACTTACAGTTATTCCGTTTATGTCACTTTGAGTCGGGCCAGTGTTGGTGAGGTGTATTATGACACGGTGGTCAATTTTATTTTTGTGATTCTGGTGGGGCGTTTTCTTGAAGCAAAATCCCGACGTCATGCCGTATCGGCCACGCAACGACTGATGGACCTTCAACCTCGGGTTGCCACGGTTATCCGAGACGATGAACAGCAGACCGTACCGATTCGATCCATACGCGAAGGTGAAATCATTCTGGTTAAACCCGGTGAAAAAATTCCAGTGGATGGTGTTATACGATCTGGCCAGTCTGCTGTTGATGAATCTCTGCTGAGCGGTGAATCTGCCGCTGTAAGCAAACGGATCGGCGACAAGATATTTGCCGGTACGGTGAATACAAACAACACCCTTAGCGTAGAGGTGACGGCCACACTTCGAAATACTTCACTGGGTAAGATCATCAGCCTGGTGGAACAGGCACAGGCAAGCAAGGCACCGATCCAGTGTACCGCGGATCGTATAGTGCCCTGGTTTATTGCCACCACCCTGTTGCTCGCCACTGCAACCTTCTTTTACTGGTTGGGCACAGGCATCGAGCACGCCTTACTGGCATCAACCTCGGTTCTGATCATTACCTGTCCCTGCGCCTTTGGCCTGGCCACTCCCATGTCCATTGCGGTTGCTTCCGGACTGGCTGCTCGCCATGGGATATTGATCAAAAATGGTTCGGTGCTTGAATACCTGTCTACTGTGGACCATTTCGTATTCGACAAAACCGGCACATTGACCGAAGGGAAAATGCGCATTAAAAATATAGTAAGCGACCTTAATCATCAGGAACTTCTGGAAAAAGTTGCTCATATTGAAAGCCTTTCCGAGCATTCCATTGCTGCTGCTGTTTTACAACATGCCAAAATTCAACAGATCAGGCCGAATCCACAAAAGGTCAGCCAATTCAGAAATCACCCTGGCTTCGGTATTTGTGGTGAAATTGATCAGCAGATGATCACTATTGGAAACAGTCGATGGCTTGAAAAAAATAATATCAATCTGGATGCGGCTTATCTGAAACAGGCCTCTGAGCTGGAAAAACAGGGTATCAGCTGTGTGCATATCGCCATTGATCTGAAACACGAAGGATTTATTTCCATAGCCGACACACTTCGATCAGATGCCAGAGAGCTGATATCCAGACTGAGGCAGGCCGGATTGAAACTCAGCCTGCTGACGGGTGACAAGCGGGCGGTCGCGCAAGCGATTGCCGATGAACTGGGTGGCATGGATGTGATTGCTGAGGTCATGCCCGATGAAAAAGACAGGGTCATTCAGCAGTTGCAACAACAGGGCCAGAAAGTGGCCATGGTGGGTGATGGCGTGAATGATGCCCCTGCTCTGATCCGGGCAGATGTGGGAATCGCGGTTGGTTCTGGTACCGATGTCTCCATGGAAAGCGCGGATATCATTCTGCTCAGTAATGAGCTGGATAAAATCAGACTGTCAAGCGAATTATCAGGCCGCACCCTGCGTACGATTCGTCAGAATATCGCCCTCTCCATCGGTTATAATATTATAATGGTACCATTGGCCATGATGGCTTATGTGACCCCCCTGTTTGCGGCCATTGCCATGCCCTTTAGCTCGCTGGCGGTAATTGGCAACGCGACACGCATACACACAGTATTTAAAAGCTAACCCGAATATTTCACAAGAACGCTTTATTTGATACATAAGCTTATGATTTCAATAATAATTATTCGTATATTAGAGAAGTACACTATGTACCAGTA
>Ga0256830_1003282_pt1 | contig 10173 bp, 12 predicted proteins | sample 128326metaG_FD_190537 | JGI IMG/M metagenome (GOLD analysis project Ga0256830, IMG submission 190537) | Hydrothermal vent microbial communities from Lau Basin, Pacific Ocean - 128-326 | ecosystem: Environmental > Aquatic > Marine > Hydrothermal vents | place: Pacific Ocean: Lau Basin | collected...
TGCACAGAAAATCTTTCCAGTCAGGGATCATGGCATACCGGATTTCATGGGAATCGGAAACGGAATGGTAGACAGTTCAACAGCGGGTGTCACCCCGTGTATGATGGGTGTATGAGATGAATCATGAGGGTTCGTTGAACCCCCGGCCCGTGTGGTGGTATAAACAACGTTGACCCGGCCACCCACCATGTCGTGTTCAGTCACCGCGCGCCTGCCTGCGGCAAGGCATCGAAACGCCGCCGTAGCACCCCTGCGGCCGGTTTCGATAACGCAGTCCGCAGGCAGGCACACGGCGCGAACCGATGGAGATATATAACGACCGGGGCTTCAGGCATGCCCTGGTCCGGCGTTGCGGTCCTTGCCGAGGGCATCACCCTTGCCGGCGGGCCGCGCCTTGTCCCGGAACACGTCTGAAGCCCTGAACACGACATGGTGGGTGGCCGGGTTAATACCAGACAGGGTATGTCTCTTTTCATGGCCAGACAGAAACCACCACCGAAGTTTCTCAATCTGTTGTTGATCAAGTTGCCGCCCGGCGGGGTGGCATCCATTGCCCACCGTATCTCCGGTGTGCTCATGTTCCTGTCGATTCCGCCGGCTGCCTGGCTGTTCGGCCTGTCGCTGGACGGCGGCGAGGGGTTCGAAAGGGCGCGGGAAGTGTTGTACAGCCCTTTGCTGCAGCTTGTATCCATTATTCTGGTGTGGTCGCTTAGTCACCACCTTCTGGCAGGGGTGCGACACCTGCTGCTCGATATCGGCGTCGGCGTCGACAGGATGCCGGCGCAGCGCTCGGCGCTGCTGGTGAACGTGGCGGCCATGGTGGTCACAGGTATCTACCTGGGGAGTCTTGTCATATGACGCGCGCCGCCCAGGGCCTGCGCGCCTGGCTGTTGCAGCGCTTTACGGCGATCTATCTCGCCTTGTTCTTCCTGTTCGCCGTTTTTCGCTTCGTGACCGCGCCGCCGGCCGGTTACGCGCAGTGGCAGGCATGGCTGGCGCAGCCGTTGGCCGGTGTCGCCAGCGGCCTGTTCACACTGGCCCTGCTGCTGCATGCCTGGGTGGGGATCCGCGACGTGCTGATCGACTACGTGCACGCCGTGTGGTTGAGGTTGTCGCTGATGGCGCTGGTCGGCCTGATGCTGCTGGGCAGCGCGCTGTGGGTGCTGAGGGCGCTGATGCTGGCCGCGGTACGGGCCGGCGCGGGGGGCGCATGAGCATTCCCAAGCGCAGTTTCGATACCCTGATCATCGGCGCCGGCGGCGGCGGTCTGCGCGCGGCCCTGCAGCTGTCGCAGGCCGAGGCGCGGGTGGCCGTGGTGTCCAAGGTGTTTCCGACCCGATCCCACACCGTGGCCGCGCAGGGCGGCGTCAATGCGGCGCTGGCCAATGTGCTGTCGGACAACTGGCACTGGCACATGTTCGATACGGTCAAGGGCAGCGACTACCTCGGCGACCAGGACGCCATCGAGTACATGTGCCGTGCGGCGCCGCGCGTGGTGTACGAACTGGAGCACTTCGGCGTGCCGTTTTCGCGCCTCGACAGCGGTCGCATCTACCAGCGCGCGTTCGGGGGGCAGAGCCGTAATTTCGGGGGTGAGCAGGCGGCGCGCACTTGTGCGGCCGCCGACCGTACCGGCCATGCCATTCTGCATTCGCTGTATCAGCAGAACATCCGTGCGCGCACGCATTTCTTCGACGAGTATTTCGCCATCGACCTGATCAAGGACCAGGACGGCTATTTTCTGGGTGCGCTGGCGGTGGAGATCGCCACCGGCGAACCGCTGCTGATCGAGGCCAAGACCACCATTCTCGCCACCGGCGGCGTCGGACAGCTGTTTCGCACCAACACCAATGCGCTCATCAATACCGGCGATGGTATGGCAATGGCGCTGCGCGCCGGCATTCCGCTGCAGGATATGGAGTTCTTCCAGTTTCATCCCACCGGCATCGCCGGCAAGGGCATGCTCATTACCGAGGGCGCGAGAGGCGAGGGCGGTTACCTGCTGAACAGCGAGGGCGAGCGCTTCATGGAACGCTACGCGCCCAACGCCAAGGACCTGGCAAGCCGCGACGTCGTCAGCCGCGCCATTGCCACCGAGGTGCGCGAGGGTCGCGGTGTCGGCCCCAACAAGGATCACGTGCTTCTGAAGCTGGATCACCTGGGTGCCGATATCGTCAAAAAACGTCTGCCGGGCATCCGCGACATGGCGTTGACTTTCCTGCACATCGATCCGGCCGAGACGCCTATCCCGGTATACCCGACCGCCCACTATACGATGGGAGGCATTCCCACCAACCGTTTCGGACAGGTGGTGGTGCCGGTGGCGCAGGGCGCCGAAGAGCCGGTGCCAGGCCTGTATGCGGTGGGCGAGTGCGCCTGCGTCTCGGTCCATGGCGCCAACCGGCTGGGCGGCAATTCACTGCTGGACATCCTGGTATTCGGCCGCGCCGCCGCCAACCACGTCATCGAGCAACTGAAGGAGCAGCGCTATCACCGGCAGATTCCGGAAGGCGCAGTGGATCCGGCCATGCAGCGGCTGACGCGCTGGGACCGGCAGGGCAAGGGAGAATCGGTCGCCGGGCTGCGCAGCGAGCTGGCGCGGGTCATGGAAGCGCACTGCGGCGTGTTCCGCAACGAAGAGGTGCTGAGCGAAGGCCGGCAAAAGGTGCTGGCGTTGCGGGAGCGCCTGCAGGATGCCTGCATCGACGACCAGAGCCGGGTGTTCAATACGGCCCGCATCGAGGCGCTGGAACTGGAGAACCTGATGGACATCGGAGTGGCCACGGTGACTTCGGCGCTGGCGCGCAGGGAGAGCCGCGGCGCCCATTCGCGCATCGACTACCCGGAGCGCGACGACGTACACTGGCTCAAGCACAGCCTGTTCTGTGCCGAGGACGGCACGATGGACTACAAGCCGGTGCGCATGAAGCCCCTGACGGTGGAAACCTTCCCGCCGAAGAAGCGGACGTACTGAGGTGGGGGGGTTAAATAGCCCGCGCAGCAAGGGCAAGGAGTCGCAGATGAAATTCTCGATCTACCGCTACGATCCGGACCAGGACGACAAGCCCTACATGCAGGACTACGAACTGGCCGAGGACAGGATCGAGCCGGGCATGATGCTGTTGGATGCCCTGCTGCTGCTCAAGGAGCAGGACGAGACACTGAGTTTCCGCCGCTCCTGCGGCGAGGGCGTGTGCGGCTCCGACGGCATGAATATCAACGGGCGCAACGGCCTGGCCTGCATCACGCCGCTGTCGGGCCTCAAGCAGCCCATCACTCTGAGGCCCCTGCCCGGCATGCCCGTGATACGCGACCTGGTGGTGGACCTGTCCCAGTTCTACAAGCAGTACCGCGCCGCCAAACCCTACCTCATCAACGAGGAACCCTGTCCGGAAGTCGAGCGCCTGCAGACGCCGGAGGAACGGGACCGCCTCGATGGCCTGTACGAGTGCATCCTGTGCGCCTGCTGTTCCACCTCCTGCCCGTCTTTCTGGTGGAACCCGGACAAGTTCCTGGGCCCGGCGGCGCTGCTGCAGAGTTGGCGCTTCCTGGCCGACAGCCGCGACCGCGCCACCGAGGAACGCCTCAACAGCCTGGAGGGGCCGTTCCGGTTGTTTCGCTGCCATACCATCATGAACTGCGTCGATGTCTGTCCCAAGGGGCTCAATCCGACCCGCGCCATCGGCCACATCAAGGAACTGATGGTCAAGCGCTCGTTGTGACGCAGGAGACCGAACTACCGCGCCTGCGCTGGCAGTGCCGGCGCGGCATGTTGGAACTGGACCTGCTGCTGCTGGGATTTCTGGACAAGGGCTACGCTCAGCTGGACACTGCCGGGCGCGCCTGCTTCGAACGGCTGGTCGGCTACCCGGACCAGGTGCTGCTGGAACTGCTCATGGGCCGCATGGCCCCTTCGGACAAGGATGTCGCACAACTCGTGGAACGGATTCGGGCCTGCGCTACGGATTGAATGGCGGCCGTCGCGCTGGCTGCGGACCTTTGTCTTTTCCTGTTACGCAGCGGCTGCGCTGGCGTGGCTGTGCTTGCCCGTTGGCTGGGCGGCAAAGGCCGCCGGGCTTGCACTGCTGGCGGCCTTCCTGGCGCGCGACTGCCGTTTTCACCTGCTGGGCAGACACCGCAGGTCGGTAACGGCGCTCGAGTACAGTGACCGGCGGGGCTGGCGTATCCGGCTGGCGGACGGCCGCTGGCTGAGCCTGCCGGTGCGCCGCCCTGTTTTCGTGACCCACCGCCTGGTGATAGCGACTTTCGGTGAACGCAGCTGGCCCGTCTATCGGCTGTTGTTGTGCGCCGATGCCGTGGACGCGCGCCTGTTTCGTCACCTGCGCGTGCGCTTGTTACAATCGGCGCATGGCGATCGAGATAGAGCGCAAGTTCCTGGTGCGTGACGACAGTTGGCGCAGCCGGGCAGACCGGGGGATCTGTATGCGCCAGGGTTACCTGGCCAGCGATCCCGCCAGTTCGGTGCGGGTGCGTTTGAGCGGCGACAGGGCCTGCCTCAATATCAAGAGCGCGACCTCGGCCATCCGCCGCCTCGAGTACGACTACGAGATTCCCCTCGCGGAAGGGCGCGAGATTCTGCAACAGTTGTGCAAGGGGCGCTGCGTCGAAAAGACCCGCTACCGCGTCGAACACGCCGGTCATCTGTGGGAAGTCGATGTGTTCGAGGGCGACAACGCCGGCCTGGTGGTGGCGGAAATAGAACTCGACGACGAAGACGAAGTCTTCGAGCGGCCCGCGTGGCTGGGCGAGGAAGTATCGGACGATCCGCGCTACTACAACATGAATCTCGCCGAGCATCCTTTCAGTCGATGGTAGCGGGGCCGGTTGGAGGACGGGCCGACGGGTATTGCGGCAGGGAGGGCGGACTGAGCGGCGCTGGCGGGACGCTCCAGCGTTTCTGCCTTGCTCTGTTGCTTCCATTGTTGCTGCTGCCGGTGAGCGGCTGCGGTCAGAGCGAACCACGGGCCATTCGCTTCGGACTCGGCAGTGCGCCCTCCAACCTCGATCCGCGCTTCGCCACCGACGCCACCTCCGAACGCATCAACCGGCTGCTGTACCGGCGTCTGGTCGACCACGACGAAGCCGCGCGGCCGGTCGCGTCGCTGGCGCGCTGGCGGCGCCTGACGCCGCTGCATTACCGGTTTACGTTGTCGGATTCGGGCCGCCTGTTCCACGATGGCAGCCGCCTCGACGCCGCTGATGTGGTGGCCACCTACAGGTCCGTGCTCGATCCGCAATCGGCATCGCCGCACCGCGGCGCCCTGGACATGATCGAGCGCGTGGAGGCGGTCGACGACGATACCGTCGACTTCTTCCTGTCGCGGCCCGATCCGCTGTTTCCGGGCTACCTGACGATCGGCATACTGCCGGCCCGCAAGATCGCCGCCGGACACGGCTTTGCCCGTACACCGGTCGGCAGCGGTCCCTTCCGTCTGCTCGACTGGCCCGATGCCGGCCGCCTGCGCCTGCTGCGCCTGCGTGACAACAGGGTCTTCGTGTTCGAGCGCGTAGGCGATCCGACCATGCGGGTGCTGAAACTGTTGCGCGGCGAGATCGACCTGCTGCAGAACGATCTGCCGCCGGAACTGCTGCGCTATCTGGAGGCGCAGCCGGACGTGCGGGTCGAGCGGCGCGCGGGCAGCAACTTCGCCTACCTGGGTTTTCAGCTGGAGGACGCACATACCGGCAAGCCGGCGGTGCGCCGGGCGATTGCGCTGGCCATCGACCGCGGGGCCATTATCGAGGCACTGTTCGACGGCGCTGCAAGGCCGGCCTTGGCGCTGCTGCCGCCCGAGCATTGGGCGGGCGCGGCGGACCTGCCGCTCATCCGGCCGGACCCGCAGCGCGCCCGGCAGTTGCTCGCGCAGGCTGGCTACGGGCCGGACAATCCGCTGCATCTCAGCTACAAGACCTCGAGTGATCCTTTCCGTGTGCGTATCGCCACCATCATCCAGCATCAGTTGGGCGAGGCGGGCATCCGGGTAAAGGTGCAGAGTTACGACTGGGGCACCTTCTATGGCGACATCAAGGCCGGGCGCTTCCAGATGTTCAGCCTGGCCTGGGTGGGGGTGCGGATGCCGGACATCTTTCGCTACGTCTTCCATAGTGAGTCGGTGCCGCCTGCCGGCGCCAATCGCGGCCGCTTGCGCGATGCGCAGGTCGATCACCTCATCGAGGCCGCGGAAGCGGCGCAGGACCTGGACGAAAAGGCACGCCTGTACCACAGCCTGCAGGCCAGACTGCTGGAACTGTTGCCCTATGTGCCGTTATGGTACGAAGACCAGTTCGTGGTGCACCGCGACACCCTCCACGGCTACCGCCTGGCCGCCGACGGCAACTACGACGCCCTCGCGGACGTAAGGGCAGGACGGCGGTGAGCGGAGCGAACCCCACCGTTCAGCGATGGTGGCGCATTTGGGGACACTTCGTTTGACGGGTGGGTATGGATGCGTTCGTGGCCTCTCGGGGTATGGCCGCCGAACGGGCATGGTGGGGTTCGCTCCGCTCACCGCCACCCTACGCTTCGACCCGCCTCGTTTGTGGCGTTGCTGGACCGGGGTGGTGGAATCAAACAAAAAATCCCTTTGCGTTCCTTCGTGCGCCTTCGTGCGCCTTCGTGGTTAAATACCTTCGCCATGATCGACGACGGCATCGAAGTCAGCCTCTCCGACCAGCGCCTGCGCCTGTGGCGCGACGGACGGCTGGTGCGCGAATATCTGGTGTCGACCGCCCGCAACGGCGCCGGCGAACGCATGGGCAGCGAGTGCACGCCGCGCGGCCGACACCGTGTGCGCGCCTGCATCGGCGCGGGCTGTGCGCCGGGCACCGTGTTCGTGGGGCGGCGGCCGACCGGAGAGATATACAGCGCCGAACTGGCGGCACGGGAGCCTGGACGCGACTGGATACTGACCCGCATCCTGTGGCTGTGCGGCAACGAGCCGGGTCGCAACCGCTTCGGCCAGGTCGATACCATGCGCCGCCATATCTACATCCACGGCTGTCCGGACAGCGAGCCCATGGGCGAGCCGCGCTCGCACGGCTGCATCCGCATGACGAATCAGGACGTTATCGACCTGTTCGGGCGGGTACAGGCGGGGACGCCGGTCATGATCCGCGAATGACCGCGGCTGTGGTAAGCTAGGCTTCGTATAATCTCCTCATCACCACCGGCAACAAGCAACCAGAAGCACGACAGCGGATGGCCCGGATTATCACCATCACCAGCGGCAAGGGCGGGGTCGGCAAGACCAGTCTGGGCGTCAATCTCGCCATCAGCCTGGCGGAACGCGGCCGGCGCGTGTGCCTGCTGGACGCCGACTGGGGGCTCGGCAACGTCAATGTGCTGCTGAAACTCAAACCCGAAAAGACGCTGAAACATCTGGTGACCGGCGAGGCATCGCCCGAGGATGTGCTGCTGTGCGGCTGCTGCGGCATCGATATCGTGCCCGGCTCTTCCGGCGCCGAGTTGATGACCGACCTCGATGACACGCAGCTGCAGCGCCTTGCCGGTCTGGCGACGGTGCTGGACGATTACGACTTCGTCATCGTCGATTCCGCGTCCGGCATCGATGCCGGCGTGCTGGCCTTCGCGCTGGCCAGCCCCGAGGTGCTGGTGGCGGTGACGCCCGAGCCCACGTCGCTGACGGACGCCTACGCGCTGCTGAAACTGGTGGCGGCCAGGAACGGTCTCGAAGGTGTGCGCATAGTGGTCAACCGCTGCCGCAACCACACGGTCGGCCGACACACGTACGCCAAGTTCAGGGAAGTGGTGCACTTCTATCTCGGCGCCGAGTTGCCGCTGCTGGGCCTGGTGCACGAGGACGAACGTGTGCAGCGCGCGGTACAGGCGCAGGAGGCGCTGGTGGTGAGCCATCCGGAAACGACCGCCGCGCGCGACATCGCCGCCCTGGCCGATCAGCTGCTGCTCGAGTCCGGCGCGGGGCAGGGATGCGACATGGACAGCTTCTGGCGCCTGTACCTGAAGGCAGCCGGGGCACACAGGGCAACGGATGCCGGGCCGGTGGCCATTGAGGTGCAATCCCCCCGGCCGGCCGCGGCCGGGCTGGAAAGACAGGTGGAATCCCTGAGCGGCCAGGTGGAGGCGCTGATTGCCGAAATCCAGCGCCTGCGTGCCAGGCAGGCAGCCGTTCCCAGGCTGGCGGCGGTGGAAGAACCACAGGGCGCCGGGTCCGGAACCACAACACCCGCACCTGTTGGCATAGAGGCCTGGATTACCCGCTTCGATTACGAGACCGAACGGGTCAGGACGGACGGCGGGGCCTTCGATGTCTACCGTATCCGTCAGCCCGGCGGCAACACACTGCTGTGCGCCTGGCAGGGGCCGGAAGACGCGCTGCCCGGACTCGCCCGGCGCAGCTCGACGACCTGATCCCGCGGCTGAATGCCCGCCTATTTCCTCACCCGGCTGGTATCCGCTGCCTGGGTCGTGCTGGGCGTGGCCAGCCTGGTGTTCCTGCTCATCCACCTGGTGCCCGGCGACCCCGTGGAAATGATGCTGGGCGAGTCGGCCGCGGCCGCCGACCGCCAGGCATTGCGCGAGGCGCTGGGGCTGGATCAACCGGTGCTGCAGCAGTGGTTGGGTTTCCTGGCAGGCGCCCTGCGGGGCGACCTGGGCGTGTCGCTTTACAGCCAGCGTCCGGTGTCAGGGCTGCTGCTGGAACGGCTGCCGGCCACCGCTGAACTGACCGTGGCGGCGTTGCTTGTGACGCTGCTGATCGCTCTGCCGCTGGGCGTGCTGGCGGCCACCCGTCAGGGGTCGTGGTGGGACACGGCCGCCATGGGCTTTTCACTGCTGGGTGTGTCCATCCCCAACTTCTGGCTCGGTCCGCTGCTGGTGCTGCTGTTCTCGCTGTGGCTGGGCTGGCTGCCGGTCAGCGGCCGCAACGGCATCGATTCGGTGATACTGCCGGCACTCACCCTCGGTACCAGTCTGGCCGCCATTCTGTCGCGCATGGTGCGCAGCAGTCTGCTGGAGGTGCTGGGCGAGGATTTCATCCGCACCGCGCGCGCCAAGGGGCTGGCGCCGCTGACGGTCACCCTGAGGCACGGTCTGGGCAACGCGCTGCTGCCGGTGCTGACGCTGCTGGGTTTGCAGCTCGGTGCGCTGCTGGGCGGCGCCGTGGTGACAGAGACGGTGTTCAACTGGCCGGGCATCGGCCTGTTGACCATCGAGGCCATCCAGCGCCGCGACTACCCGGTGGTGCAGGGTTGCGTGCTGCTCATTGCGCTGAGCTACGTGGTGGTGAACCTGGTTACCGATTTCCTGTATGCCTGGGCGGACCCGCGCGTACGGCTGGGGAGCGGATCGTGAAGCGGTTGCTGCCGGCCGTGCTGATCATCCTGGCCTGGACCCTGCTGGCGCTGCTGGCTGGTCAGCTGCCGCTGGATCCCGACCGCATCGACTTGCAGCGCATCCTGCTGCCGCCAGCGGCCGGGGGCGGGCTGGGCTTCGACGATCTGGGCCGGCCGGTGCTGGACCGCATGCTGGTGGGAGCCCGGACCTCCTTTGTGGTAGCGTTCGGCGTGGTCGCGCTGTCGGCCGTGCTGGGCGTGCTGATCGGCGCCCTGGCCGGCTACCTCGGTGGCCGGCTGGATGCGGCGGCGGTCGTGGTCATGGACGTGTTCCTGGCCTTTCCCGGCATCCTGCTGGCGATTGCGCTGGCCGGCCTGCTGGGGCCGGGCATCGACAACGTCATCCTGGCCCTGGCCACGGTCGGCTGGGTCGGTTACGCGCGGCTGGCGCGCGCCCAGGTGCTGTCGCTGAAACAGCGCGAGCACATCGTGGCGGCGCGCGCGCTGGGCAGCCGCCTGCCGAGGATCCTGCTGCGCCACCTGTTGCCGCTGATGAGCGCGCCGCTGATCATCGAGGCGACCTTCGGCATCGCCAGCGTGGTGATCGCGGAAGCAGGCCTGTCGTTTCTGGGGCTCGGCGTGCAGCCGCCGCAAGCGTCCTGGGGCAGCATGATACGCGACGGCGTGCGCTACCTGCTGGTGGCGCCGCACCTGGTACTGGCGCCCGGCGCCGCGCTGTTCGCCGTGGTGCTGGCTGTCAACCTGCTGGGTGACGCCCTGCGCGACCGCCTCGACGTGCGTGCGGATACACAGGAACGGGGGATGACGGTATGACGCTGG
>Ga0256830_1003283_pt1 | contig 10163 bp, 10 predicted proteins | sample 128326metaG_FD_190537 | JGI IMG/M metagenome (GOLD analysis project Ga0256830, IMG submission 190537) | Hydrothermal vent microbial communities from Lau Basin, Pacific Ocean - 128-326 | ecosystem: Environmental > Aquatic > Marine > Hydrothermal vents | place: Pacific Ocean: Lau Basin | collected...
ATGGTGTGCTCCTCGCTTATCGGGTTGCTCACCTCCACCGCCTCTCCGGACCTGCGCATGCTCATGAAGTTCTCCCCGGGGTTGCTCAGCATCAGGTTGAGCACCTCGGTGAACCCGTACCCCGGGAGGAGCGCCCTGAGCTTCTGCTCCAGCGCCTCCGCCTCAAGCTCCACTCCCGCCGAGGGTATCTCCGGGAGAGCCTCCGGCAGCCTCTCATACCCGTACCCTATGGCAACATCCTCCACCAGGTCAATCAGGTGCAGTATATCGCAGCGGTAGCAGGGCACCCTCACCCTCACGCGCCCCCCCTCAGCCTCGGCACCGTACCCCATCCTCCTCAGGCTCTCCACCACCTCCTCCTCCCCGATGCCGAAGCCCAGCATCCTGCGCACGTACCCAACCTCCAGCACCATCTCCTCGGGCTCAAGCTCCGGGGTGACCTCGGTGAGCCCCGGGTAGAGCACCTCCACCTTCCTCAGCCCGAACCCCCGCTCGCCCATGGCGGTGGCAATGACATTCAGGGCGTGCTTGACAGCCCTCCTGTCCGTACCCGTGACCTCAATCAGCAGGTGCTCGCTCTCCTCCGTGACCCTGGTCAGCTCCGAGTTTATCACCGGGGGCAGGCTGAGCACCTTTCCCTCGGAATCCAGCACCACCGGCACTCTGGAGCCCCTCAGTATGTGCCCGTACTCCCTCCCCTTCGGGTGCTCCCGCAGCACCTCGGCGAGGCTCATCTCCCTGCTCTCCCCCAGGGGCACAAACCTCAGCTCCTCCCCCCCGGCGGCAGCATACCTCAGCGGGGGCTCAACCTCCCGCAGGTCGTGCACCCCTATGGACGCCCTCCTCCTGTTCCTCCCCAGCGCCCAGTGCAGCTTCTCCTGCAGCTCCATGAGCTCCCCCACCAGCTCACCATCAAGCTCCGCATTCAGCACCTCGCAGCAGGCGATGAAGGGGCGCACCCCCTCAACCCCCCTCTCCACCCGCATCTGCATCTCTGGCTCCTGCGCGGTGTACTCCCGCAGCCCCGGCTCAATCCCGAAGAAGGCTCTGTAGGCTCTCGCCACCCCCTCCACCGAGTACAGGTCAGGTCGGTTTGGGAAGTACTCCACGTACACGTGCTCCCCCTCCACCCCCTCCACATCGCACCCCAGCATGGGCATCCTCTCCAGCAGCTCCTCTGTGCTAACATCCACCCCCAGCATCCTCCTGAGCTCCCTCAGCCTGAGCTTCACCACCGGCACCTACCTCACCTCCCGGCTCTGAATCCAGGGAATCTCCCCCATGTACAGCATGCGGATATCCTCAATGCCCAGCCTGAGCATCGCAAGCCGCTCCACCCCCAGCCCCCAGGCGAGCACCGGCACCCTGATACCAAGGGGCTCCGTAACCTCCGGCCTGAAGATTCCCGCACCCCCCAGCTCAAGCCACCTCCCCCTGTCCTCAAGGTACACCTCCACCTCCAGGCTGGGCTCCGTGTACGGGAAGTAGCCAGGGCGGAAGCGCAGCCTCTCAAAGCCCATCCTCCTGTAGAACTCCCTGAGTATCCCCAGCAGGTGGGCAAACCCCACCTCTCCCGCCACTATCCCCTCAACCTGGTGGAACTCCGGCAGGTGGCGGTAGGTTATGCGCTCCTTCCTGAACACCCTGCCTATGCAGAAAACCTTTGCCGGAAGCTCGGGCGACGAGGCGAGGTAGCGTATGGTGGTGGAGGTGGTGTGGGTCCTGAGGAGCGCCCTCTCAGCCTCCCTCCTGCTCCACTCCCTTCCCCATCCCCTTGAGCCCTCAAGCTCTCCTGTATGAGCCCTCCTCACAGCCTCCACCACCTCCTCCCCCGGAAGCTCCATGCGCTCCGGCTTTGCCAGGTAGAAGGTGTCCTGCATCTCCCTGGCGGGATGCTCCTGGGGCACGAAGAGGGCATCAAAGTTCCAGAAGGCAGACTCAACCAGAGGACCCTCAATCTCCCTGAAGCCCATCTGCAGGAATATTGAGCGAATCTCGTCCATTATCCTCCTGAGGGGGTGCAGCTTCGCCGGCAGAACCTCGGGGGCTGGCAGGGTGACATCGTAGGCTCTGAACCTCTTCCCCCTCCAGCTCCCGGTGCGCAGCATCTCGTGGGTGAGCTGGGACTCCCCCGCCTCCGCCTCAGCCGCCTGACGCCGCCCCTCCTGCGTGAGCATGACCCTGCGGCTCCTGAGCTCTCTGAGCACCACCACCTCCCCCCTGCGGCGCAGCAGCTCAAGCGCCTTCCTCTCCTCTTCCGTGAGGGCGCTCACCCTCACCTCCCCCCTGCCCAGCCTCTCAAGCAGCACCTCATCCGGGGTCTTCTCACCCGACGCCCCCGCTTCGGTGAGCTCCACCACACCCTCTGAGATTCTCGCCAGCCCCTTGCGCGCCAGCCACCCCAGAGCTATCTTCGCCTGCCTCCCCAGCACCCTGCCGAGCTCCTCCACCCCCATCCTGCCCCCCCTCTCCATGAGCACCTCCACCGCTCTGCGCTCCGGCAGCCCCTTCTCTAAGTACTCCTTCCCCTCCTCCCCCAGCTCCACGAGGTAGTCAGCCTCCTCCTGCACCCTCGCCAGTCCCTTCCGCACCAGCCAGTAAACAGCCCTGTTTACCGCATTCTCGCTCAGCCCCGTGCGCTCCACCAGCTCCGAAATCTCCGCCTCCCCCTCCACAGCCCTCAGAACGAGCGCCTCATTCCTGCTCAGCACGCCTACTCCTCCTCAAGGTAGAGCACCGCAACAAGCATGGAGAGCACGCCCAGGGCGATGTAGCTCTTCAGGTCGCCGCTTCCCGTGACCACCGCACGCATCGCCAGTATGCTGAAGAGCACCCCGATTCCAGAGAACAGCAGGAAGAGCTGCTCCGCATCCAGCTCCTTCTCCAGCAGGTACTTCGCAGCCACCACCATCGCCACGCCCACGGCGAGAACCAGCATCGGGTTCATGTGGGAGAAATTGATAGGCGGGGGAATATAAATCTATGCACAACCTATATATCTCCTGCCAGCGAGGCAGAGGCATGGCAGTGTACACACCCGCCGACTACATCAAGAGCTTCGCAATCCTCCTGCTCATCTTCTGGTTCCTCCGCAGGTACCTCTTCACCAAGGTGCAGATTGACAGGGGCTTCATGCTCGCTCTCATACCCCCCATAATCTTCGCAGTAACCGTGCGCATGCTGGCGGATGCCGGGGTTTACCCGAAGTCGGAGTGGTGGAGCGTCACCCCCGGGATATACGTTCTCGGCGTGGCCTACGGCTTCATCCTCGTTCGCCTCGCCCTGCTCGCCCAGGAGCGCTGGAGGGTGGAGTACTGGAAGGTGGTGCTCATCCTGGGCGGGCTCACCCTGCCCCCCTTCTTGGTGCAGCTCCTCGCCCAGATGCAGGCACCCCTCAGGTTCCTCTATCCCTCAGCCCTGGCCGCCGCTGCCACCCTTGCGGTAGCTCTCCCGGCGCGCCTGCTCGGGGCACGCTTCCTGGGCGGCAGCGGGCTCATGATACTCTTCGCCCACATGCTTGACGCCAGCGGCACCTTTGTGGGCATAGACTACTTCGGCTTCGGGGAGGAGCACATCCTTGCGGAGTTCTTCATAAACCTGACGGGAACGGCGCTGGTGATGTACCCCCTGAAGCTTGCGGTGCTCCTGCCGGTGCTCTACCTGCTGGAGAGGTGGCGGGAGGAGGAGAAGGACACCACCTACTACTGGATGGTAAAGCTCGCCATCTTCATCCTGGGGCTGGGTCCAGGGCTGAGGAACTCCCTTCTCCTCACCCTCGTGCCTTAGGCGCTCAGGGAAACCTCAACCTTGGCCCTGCTCACCCACTCAAGCTTCCTGAGCTCCCTCTCCGCCAGCACCGCGAGCACGAAAGCCTGGGTGCACACGCACTCCTTGGGGCGGCGCAGGACAACGCGCACGCTGCCGTCGTCTATCTCTATGCTCACCACCATCCCAGCCTCCACTATGCTCTTCCTGTGGGCTGGAGAAAAAACCCTTGAGAGCGCCTCCAGCACCTCAGCCCTCAGATTACCTCTGCCCCCAGAACCTCCTGAAGATGCATCAGCGCCCATTCCGCCGCCTTCTCATCTATAGCGTGCACGCAGTCCCTGATAACCTTAACCCCGAACCCCAGCATCGCAGCGTCAATGGCTGTGTGAAACACGCAGATGTTGGTGAGCACCCCGGTGAGGTAAACCTCATCAACGCCCCGCTTCTCCAGCTCATCCTTCAGCCCGGTCTGGAAGAAGCCCGAGAACTTCCTCTTCTTTATGACCACGTCCTCCTCCCTGCGGTCAAGCTCGTCCACGATTTCCGCGCCCCAGGTGCCCTCCACCGCATGCTCCCCCCACACCTCAAACTCCTCGTCGCCCTCCGGGTGAGCGTCGCAGATGAAGAAGATGGGCTCGCCCTTCTCCCTGAACTCGGCTATCCAGCGGTTTATCCTGGGTATCAGCTCCTTAGCTCCAGCCACGGGCAGGGCACCCTCAGGGTACACGAAGTCCTTCAGCATGTCAATTACCAGAAGCGCACGCATAACCTTTTTCTTTGCAGGCGGGTATAAAAAGGTATGCATCCAGCCCTGAGTGAGATGCTGGAGTTTGTGAGGGAGGACGCTGGCTTCTGGGACGTAACCTCCGAGAGCTTAGTGCCCGAGGACGCGGAGGCACGTGCCGAGATAGTGGTGAAGCAGGAGTGCGTGGCTGCCGGGCTGAGGGAGCTCAGGGCGCTGTGCGAACATCTGGGGGTTGAGTGCACCACCACCGAGGATGGCTCACGGGTGAGCGCCGGCAGCCGGCTGGCAGAGCTCCAGGGAAACGCAAGAACCCTGCTCCTGCTTGAGCGCACCCTGCTGAACATGCTGATGAGGATGAGCGGCATCGCAACCGCCACACGCAGGCTGGCCGAGGTCGCGGGGAGGTACGGGGTCAGGGTTGCGGGCACCAGGAAGACCACCCCTGGCTTCAGGTACTTTGAGAAGCGTGCCATCGCCGTGGGGGGAGGCGACCCCCACCGCTTCCGCCTGGACGATGCCGTGCTCATAAAGCACAACCACCTGAGGTTTGCCAGCCTGAGGGAGGCGATACGCCTCGCCAGGGGGGTGAGCTTCACCAAGCTGGTTGAGGTGGAGGTGAGCAGCGTTGAGCAGGCTCTGCTCGCGGCTGAGGCTGGAGCAGATGCGGTGATGCTGGACAACTTCACCCCTGAGGAGGTGGAGCGGGTGATGGGGGAGATAGGCGGTGTGCTGGTTGAGGTCTCGGGGGGAATAACCCCGGAGAACATTGAGAGCTACGCCAGGCTGAAGCCCCACGTGATATCCACGAGCTGGATGTGCACCTCCGCCCCCTGGGTGGACATGTCAATGCGGATTACGGAGCCTTAGCCGAGCTGGAGCACGCTGCTCAGCCTGCGGAGCAGGGCGAGCGCCGAAAGCACGGCAAGCTGGCTGGTTCTGGGGTTCTCAGGAGATGGGAGGTTCTCGGTTCTGAAGTAAAAGGTGCCGAAGTCTCCCTCGGCGTGGACCTCGTGGATGTTCCTTGAGGCTGCCGGGTCGGCGTAAATCTCAACCTCGGTCTTCCTCGTGCCGAGCCCCGCGAGGGACACGGTAACAGCCACGTTGATGTTTGCGGGAAAGCCGGAGATAGCCTCAAGGGCGCTGCCAGTGAATATCCTGCTCTTCTCCTTCAGGCCCCGCAGGTCTATGCCCTTCTCAACCACGTAGGGGGAGCCCTCAAGGGCACGGGGTGGCTTGGTGGTCTTAAGCACCACCCTCCTGAGCTCACCCTCCCTCGCCGCCCGCAGGGCGTCAAGGGCGCCGACGGCTCCAGAGGGCACGTGAACCTTTGAGCCGTGGAGGCTCTCAACCCGCTCCAGAATTGCAGGGTCGGCGAGGGCTCCGGTGCTCAGCAGCACCACCTGCTTGCCGAGCTCAAGCGCGGGGAGGAGCACCTTCTTTGCGGCACTCACTGAGGCGCACTCCACCAGCACCTCCGCATCGCAGTGGAGCAGCTCCTCCATGCCTGGAGCAACCTCCGCTCCTGCAAGCCTCGCTGCCTGGCGGGCACGCTCCTCGCTGAGGTCGTGCACGCACACCACCCTGCCCTCCACCCTGCCGGTGGCGAGGGCTCGGATTATCTGCATCCCTATGGCGCCGCATCCGAGCACCGCAATCCCGAGCATGCGGAAAGTTTTATTATCTCTGTGCTATATATGTTCTCTGATGTTTCATGTTGCGGGCGAGGAGGACATAAAAGCCGGAAGGACCACGGATGTGTACTTTCTCAATACCGTGAGGGTGCTGCGGGAGAAGGGGATACGCAGGCGGGTGGTTGCCGAGGTGAGCACCAGCACCATGCGGTACCCCTGGGGGGTGCTGGCGGGGGTTGAGGAGGTGGCACACCTGCTTGAGGGGTACCCGGTGGATGTGGATGCCATGCCCGAGGGGAGCATCTTCTACCCCGGGGAGCCCGTGATGCGCATCTCCGGTGAGTACACCGAGTTTGCGGTGCTTGAGACACCCCTGCTGGGCATGCTGTGCCAGGCTTCGGGAATAGCCACAAAGGCTGCACGCTTCAGGCTGGCTGCAGGTAAGCGCCTGCTCCTGAGCTTCGGGATACGCAGGCTGCACCCTGCGATTGCGCCCATGATAGACCGCTCTGCGTACATAGGTGGGTGCGACGGGTTCTCGGGGGTGGCGGCTGAGGCGCTGACGGGTGAGCGGGCGAGGGGTACCATGCCCCACGCCCTCGTTATAGTGGTGGGGGACCAGACCCTGGCATGGAGGTACTTTGACGAGGTGGTGCCGGAGGATGTACCCAGGATAGCCCTTGTTGACACCTACTGCGATGAGAAGTGGGAGGCTGTAAGGGCTGCTGAGAGCGTTGAGCGCCTGCACGCGGTGAGGCTGGACACGCCCTCCTCAAGGCGGGGCGACTTCGCCAGAATAGTTGAGGAGGTTAGGTGGGAGCTTGATGTCAGGGGATACAGGAAGGTGAAGATATTCGTATCCGGGGGGATTGATGAGGAGGACGTGCGCAGGCTGAGGCTTGTGGACGGCTTCGGGGTGGGAACCAGCATAAGCTCCGCGCCTCCCATAGACTTCGCCCTTGACATAGTGGAGGTTGAGGGCAGGCCGGCTGCCAAGCGGGGCAAGAGGAGCATGGCAAAGAGCGTGCTGCGGTGCAGGTGCATGCGCTCCATGGTTGTGCCCGCGGGGGAGCGCAGGAGGTGCGAGAGGTGCGGGGAGGAGATGGAGGAGCTGCTCCAGCCCCTCATAAGGAAGGGGAGGCTGGTGAGGAGGCTCCCAGATGCAAGGGAGATTCGTGAGTATGTGCTTGAACAGCTTGAGGCGATGAGAGGGGGTGATGGTGTTGAAGCTGTTTCCGAGTAAGGAGTTTGTGGAGAGAGCCAACGTCAGGGATGCGGGAGTGTATGAGAGGGCTGAGCGTGACCCGCTGGGGTTCTGGGCTGAGGCTGCGGAGAGGGTGCACTGGTTCAGGGAGTGGAAGGAGGTGCTTGACACCTCAAGGGCACCCTTCTACAGGTGGTTCACGGGAGGGGAGATAAACATCTCCTACAACTGCTTAGACAGGCACCTGAAGGAGAGGGGGAGCAAGCCGGCGCTGGTGTGGGAGGGTGAGGACGGCACCCTGCGAAGTTTGAGCTACTCCGAGCTCCACAGGGAGGTGTGCGTTACCTCAAGCATGCTCAGGGAGCTGGGAGTGGAGAAGGGGGACAGGGTGGTGCTGTACATGGGCATGGTGCCCGAGCTGCCCGTCGCGATGCTCGCCTGCGCCCGCATAGGGGCGGTGCACAGCGTGGTATTCGGGGGGTTCTCGCCCCGTGCGCTTGCGGACAGGATTCGGGATGCTGACCCAAAGGTTGTGATTACCCAGGATGGCGCCTTCAGGAGGGGCAGGGTTGTGCCCCTGAAGCAGAACGTGGATGAGGCGCTGGAGAGCGCCGGAGAGGGTGTTGAGAGGGTGGTGGTGCTGGAGAGGGCTGGAAACGAGGTGAGCATGAGAGAGGGCAGAGACGTGAGCTGGGAGGAGGCGAGGCGGGGATGCTCCGCAGGGGTTGAGCCTGTGCCTCTTGACAGCGAGCACCCCCTCTTCATCCTGTACACCTCCGGCACCACGGGGAAGCCCAAGGGGGTGCTTCACGTGCACGGGGGGTACAATGTGGGGGTGCACCTCACCGCCAGCTGGGTGTTTGACCTGAAGGAGGAGGATGTGTACTGGTGCACCGCGGATATTGGCTGGATTACGGGGCACAGCTACGTGGTTTACGGTCCCCTGTCAAACGGTGCAACTGTGTTGATGTACGAGGGAGCGCCGGACTACCCGACACCCGAGAGGTGGTGGGAGATAATAGAGCGCCACGGGGTTACGGTTTTCTACACCGCCCCCACGGCGATAAGGTTCTTCATGAGGCTGGGGGAGGAGCCCGTGAGAAAGCATGAGCTGGGCACCCTGCGGCTCCTGGGAAGCGTGGGCGAGCCCATAAATCCGAGAGCGTGGCTCTGGTTCTACGAGGTGGTGGGTGAGAGGCGCTGCCCCATCGTTGACACCTGGTGGCAGACGGAGACCGGGATGGTGATGATAACCACCCTGCCGGGGGTGGATGCGATGAAGCCGGGGTGCGCGGGCAGACCCTTCCCGGGGGTTAGGGCGATGGTGGTGGATGAGAACATGAAGCCCGCTGCGAGGGGTGAGCTGGTGATAACCGCACCCTGGCCTGCGATGCTCAGAACCCTCTGGAGGAATGAGGAGAGGTACCTGAAGACCTACTTCAGGGGTGAGGTGTACGTTACCGGGGATGGCGCGAGGGTGGACGAGGAGGGGAGCTTCTGGATTCTGGGGAGGGTTGATGATGTGCTGAATGTCTCGGGGCACCGCCTGGGTACGGCGGAGCTTGAGAGCGCTCTGGTCAGCCATCCCAGCGTGGCTGAGGCTGCGGTGGTGGGCAGGGAGCACGAGGTGAAGGGGCAGGCGATTGTGGCGTTTGTGGTGCTGAGGGATGGGGTGAAGCCTTCTGAGGAGCTCGTTCAGGAGCTCAGGGCGCATGTGGCGAGGGAGATAAGTCCGATTGCCAGGCCTGATGAGGTGCACTTCGTGAGCAAGCTGCCGAAGACCCGCTCCGGAAAGATCATGCGCAGGGTGATGCGGGCGATTGAGCAGGGGGGCGAGATAGGAGACCTGAGCACGCTTGAGGATGTGAGCGCCGTTGAGGAGGTGAAGAGAGCGTGAGAAGGAGAATGCCAGGGGTGAGAGGCGGCGCCCTCGGGTGCGGGCGCTGATGGAGGAAGGGGATGCGCCTGCACCCGTACGGCAGGGCTGGCAGACTTCTGTTCAGGGCGCCAGTGCTGCTGTACCGCCTGGGTCTCGGGTGGCTTCTCGGCAGCCGCTTCATGCTTTTGACTCACGTGGGGCGCAAAACAGGCAGAAGGCACAGCACGGTGGTTGAGGTTGTGGGGCATGAGCCTTCTACGGATACCTTCTATGTCGTCTCCGGGTTTGGCAGGCGAGCCGACTGGTTTCGCAATGTGCTCCGAAACCCGGGTGTGGAGATTACCGTGGGAGGGCGGAGAGCCCGTGCACGTGCCTACCTGCCTCCTGAGGAGGAGGCGATGCCGGTTTTCAGGGCGTTCTGCACCGCACACCCTACAGAGCTCAGGATAATGCTCCGCCTGTTCGGGTGTCCCCCCGTGGAGAGCGAGGAGGACATGAGGGCTTTCCTGAAGAGGTGCCCCGTGGTTGCATTCCAGGTGAAGAGTGCCAAAAATTTGTAAATTTGGTATTTATAACTATACTCATGATAGACAAAGAGCTGGTTAAGAGGTACATCGTTGAGTCCCGCAGCAGGGATTTCTCTGACGTCAGGGAAAGGGAGCTGCGGGTAAATTAAATATGTGTGTGTCAATAGTGGGGCCGAGGAGATGCGGCAAGACATACTTTTTATTTTCTCTGATAAAAAAGTGAAGAACCACCTTTACATAGACTTTGAGCATCCAATATTTTACAACCTTGTCCCGGAGGAAATAGTAGCTGTGCTTGACTCCTACTATGAACTCTACGATGAAAAGCCGTATGTGTTTCTGGATGAGGTGCAGGTGCTCAGGGACTGGGAGAGGGTTGTGAGGTACCTCCTTGACAAGGGCTACTACG
>Ga0256830_1003284_pt1 | contig 10163 bp, 9 predicted proteins | sample 128326metaG_FD_190537 | JGI IMG/M metagenome (GOLD analysis project Ga0256830, IMG submission 190537) | Hydrothermal vent microbial communities from Lau Basin, Pacific Ocean - 128-326 | ecosystem: Environmental > Aquatic > Marine > Hydrothermal vents | place: Pacific Ocean: Lau Basin | collected...
AACATTGAGCCTGCACCTGGACCTGCAGGTGGCGCCGGGCCTGGCCGGGGTGCCCGGGGCGGAGGACCTGCGCCGCTTCGCCGCGGCCGCGCTGGCGGCGGCGCCGCGGGCGCCGGCGGAGGCCGAACTCTCGGTGCGGGTGGTGGATGCCGACGAAATGGCGGCGCTCAACGCCCGCTACCGCGGCCGCAGCGGCCCCACCAACGTGCTGTCCTTTCCCTTCGAGGCACCGCCGGGGGTGGACCTGCCGTTTCTGGGCGACCTGGTGGTGTGCGCCCCGGTGGTGGCGCGCGAGGCGCGGGAGCAGGGCAAGCTGCCGGAGGCCCACTGGGCCCACATGGTGGTGCACGGGGTGCTGCACCTGCTGGGGCACGATCACCAGACCCCGGCGGAGGCCGAAGCCATGGAGGCCCTGGAACGCACCGCCCTGGCCCGCCTCGGTTTTCCCGATCCCTACACCGTGCAGGAGTGACATGAACGAGGAACCTGGCAGCGCCTCCGCGGGCCGCACCGCCCGCGGAGGTCACGAGGAACCCTCCTGGTTGCAGCGGCTGACCCGGGTGCTGGCCAGCGGGCCGCGCGACCGCGAGGAACTGGTGCAGATGCTGCGCGAGGCCCAGCGCCGCGGCCTGCTGGACGCCGATGCCCTGGCCATGATCGAGGGCGTGCTCCAGGTGTCCGAGATGCAGGTACGCGACGTCATGATCCCGCGCTCGCAGATGGTCGTGGTGGAGCGTGATGCCGAGCCGGCGGCGATTCTGCGCACCGTCATCGAATCGGCCCATTCGCGTTTTCCCGTCATCGGCGAGGACCGCGACGAGGTCATCGGCATCCTGCTGGCCAAGGACCTGCTGCCGCTGTTCGCCCGCAACGGCGAGGAGGGCGAGTTCAGCATCCGCGAGATCCTGCGCCCGGCGGTGTTCATTCCCGAGAGCAAGCGCCTCAACGTCCTGCTCAAGGAGTTCCGCGCCAGCCGCAACCACATGGCCATGGTGGTGGACGAGTACGGCGGCATCGCCGGGCTGGTCACCATCGAGGACGTGCTGGAGCAGATCGTGGGCGAGATCGAGGACGAGCACGACTTCGAGGGCGATACCTACATCCTCGATCACTCCCCGCAGCAGAGCACGGTCAAGGCGCTCACGCCCATCGAGGAGTTCAACGACCACTTCGGCACCGATTTCTCCGACGAGGAGTTCGACACCATCGGCGGGCTGGTGATGAAGGCCTTCGGCCACCTGCCCCGGCGCGGCGAGACCGTGGTGCTGGGGCCGCTGGAGTTCCGCATCCTGCGTGCCGACAACCGCCGCATCTATCTCATGCAGGTCACCCGGCTGGCCCGGGCGCCGGCCGCGGCGGACGCCGCCGGCGGTGGCTGAGGTCCGCCTTGCCGGCTGGCGGGGCGACGCCCTGGCCCTGGCCGCCGGTGCCCTGCTGCCCGCGGCCTTCGCCCCCCTGGGCCTGTGGCCCCTGGCCGTGGCCGCGCCCGCGGTGCTGTGGCTGGCCTGGCTCGACGCGCCGCCGGGCCGGGCCCTGTGGCGCGGCTGGCTGTTCGGCCTGGGCCTGTTCGGGGTGGGGGTGTCGTGGGTGTTCGTCGCCATCCACGAGTTCGGCCATACCCCGGCGCCCCTGGCCGCGGTGCTCACCTTCCTGTTCATCGCCTTCCTCGCCCTGTTTCCCGCCGCGCAGGGCTGGGCCTCGGCCCGGCTGGCGGGCGCGGGAGAGGCCCGCCGGCCGGCGGTCCTGCTCCTGGCCTGGCCGGCGCTGTGGGTGCTGGCGGAGTGGGCCCGGGGGCGGTTTCTCACCGGGTTCCCCTGGCTGCACCTGGGCTACAGCCAGACGGACTCGCCCCTGGCCGGGCTGGCGCCGGTGGCCGGGGTCTACGGCGTGTCCCTGGCCGTGGCCCTGAGTGCGGGGCTGGTCCTGGCGGGCCTGGCCGGGCGGCTCCGGGGCCGGGCCTGGGCCGCGGGGCTGGCGGCGCTGTGGCTGGGGGCATGGCTGCTGGGGCGCATCGCCTGGAGCGGGCCGGCGGGCGAACCCATCCGCGTCGCCCTGGTCCAGGGCAACGTGCCCCAGGCGACCAAGTGGGCGCCGGGCTCGGTGGAGCGGCGCCTGCGCACCTACGCCGCGCTCACCCGCGAGCACTGGGACGCCGACGTGGTGATCTGGCCCGAGAACTCCCTGACCGTGTTCTACCACCGGCTGGCCGAGCCCTTCTTCGCCCCGCTGGTGGCCGAGGCCCGGGCCCACGGCACCGAGCTCCTGGTGGGCCTGCCGGTGCAGGAGCCCGACGGGCGCTACCACAGCAGCTTCGTCCACTTCAATGGAGGGGTGCACTTCTACCACAAGACCCACCTGGTGCCCTTCGGCGAGTACGTGCCCCTGGAGCGCTGGCTGCGCGGGCTCATCGGCTTCTTCGACCTGCCCATGTCCGGGTTCTCGCCGGGTCCGGCGGACCAGGCCCCGCTCGCCCTGCGCGGGCGGCCGGTGGCGGTGTCCATCTGCTACGAGGACGCCTTCGGCGAGGAACTCATCCGCTGGCTGCCGCGGGCGGAGCTGCTGGTCAACGGCAGCAACAACGCCTGGTACGGGGACTCCCTGGCGCCGCACCAGCATCTCCAGATCTCGCGCATGCGCGCGCTGGAGACCGCGCGCCCGCTGCTGCGGGTGACCACCAACGGGATCTCGGCCATCACCGATGCCCGCGGCCGGGTCCTGGCGCGCAGCCCGCAGTTCGCCACCCACGTGCTGCGCGGCGAGGTGCGCCCGCACCGCGGGGCCACGCCCTACGTGCGCGCAGGCAACGCGCCGGTGCTGGGACTGGCACTGCTCATGCTGGCGGCGGCCGCGGCATGGCGGCGTTTATTGTGAGCGGCGGCGGCGCTGCGTTATCCTGTGCGCCTTTGCACAGGCGGCACATCAGGTGACGGAGTCCGGCGGCATGAAGGAGCAGTACCATCCCGAGGAAGTCGAGCGCGAGGCCCAGGCCTGGTGGGACGAGCACCAGACCTTCCGCGCGGTGGAGGACCCGGCGCGGGAGAAGTACTACTGCCTGTCCATGTTCCCCTACCCCAGCGGCCGCCTGCACATGGGCCACGTGCGCAACTACACCATCGGCGACGTGATTTCGCGCTACCAGCGCATGCGCGGGAAGAACGTGCTTCAGCCCATGGGCTGGGACGCCTTCGGCCTGCCGGCGGAGAACGCCGCCCTCCAGCACAAGGTGCCGCCGGCCCGGTGGACCCGCGACAACATCGCCTACATGCGGGATCAGCTCCGGCGCCTGGGCTTCGGCTACGACTGGAGCCGCGAGCTGGCCACCTGCGATCCCGAGTACTACCGCTGGGAGCAGTGGCTGTTCACGCGCCTGTTCGAGCGCGGCCTGGTGTACCGCAGGACCGCGCCGGTCAACTGGTGTCCCCACGACCAGACCGTGCTCGCCAACGAGCAGGTCATCGACGGCCGCTGCTGGCGCTGCGACACGCCGGTGGAGCGGCGGGACATCCCCCAGTGGTTCATGAAGATCACGGCCTACGCCGACGAGCTGCTGGAGGGCCTGGACCGGCTCGAGGGCTGGCCCGAGGCGGTGCGCACCATGCAGCGCAACTGGATCGGCCGTTCCGAGGGGGTCGAGATCGTGTTCGACGTGGAGGGCGGCGGCCCGCTCAAGGTCTTCACCACCCGCCCCGACACCCTCATGGGGGTGACCTACGTGGCGGTGGCTCCGGAACACCCGCTGGCCCGCGCGGCGGCCGGGGTTCATCCCAACGTCGCCGCCTTCATCGAGGAGTGCACCCGCGGCGGCACCGCCGAGGCGGAGCTGGAGACCATGGAGAAGAAAGGCATGGACACCGGCTTCAAGGCGGTGCACCCGGTCACCGGCGACCGGGTGCCGGTGTTCGTGGCCAACTTCGTGCTCATGGCCTACGGCGAGGGCGCGGTGATGGCGGTGCCGGCCCACGACCAGCGCGACTGGGAGTTCGCCCGCCGCTACGGCCTGCCCGTGCGCCAGGTCATCGCCCCCGCCGGCGGTGGCGAGGTGGACCTGAAACAGGGCGCCTTCACCGACAAGGGCGTGCTGGTGGACTCGGGCGAGTTCACCGGCCTGAGTTCCGGGGAGGCCTTCGAGCGCATCGCGGTCTGGCTGGAGGCCCGGGGCAAGGGCCGGCGCCGGGTCAACTACCGGCTGCGCGACTGGGGCATTTCGCGCCAGCGCTACTGGGGCGCCCCCATTCCCATCATCCACTGCGAACACTGCGGCGAGGTGCCGGTGCCCGACGAGGACCTGCCGGTGCGCCTGCCCGAGGACGTGGACCTGGACGGGGCCGGCTCGCCGCTGGCGCGCATGCCTTCCTTTTATAAGGTGGACTGTCCCCGCTGCGGGCGTCCCGCCCGGCGCGAGACCGACACCTTCGACACCTTCATGGAGTCGTCGTGGTACTTCGTCCGCTATTGCTGCGCCGACAACCGGACGGCCATGGTGGACGACCGGGCCGGCCACTGGCTGCCGGTGGACCAGTACATCGGCGGCATCGAGCATGCCATCCTGCACCTGCTCTACGCGCGCTTCTTCACCCGCCTCATGCGCGACCTGGGCCTGGTGGACATCGACGAGCCCTTCACCAACCTGCTGACCCAGGGCATGGTGCTCAAGGACGGGGCCAAGATGTCCAAGTCCAAGGGCAACACCGTGGACCCCGAGGCCCTGATGCGGAAGTACGGCGCCGACACCGCGCGCCTGTTCATCATGTTCGCGGCACCGCCGGAGCAGTCGCTGGAGTGGTCCGATGCCGGGGTGGAGGGGGCATTCCGCTTCCTGCGGCGGCTGTGGCGGCGGGTGCACGACCACGTGCAGGGCGGGCCGGCCCCGGCGCTGGAGCCCGCGGCCCTGGACGACCGGCAGAAGGCCCTGCGCCGGCGCACCCACGAGACCATCGTCAAGTGCTCCGAGGACATCGGCCGCCGCTACACCTTCAACACCGCCATCGCCGCGGTGATGGAACTGCTCAACGAACTCAACCGCTTCGACGACGGCAGCCCCCAGGGCCGGGCGGTGGTGCAGGAGGCGCTGGAAACCGCGGTCCTGCTGCTGGCCCCCATCGTGCCCCACATCACCCACGTGCTGTGGCGCGAGCTGGGCCACACGGAGCGGGCGGTGGTGGACGAGGCCTGGCCCGAGGCCGATCCGGCGGCCCTGGTGCGCGACGAGATCGAGCTGGTGGTGCAGGTCAACGGCAAGCTGCGCGGGCGCATCACGGTGCCGGCCGACGCCGGCCGCGACGCGGTGGAGGCCGCCGCCCTGCACGAGCCCAACGTGCAGCGCTTCGTGGAGGGGCGCGGGGTGTCCAAGGTCATCGTGGTGCCGGGCCGGCTGGTCAACATCGTGGTGCACTGACAGGATGTTGAAAAAGGTCGTCCAGACCTTTTTCAACGCGCCGAACCCGGCGCAGGTCCGGGTTCGGCTACGCCAAATCGAGTGCGTGCGCCCCCGATTTGCGGGCGGGGCATCCCTGCCCCGCCCTGGCAGGCTGTTTTTCAACAGCCTGCCAGGCATGACCCGGGGCCTGCCGCGGATGCTGGTGCCGGGCCTGGTCCTGGCGGTGCTCGCGGCCGGCTGCGGCTTCCACCTGCGCGGCGCGGCGGTGGTGCCCGCCGCCTTCGCCCGGGTCCACGTGGCCGGGCCGGCGGCCACCGGCGCCACCGCACGCGCCCTGGCCGCGGCCCTGGCCGAGGCCGGGGCCCGCACCGTGGCCGCGCGCGGGGAGGCCGACGCGGTGCTGGAGGTCATGGCCGCCGCCACCCGGCGCCGGGTGGCGAGCGTGGACAGCCGGGGCCGCGCCACCGAGTACGAGCTGCGCCACACGCTCACCTTCCGCGTCACCGACGGCGAGGGCCGCGAGCTGCTGCCGGAGCAGACCGTGGTCCGGGTGCGCGATTTCCTGTTCAACCCCGACAACGTGCTGGGCGCCGCCGACGAAGAGGCCCTGCTGCGCCGGCGCCTGCTGGAGGAGTCGGCGCGCCTGGCGGTGGGGCGCATGGCCCGGGCCCTGGCGGCGGTGGAGGCGGCACCGTGAAGCTCAACCTGTCCGGGCTCATGGAGCACCTGGAGGGCAGTACCCCGCTGGTGCCGGTCTACCTGCTGGCCGGCGACGAGCCCTTCCAGCTGGGGCAGGCGGCGGACGCGGTGCGGGCCGCGGCCCGGCGCCAGGGCTACGCGGAGCGCAAGGTGTTTTTCGCCGAGCGCGGCTTCGACTGGAAGGAGCTGGCGGCGGAGCAGGACGCCCTGTCGCTGTTTGCCGAGCGGCGGCTGCTGGAACTGCGCCTGCCCCAGCCCCGGCCCGGCGATGCGGGGGCCCGGGTGCTGGCGGAATGGGCCGCGCGGCCGGCGGCCGACACCGTGCTGATGGTGATCACGGGCAAGCCGGACCGCGGCCAGCAGCGGGCCCGGTGGTTCACCGCGCTGGAGCAGGCCGGGGTGCTGGTGCAGGTGTGGCCGGTGGAGTCCGCGCGCCTGCCCGCCTGGCTCGAGCGCCACATGCGCGCCCGCGGCCTGAAGCCGGCACCGGAGGCGGTGCGGTTGCTGGCCGAGCGGGTGGAAGGCAACCTGCTGGCGGCGGACCAGGCGGTGGAGAAGCTGCTGCTGCTCCACGGTCCGGGACCGGTGGCCGCCGACCAGGTGGCCGAGGCGGTGGCCGACAGTGCCCGCTACGACCTGTTCGATCTGGTGGACACGGCCCTGGCCGGCGATGCGGCGCGCGCGGTGCGCATGACCCGCGGGCTGCTGGCCGAGGGCGTGGAGCCGCCGGTGATCCTGTGGGCCCTGGCCCGGGGCATCCGCGAGGCGGCGGGCGTGGCCGCCGGCGGCGAGGCGGCCCTGGGCCGGGTGTGGGCACGGCGCCAGGGGGTGCTGCGCGCCGCCTGCCGGCGCCACCGCCGCGGGGACTGGTGGCGGCTGTTGCGCCAGGCGGCCCGCATCGACCGCATGATCAAGGGTCTGGCCCCCGGCAGCGCGGCGGACGAGCTGGTACAATTGAGCCTTGCCGTGGCCCAGCCGCCGCGGCGGCAGAACGGGAGCAAGGGGACATGAGCACGGCGGGCGAACAGGTCGCGGCCACCACGGACATCCGTGCCTACATGCACGAGGTGGGCCGGCGTGCGCGCGCGGCCGCCCGGATCCTGGCGCGGGCGGTGACCGGCGACAAGAACGCCGCGCTCCATGCCATGGCCGGGGCCATCGAGGCCCGGCAGGCGGAGCTGCTGGAGGCCAACGCGGCGGACCTGGCTGCCGGCCGCGAGGCCGGGCTGGACGCGGCCCTGCTGGATCGGCTGGAACTCAACCCGGCGCGCATCGCCGCCATGGCCGAGGGCCTGCGCCAGATCGCTGCCCTGCCCGATCCCGTGGGCGCGGTCACCGATCTCAACTACCGGCCCTCCGGCATCCAGGTGGGGCGCATGCGCGTGCCGCTGGGTGTGGTGGGGATCATCTACGAGTCGCGGCCCAACGTCACCGCCGACGCCGCCGGCTTGTGCCTCAAGTCGGGCAACGCCGCCATCCTGCGCGGCGGCTCGGAGGCGGCGCGCTCCAACCAGGCCATCGCCGCCTGCATCCGCGCCGGCCTGCGCGAGGCCGGGCTGCCGGAGACCGCGGTGCAGGTGATCGAGACCACCGACCGGGCGGCGGTGGGCGAGCTCATCAGTATGCCCGAATACGTGGACGTGATCGTGCCGCGCGGCGGCAAGGGCCTCATCGAGCGCATCAGCAACGAGGCGCGGGTGCCCGTCATCAAGCACCTGCACGGGATCTGCCACGTCTACATCGACGGGGCCGCCGACCTGGACAAGGCCATCCGCGTGGCCTACAACGCCAAGACCCAGCGCTACGGCACCTGCAACACCATGGAGACGCTGCTGGTGGACGCCGCCATCGCCGGGCAGGTGCTGCCCCCGCTGGCCCGGCGCTACCGGGAGGCGGGTGTCGAGCTGCGCGGCTGCGAGCGCACCCGGGCCCTCATCGAGGCCCTGCCGGCCACCGACGAGGACTGGGACACCGAGTACCTCGCCCCCGTTCTCTCCATCCGGGTGGTGGACGGGCTGGAGGCGGCCATGGACCACATCTACCGCCACGGCTCCGGGCACACCGACGCCATCGTCACCGAGGACCTGGGACGGGCGCGGCGCTTCCTGGCCGAGGTGGACTCCAGCTCGGTGATGGTCAATGCCTCCACCCGCTTCGCCGACGGCTTCGAGTACGGGCTCGGTGCCGAGATCGGGATCAGCACCGACAAGATCCACGCCCGCGGGCCGGTGGGGCTGGAAGGGCTCACCTCGCAGAAGTTCATCGTCATCGGCGACGGCCACGTGCGGAGCTAGGACCTGCCTTCGTTGATTCCCCGCGCGGCCATTTTGCAGCGTTTCGCGCCCGATCCATGATCGGCGTCTTCGGCGGCACCTTCGATCCGGTCCACTTCGGGCACCTGCGCCCGGCCCTGGAGCTGTACGAGTCCCTGGCGCTGGATGAGCTGCGCTTCGTGCCCTGCGGGCGGCCGCCCCACCGCGAGCCGCCGCAGGCGCGGGCGGAAGACCGCCTGGCCATGCTGCGGGCGGCGGTGCGCGGGCAGCGGGGTTTCGTGGTGGACACCCGCGAGCTGGAACGGCCCGGCCCCAGCTACATGGTGGACACCCTGCAAAGCCTGCGCGACCAGTTTGGTCCCGGCCGCCCGCTGCTGCTGCTGCTGGGGCTGGACGCCTTTCTCGGCCTGGAGACCTGGCACCGGTGGGAGCGGCTGGCGGAGCTGGCCCACCTGGTGGTGGCGCACCGGCCCGGCTTCGTGCCCGCGGACCTGCTCCGGCACCCGGGCCTGTGGGCCCTGGTCTCGTCCAGCCAGGCCGAGGACAGCGGCGAGCTGCGCGATGCGCCGGCGGGAAGGGTGCTGTTCTGCCAGGTGACCCAGCTGGACATCTCCGCCAGCGGTATCCGCCGGCTGCTGGCTGCAGGCCGTGACATCCGCTACCTGGTGCCGGAAGCCGTGCGCGAGATCATCGCGGCCCGCAGGATTTACGATTGAGGAGTGCACGGACCCATGCTTTCGACCCCTGAACTGGAACGGCTGGTGGTGGACGCCCTGGAGGAGATCAAGGGCGGGGACATCCGCGTGCTGGATCTGCGCGGCAAGGCCAGCTTCACCGATGTCATGATCATCGCCTCGGGCACCAGTGACCGCCAGGTCAAGGCCCTGGCCGACAACGTCATCGAGAAGGCCAAGGCCGCGGGCATGCCGCCGCTGGGCGTGGAGGGCGAGCAGCAGGGCGAGTGGGTGCTGGTGGACCTGGGCGACGCCGTGGTGCACATCATGCTGCCGGCAGTGCGCGACTTCTACAACCTGGAAAAGCTCTGGGGCGAGGAGGCGCCCGCCAGCGCCGGGGGCGCCTGAGCGGGTCCCGGCGGTGCGCATCCGTCTCATCGCGGTGGGCACGCGCATGCCGCAGTGGGTGAACGCCGGCTACGAAGACTACGCCCGCCGCCTGCCGCCGGAGTGCCGCCTGGAGCTGGTGGCCATCCCGCCGGGACCCCGCGGGCGCGGCGGCGACGTGGCCCGGGCCCGGGCCCGCGAGGGCGAGCGCATGCTCGCAGCCGTCCCCGCGCGGGCCCACGTGGTGGCGCTGGAAGTGGAGGGGCGGCCCTGGACCACCCCGGACCTGGCCCGTTCGCTGGAGGCCTGGCTGCAGCAGGGGCGTGACGTGGCCCTGCTGGTGGGCGGGCCCGACGGGCTCGACGAGTGCTGCCGCGCCCGCGCCGACGAGGCCCGCTCGCTCTCCCCGCTGACCCTGCCTCACGGTCTGGTGCGGGTGCTGGTGGCCGAGCAGCTCTACCGCGCCTGGAGCCTCCTGCGCGGGCATCCCTACCATCGCGCCTGAGGCCATGGCTTCCCCGCCCGCCACCGTCCTGCTGGCCTCCACCTCGCCCCGGCGCCGCGAGCTGCTGGAACAAATCGGCGTGGCCTTCTCTCTAATCGAGGTCGAGGTGGACGAGCGCCGGCAGCCGGGGGAGGCCCCGGAGGCCATGGTGCGGCGCCTGGCCCTGGCCAAGGCCCGGGCGGGACGCAGTGCCGCCGCGGCCGACGCCCGCCCGGTACTGGGGGCGGACACCGTGGTGGTGGTGGACG
>Ga0256830_1003285_pt1 | contig 10161 bp, 12 predicted proteins | sample 128326metaG_FD_190537 | JGI IMG/M metagenome (GOLD analysis project Ga0256830, IMG submission 190537) | Hydrothermal vent microbial communities from Lau Basin, Pacific Ocean - 128-326 | ecosystem: Environmental > Aquatic > Marine > Hydrothermal vents | place: Pacific Ocean: Lau Basin | collected...
GCCGCCCCACACCGCAAAGGAACTCGAAGCGATTGTCTGCTGGATGGGTGAAGAGCCACTTTCACCACACAAAAAATATCTCATTAAACACACCACCAATACAGTGAAAGCGATGGTCAGCGATATCCAGTATCGCACCGACATCAACGAGCTAACCCTGGATGAGTCCGCTAATGAGCTGGCGATGAATGAGATCGGCAAAGTGTCATTAAAGCTGATGAAGCCGCTCACCTTTGATCGATTCGAAGATAACCGCGCCACCGGTAACTTCATCATCATCGACAGCTTTACCAACAACACCGTTGGGGCCGCGATGATCTGCTAAGTGCAGCATTACAATGTCGCTAATGCTCCCGATATTGATTCCATATCAACTGGATATGAATGGTGGATGAACCTCTCCACTTGTTTTGTGGTTAACTTACAGTTAGCCTTGTAACTATCCACAAAAATCAAGCGGTTGACATTGCAGACTCAAAACACAGTTAGATTTGCCGTCGTACTTTTACTGGCGGCACTCATTAGCGGATGCGCCTCTGGTGTGGTACGCAACATGGCAGAGAGCCTTTCGCAGGGCATTGCCAATCAGAATGACCTCGCTACCGTGCGCGCGGGTGTCCCGGCTTATCTGCTACTGATCGACGGCTCGATCCTTGACGATCCGAACAACCAGGAACTGCTACTCGCCGGCGCACGCCTCTACAGCAGCTACGCCGGCATCTTTGTCGAAGAGCCGGCAAGAGCAGCCCGCCTCTCAACCAAAGCGCTCGATTATGGACGGCGTGCGCTCTGCCACTCATACCCCACTGTCTGTGATTACGACAAAGGCGCTTTTGACGGTTTTGCACAGCAGATCACCCAACTCAAAGCAGATGAGTTGCCGCTGCTATACGGTTATGCGACGGCCTGGGTCGGCTGGATTCAGGCTCACAGCAGCGACTTTAGCGCCATCGCCGACCTCCCTAAGGTCGAGCTTCTCTTTGAACAGATCATCAAACTTGATCCGCGCTACGAACGCGGCCAGGCGCAGCTCTACCTCGGCGTACTGCGCACATTGCGCCCCCCCGCCCTTGGCGGAAACCCCGAAATCGGGCGTCAACACTTTGAGCTGGCGATCGAATATTCAGATGGGCGCAACCTCTACGCCAAAGTGGAATTTGCACGCCGCTATGCCAGATTAATCTTTGACCAGCAACTGCACGATAAGCTACTGAATGAGGTGCTCGAGGCCAACCCGGAAGCGCGCGACCTTACCCTTATCAACACACTGGCACAGCAGCAGGCAGGTCAACTACTGGACAGCTCTGCCGCCTATTTTGAGGAGTGAACAGATGCGACGTTTATTGATGATTGGTACCCTGCTTGCCGCAGCCATAGCACTGCCCGCACAGGCACTGACATTCAAGATCGCCACCATCGCTCCCGATGGCACCGCGTGGATGGATGAAATGCGAAAAGGTGCCGATGAAATCAAGCAGCGCACCAACGGGCGGGTAAAATTTCGCTTCTTTCCCGGTGGCATCATGGGCAACGATAAAAGTGTGCTGCGCAAAATCCGTATTGGCCAGCTCCATGGCGGTGCCATCGTCAGTGGCGGCCTGACTGCGATCTATCCCGACATCGGCATCTACAGCCTGCCCTTCACCTTCCGCAACGAGGCAGAAGTTGACTACGTACGCCAGAAGATGGATCCGATACTAATCGATGGTCTAAAGCAGAACGGCTTTGTCAGTTTCGGTCTCGCCGAAGGGGGCTTTGCTTACCTGATGTCGAACCACCCAATCAGAGTCATCGATGACTTCAAAGGGCAAAAGGTGTGGGTGCCACAGAACGATGATGTCAGCCGCGCTGCATTTGAGTCGATCGGTATCTCACCCATTTCACTGGCGCTTTCAGATGTGCTCACCGGCCTGCAGACCGGCCTGATCGACACTATCGCCGGCTCAGCCAGCGGTGCGATTGCACTCCAATGGCACACCCGTGTGAAATACCTGATGGATGAGCCGCTCTCATACCTTTACGCTTCGATGGTGATCAGCCAGAAAAGATTCAAACGCATCTCAGCTGCAGACCAGGCAGTCGTTGCCGAAGTGATGGGTGCCACCTTTAAACGGCTCAATAAAATCAACCGCGAAGATGATGCCAGCGCCCGTATTGCACTGCAAAAACAGGGCATCACCTTCGTTCAACTCTCACCGCAACTCACCGGCCAGTGGTTTGATATCCGCAAAAATGTAGAACAGAGCATGACGCAGAAAGGGGTGCTATCGAAAGAGATTGTGACCATGCTGCAAAAACACCTCGATGACTATCGCGCCTCATCCGTTACCACACAAAACACCCTTAATTAATCGTTACCAACCTAACACTATCGCACAGGGAATGTCGCAAATCACTCCAGCTCAGGGACGTAATGGCAATCCGTTGCAACTCGTCAATCGAATCATCACCTTTGTAGAAAACTGTCTGCTCGCGCTCTCACTGTTTGTGATGATTGCGCTCGCCAGCACACAGATAATTATGCGTAACTTCTGGGATAGCGGCCTTTCATGGGGTGACCCATCTCTCAGCATCCTGGTGCTGTGGGTTGGAATGCTCGGCGCGATGGTGGCAACCCGCGAACAGAATCATATTAACATCGATATATTATCGCGCTTTTTACCGCCACGCCTCAAAGGTGTTAACCAGATTGTCCTCGATCTATTTACCGCCATTATCAGCGGCCTGCTCGCATACCATAGCTACCGTTTTGTGGTCATGGAGTTCGAAGATGGTACGGTTGCTTTTGCATCTGTGCCTGCATGGTTGTGCGAAGCGATCATTCCGTTTGGCTTTGGTCTGATCGCACTGCGCTGCGGCTTCACTTCTCTTGCGCAGTGCATTGCACTCATCCGAAAAACACCACCTCCAGACGGTGGTGATACGCAATGTTAGTCACGCTGCTACTCATCATCCTCGCGCTGCTCGGCGCTCCGCTATTTGCTGTGATTGCAGCGGGAGCGATGTGGGGCTTCTACCAGGCTGAGATCGACCTCGCCGTCATGGCGATCGAATTTTTTCGCCTCGCAGAGATGCCGATGCTGGTCTCGATTCCACTATTTACCTTTGCCGGTTATCTGCTCAGCGAGAGTCAGGCGCCAGCAAGACTGGTGCGACTCAGCAACGCACTACTGGGCTGGTTACCCGGTGGACTGGCGATCGTCGCCCTGTTCGCCTGCGCCTTTTTTACCGCCTTCACCGGCGCATCCGGTGTGACCATCGTGGCACTGGGTGCACTGCTTTTCCCTGCACTAATGAAGGCGGGTTACAGAGAAAATTTTAATCTTGGGCTGATCACCACCTCTGGTAGCCTTGGGCTACTCTTTGCACCATCACTACCATTGATTCTTTATGCAGTGATCGTGCAACAGATGGGCATTGGTGCACCACTCACTATTGATGAACTCTTCCTCGCCGGTATTTTGCCGGGCATGTTAATGCTACTAATGCTCTCCGGCTGGGCTATGCTACAAAATCGCAACCTGCCGACGCACACCATGGAGTGGGGAGAGGTGGTCAGCGCACTCAAAGGGTCACGCTGGGAGATACCGCTACCGTTTATCGTGCTCGGTGGTATTTATAGCGGCTTTTTTGCCGTTTCCGAAGCCGCGGCTGTCACGGCACTCTATGTGTTGATCGTTGAGGTCTTAATCTACCGAGAGATACCTCTCAGAAAACTGCCGCAGATCATGCGCAGCTCTATGGTGCTGGTTGGTGCACTATTGATTATTCTTGGCCTGTCACTCGCCTCAACCAACTATATGATCGATGCCGACATCCCCACCCGGATGTTCGAGTTCATCAAAGAGCATATTGATAGCCCGCTGATGTTTCTGATCTTGCTGAATATCTTTTTATTGCTCCTCGGCGCAATGCTCGACATCTTCTCCGCACTGATTTTAATCATCCCGCTACTCCTGCCCATCGCACTCGGCTACGGCATCGACCCGGTACATCTCGGTATCATCTTCCTTGCCAACATGCAGCTTGGCTATTTCACGCCACCAGTAGGGTTAAATCTTTTCATTGCCAGCTATCGCTTCAAAAAACCGGTGATGCAGCTCTATAAAGCGACACTTCCTTTCTTTTTTATCCTGCTGCTGGCGGTGTTAATCATCACCTATGTACCAATGCTTTCGCTCTATCTTCCAGGAAGAGAGTAGCCATCAGGAGCTGTTAACACCGATCTCACCTTTGTGTTTATAATACCCCGCTCAACATCTTTCATTGTCTGGAATTACACTAAATATGAGCGGAATGTCATCAATCAAAAAACGCTGGGCGCAGTGGTCATCGATCCTGCTGGTTCTCCTTGGGATGGGGTTTGGCATCTCGATGTTACCAACGGGGTATAGTGAAGATCTCTCTGTGATCGGTAGCGGTAAAAATGTTGCCGTTCTGGTACACAACAAGGAGGGGGTGCGTAGCCTTATTTCGATGGGGCAGGTTGATGATATTCGGGGGCACTATAAAGACCGTATTGAGTTCCGTATCGCGGAAAGTGGCACCCCCACAGGGGCCGAGTTTGCAAAAATAAACAGGGCACATGAGGGCACCCTGGTACTATTTAAAGGGGATGGCACCATCGCTGGAAAACTAAGCGATCTGGAGAGCAGTGCAGACCTTACAAAAAGGTTAGATCAGGCCTTTGGTTATTAAGGGCTGTTAGCCTTAACCCAACACCTTTTTCACTGCGCCCAGCAGGCGCTCCGGGGTGAAAGGTTTCTGCAACCAGCCCGTTGCCCCAAATGAGCGCGCCTTATCTTTCTTGAAATCACTCCCTTCCGTTGTCACCATAATGATGGGAGTGAACTTGTAGTTATCCAGCGAGCGCAGCCGCGTGACCAGGCTTATGCCACTCATATTCGGCATATTGACATCAGACAGCACCAGATCAACACTCTCCTTGCGCGCCACTTTCATCGCATCAGCACCATCAACTGCAGTCAGAACCTCATACCCCTCGCCAGTTAATATCCCTTTGACCAGATTGCGCATCGCCATAGAGTCATCTACTGCTAAAATTCGGGCCATTTTCCATCTCCTTATTGACTGTCCTCAGGCTCACCATAAAATCACTACCGCAGAGCCACCGCTAAGCTATATCGGCCTTTTGATACAATTCGCCACTATTTATCAGTGCCCCTTCTCACTAAGCAGAACAACCCTTGCGCTATTCACCTGGCATTAAAAGGGTATATTTGCTTGCCGGTTATCGGCCTCTGCTTTACGTTCTTTACAGCGCTCTAATATCGCCCTTTTCTCTTTGGTCGTAGCGGCACTCCAGGCGGTAATTTCATCTACCGAACGGAAACAGCCTGTGCAGATATCATCCTGATCCAGACAACAGCAGCGCAGGCAGGGAGACTCAATGGCTGTGTTACTCTCAAACACACCGTCACTCATCAGTCATCCCCCTGACAAGCGCTCATCATTTAAAAACCACATCTTTGTCTTTTACTGAAAACGCCAGCCCAGCGACATTTTCAACGTCACGCTTTAATTTAGGTAGCGTGACACACCCACTCCAACGAGCGTTGGGTGCCAGGATTTTATCCTGAGAATAGATCTGATAACCCGGTGCGGCAAGGTCATCACTAAACCCGGTTTGATGCGCCGAGACATTCCATTCCACCATGGTGATGGTTTTATCACTGGCGTTATTGATCGTTATTTTAAGTGGAGATGACTCATTACAGTATGAAAGCGAATAGTTGACTGAGATATTCACCGCTTCACTCGCCTTTTTATTCGACCACTCCTGATAGTAGAAAAAGCCGCCGATAGCACTAGCAATCACGACTAAGAGCCCCAGAGCGCCAAATATCTTTTTGGGGAAGAAAATAAACGGCAATAAGAGCAGTACAATAACGATCCATTTCATGCCGGAATCTCTATTTTAGATACCTCAACATTCCCCATCCTCAACGCTTAATATCCCGCCCTAAAGTGCGCGTTGAAAATTCTCGATCCTTCAATCCAACATTCACCTCAATATCTTTGACTTCATAAACAGTAGTAGAACCGGCTCTGAAGTTTTTAATTGTCGCTCTTTCCCATACCCACGCGCCATCAATCAACCGCCAGCTAATAAGCTGTTTCTTGACCATCTTCATCTCTTTATCGAAGTAGTCGATGCGTGTTTCTAAACAGTACTCCCACTCCTTCGTCTTGCTAAACCAAGAGATGCGCTTACCGTAAATATGGTCATGTTTCGGAATACTTTCAACCACGTAAAACTCGTTACCTTCGAGGGTCCTCACTCCAAGAAAACGGTGATCATCCTCATCAATGTCACGTAGCCGCAGGTCATCATCACTAAAGCCCCAGTCCATCTCACCGGGCGAGCGTTTTGCAATGCGCTTAACAACGCGCGTTTCAGGCAGGTAGATCCACTGGTCTGCAAGCCTCTTACTGCCGTTAACGTAGCCCCAGCGCATAAAGGCCAGCCCTTCGTTATGGGAGCCGGCAGCATAGAGAACGACCTTATCAACAACGCCATCTTTGCCGCCGTAGTTTTTCCATAGACGGATGTATTCACTGGTAACCTTTCTGCCATCGGCCAGCGTGCTGCTCACCAGCAAGCGTGAACGGTGATCATCCCCGGGATTTTTATAGTGGCAGCGCTGTACGATCTCTTTACCACTTAGCGCCCTGCTTTCTGCCGCGCCAACAGAGAGTGAAAGCAGCAATAATAGAGTGACAGCGAGCAGTTGAGGGGTGGCTCTGCTATTCATAGCGGTGGCTCCTGACGATTACCGTCCAACATGTTGCGCTTAGTGCCGCCTGATTAACGGCACAGCCAGTGAGATCAATATCAAAACCAGAATGGCGAGATTGCCCATTGAAACATAGGGCGTTGCGCCCTGCATCGGCACCACCTTATCACTGAGTGTCGCCTCTTCAAACTGTGGTGCAATCGATTGAAAACGACCTCTATGGTCGATGATTGCCGAGACGCCCGTGTTGGTGGCCCGCAACATCGGGCGGCCACTCTCTTTGGCACGCATGCGTGCAATCTGCAGATGTTGATGCGGCGCACTCGAGTCTGCAAACCACGCATCGTTACTCACATTAACGAGTAGTGTCGCCTCCGGCAGCTGCATAATCACCTCTTCACCAAAGGCGTCTTCGAAACAGATCGAAATAGCGACCTTTTGCCCCGCCATCGGCAGCGGTGGCTGCTCATCCGAGCCGGCACTAAAATCTGACATCGGCACCTGAATGATATCGATCAACCCGGAGAGCCACGTTTTCAGCGGCAGATACTCCGTGAACGGCACAAGGTGGCGTTTGTGGTAAAAACCTGTCTCACTACCAAGCGACATCATCGTGTTGTAGTAGTTGCGCTGTTCGCCATCAAGGTAGACCAGCCCTAGCAAAATATCAGTGTTGTTATTGCGCGCCTCTTCAGCGAGCCTTGCGAGAAAGTTTGTGGTCTCATGGAAGAAAACGGGTAGCGCTGTTTCAGGCCAGATAATCAGGTCACTCTCCCAGTTTTGCCGTGTGAGCTGCGCGTAGAGATCGATGGTGGGTGCCTTCATCGACGGCAACCACTTCAACTCCTGCGGAATATTACCCTGCACCAGGGTCACTTTGAGCGGCTCACCCGCGGGTGAAACCCAGCGAACCTGGTCTAGTAGCAGGCCGCCACTCCAGAGCAACACCACGCCCACAATATGGCAGGAGCGCCTGCCGATATGTATGTGATAGATGATGATGGCGATAGCTGCTGCGGTTAGCGCTACCGCAAATGAGACACCATAAACACCCAGCAGCATGGCGTAGCCACCCAGCGGCGTTTCGATCTGGCTATACCCCACATTCAGCCACGGCAGACCGGTGAACATCCAGCCACGAATCCATTCAAACAACACCCATACCGCTGGAAAACACCACAACAGTGCCACCGTTGACGACAAATTAAAACGTTTCCTGAATTTTACCGCCGTCCCTCCAGCCAGTGCTGGAAAGGTCGAAAATACCAGCACAAACATCGACGTGATAAACAGTGATAGTGGCAGATTTACATTGCCGTAATAGTAGATGCTAATAAACACCCACCACATTCCAACACCAAACATGCCAATACCAAACAGCAGGCCGCGCCACATTGCGCGGCGCACACTGCTATCAAGCCACAAAAGAAAAATAGTGACTAGCGAGACAATCGCCAAAGGGTAGAGTTCATAAGGCGCAAAGGCGAACGGCAGCAGCCCACCTGCGATCAATGCCAGCAGATCACCGCGCCATGTTGCAAACATCCGGGCGACCCCTTAATGGTCGTTCGGCGAGGTAGTCGCGTCATCCGCCTGTAAAGTCATCTGTAATAGATGGATACGCCGGCTATCGGCGTGCAGCACCTTAAAGTGGAAACGACCAATCTCACATTTCTCACCACGTTTTGGCAGGTGACCAAAAGTGCGCATCATCAGGCCACCGATGGTGTCGAAATCTTCATCGCTGAACTCAGCCCCGAAATAGTCATTGAACTCTTCTATTGGGGTAAGTGCCTTAATGGTGAAACTCACATCGCTGTGTTTCATGATGTAGCTATCCTCAGCCACATCATGCTCATCGATGATCTCACCGACGATCTGTTCCAGCACATCTTCAATCGTCACCAGACCGTCGATGCCACCGTACTCATCCACCACGATCGCCATATGGTTACGGCTGGCGCGAAAATCCTTCAGCAGCACATTAAGACGTTTGCTATCGGGGATAAACGCAGCCGGGCGCAACACATCACGCACATTGAATCGCTTGCTGCCACCATCAAGCGCATAGGCGAGCAGATCTTTGGCGAGCAGAATTCCTTCAACCTCATCCTTGCCATCACCAATCACCGGAAAACGGGAGTGTGCTGATTTAACAACCACTGGCAAGATCTCCTTGAGCGATGCATCACGTTCCACCACCACCATCTGTGAGCGTGGGATCATGATATCCCGCACCTGCATCTCAGAGACTTCCAGCACCCCTTCGATCATCGTCAGGGCATCGGCATCGAGCAGATGGCGCTGCTGAGACTCACGCAGTGTCTCGATAAGTTCAATACGATCCGCCGGTTCCTGCGCGAATGCCTTCTTCAGTTTGCCCAAGAAGCCATCTTTGCCAGTCGCCGGCTCGGGCGATCGATCACTGTTCATCGTTGAACTGCTCCAGCTTTCATTATTTCTCCGTTCAGAAAATCAAACATTGTCATCATATTCCACTGTACCATCATTCATATACGGGTCATCGAATCCCAAGTATGCCATGATCTTTCTTTCCAGATCTTCCATTTCATCCGCAGCCAGATCATCAAGGTGATCATAACCACGCAGGTGCAACACCCCATGCACCACCAGATGCGCCCAGTGGGCGCGTGCCGTTTTACCCTGCGCCAGCGCCTCCTGAGCCACTAACGGGGCACAGATAACGAGATCGCCCAGCAGTGGTAATGGCACATCAGCGGGAGGCTCAAACGGGAATGAGAGCACATTGGTCGGCCCACGCTTTGCCCGGTACTGCTGATTGAGGGAGGCACTTTCATCCTTTCCGACCAGACGAATGGTGAGCGCCACTTCGCCCATTTTACCTTCAAGCGCAGCCTTCACCCACTGTTCCAGATCAGCCTGCGTCGGTAATACCGCCTTCTGTGGCGGCTGTAAAGCAATCTGCAGGTCAAGCTCCAGATGCGGATTCTGAGGCGGATCTGGTTCAGCGTTCACGCCGCCCACTCTCCCTCTCTTCCTGCGCCTCCTTTGCGGCATAGGCCTGTACGATTCGCTGCACCAACGGGTGGCGCACCACGTCCTGTGATTCGAAAAAAGTAAAGCTGATACCGTTGATCTCTTTCAACACTTCGATCACATGACGCAGCCCTGAGGCGCTACCGCGCGGCAGATCGATCTGCGTCACATCACCGGTCACGACAACAGTCGAACCAAAACCGACCCGCGTCAGAAACATCTTCATCTGTTCAACGGTGGTATTCTGCGCCTCATCGAGAATGATAAAAGACTCATTCAGGGTACGCCCACGCATATAGGCGAGCGGCGCAACCTCAATCACATTCTGTTCGATCAGTTTAGCGACACGCTCAAAGCCGAGCATCTCATACAGCGCATCGTAGAG
>Ga0256830_1003286_pt1 | contig 10160 bp, 5 predicted proteins | sample 128326metaG_FD_190537 | JGI IMG/M metagenome (GOLD analysis project Ga0256830, IMG submission 190537) | Hydrothermal vent microbial communities from Lau Basin, Pacific Ocean - 128-326 | ecosystem: Environmental > Aquatic > Marine > Hydrothermal vents | place: Pacific Ocean: Lau Basin | collected...
ATCCTCGACGGGGACGCGCTCGCCGGTGGGAACGACCTTGTCGGAGAGCAGGAGGCGTTCGCGGGCGCCCAGGCGGATCCTCCATTCGTCCCGCGGCGCGTCGGTGACCTGGTAATAGGTATGGTAGCCGATCGACAGCGGCATCGGTTCCCGGGAGAGGTTCTCGATGGCGGTTTCGACCTCCAGCTCTCCGCCGGCGAGGCGGTAGGTCATCTCGACTGTGTGGGCGAAGGGGAACTGCGCCATGTAGCGCGGATAGCGCCAGAACTCGAGCCTCGAGGTCACCACGGCTCCGTCGCCGTCCGCAGCCAGGCGCGTCACTTCCCACTCGGAGGCATGGACCAGCAGCCCGTGAATCGGCAGCCCGTTGCCGTCCTTGCGGTAGTTGCCCAGGTGAGGATTCAGCAGGTATTTGACGCCATTGGCGTAGTAGGCCTCGCCGTCGATGCGGTTCGCCCACGGGGCCAGGAAGGGGTTGCCTCCCATGCTCCGGGCGGCTTTGAGGCCGGCGGGCGTATCGGCGGGGGCCCACAAGACGGGCTCGCCCTTCACCGTCATCCGGTAGGCGTTGTTGCCTTCGCCGGGGGCGATGAGGACTTCGATCTTGCGCTCGCGGTCGGCGAGGCGGACGACGTCGAAGCCGTCGATGCGCGTCTTCTCAGCCGCGTAGCGTGGTGATTGGGGCATGGCAGTCATGGCGGCGCAAAGCAGGATCAGGCTGGAGCGGGTCGCAGCTTTTCTCATCTCGAACCGAAATCGGGCGCCTCGGGGGCGTAGACCTAAAGACCTTATCACAACGGTTCGCCCCCCGGCCGTGGGAACTTGATGAGTTGATACACTCGGAAACGATGACGACGATCACCGCCCTTCACGTGATCCGCAACGCACCGGTCTCGATCGCTTTCGAACGGAACATCCAAATCGTGGACGGGCTGATCACGGCGCCCGAAGGGCTGCCGTACGTGGCGCCGGGCTGGATCGACTTGCAGGTGAACGGCTTCGCGGGGGTGGATTATAACTCGCCGGAGACCCCGCACGAGGAGATCGCGCGTTCGATCGAAGTGCTGTTCTCGACCGGCGTGACGCGGTTCTTCCCCACGGTGATCACCGGTTCGCCGGAGGGAATGGCGGGGGCGTTGCGGAACCTGGCCGAGGCCCGGGAGAGGCTCCCGCACGGGCGGGCGATGGAAGGCTTTCACGTCGAAGGGCCGCACATTTCGCTGGAAGACGGCCCCCGGGGCGCGCATCCGGCCGAGTGGGTGCGTCCGCCGGATTTCGACGAGTACCGGCGCTGGCAAGAGGCGGCCCGGGGGGCGGTCCGGATCGTGACGCTGTCGCCGGAGTGGCCGGAGGCGCCGGCGTACATCGAGAAACTGGTGGCCGACGGGGTGGTCGTCGCCATCGGGCACACCAAAGCGACGGCGGAGCAGCTCGAGGCGGCGGTGAAGGCCGGCGCGGCGATGTCCACGCATTTGGGGAACGGTTCGCACGCCGTGCTGCCTCGCTTCCCGAACTACATCTGGGACCAGTTGGCCGACGACCGCCTGGCGGCGGGCTTCATCGTGGACGGGATCCACCTGCCGGGCGCCTTCGTGAAGGTTGCGGTGCGGGCGAAGGGTCCGGAGCGCTCGATCCTGGTGACCGACGCGGTGGCTCCGGCATGCAGCGCGCCCGGGCCGTACCGGATCGGTGGCGTCGAGGTGGAGCTTCATCCCGGCGACCGGGTGACGCTGCGGGGAAAGAACCAGCTCGCGGGCTCGGCGCTGCGAATGGACCGCGGCGTAGAAAACCTGGTGCGGCTGGCAGGCGTCTCTCTGCCGGTCGCGGTGACGATGGCGACGCGCAACCCGGCCCGCGTGGCACGGATTCCCGGACGACAGCGTGGGCTGGAAGCGGGCGAGCGCGCCGACCTGATCGAATTCCGCTACGATGCCGAATCCAACCGCATCGAGATTCTGAGAACCTGGCTGGACGGGGAACTCGTTTACCGGCGCGCGGCCGGGGGCTGAGACGGGAGCTCGCCGGTCAGCTCGTCTTCGGATAGAAAGCCTCGAGGAAGAGGCGGCGGTTCTCCTCGACCTGGTCCTTGTATTTCGGGAACATGCCGATGACGACGCAGTCCTGCGGTTTGGCGTACCGGGCGACGAGGCGCAGGGCGTCGAGCATCTCCTGGGGGGAGTTGCACTTGCGGCTGGCTCCGTAGACCTTGAAGATCAGGCACTGCTTCTCCGTCTGCCGCACCCGCCGGAGCATCGCCTCGCGGTCGGGATCGTAGAAGAATTCGCCGCGGACCTTCCCTCCGGCCAGCCGCTCAACCTCCTCGCGGGCGCGAGCCAGGTTGTAGACGCAGGTCATGTAGAAGTCCACGTCCCAGCCCTTCTCCTCGACGTAGTCGATCAGTTCCGGGATGTGGGTGCCGAGGCCGACGCGGGCGCCGGTGTCGCGGATTACTTTGAGCATCTCGCGGGCCTGCTCGATCTTGCCGGCTTTCCAGAAGCGGTCCGTCTGCGTGCCGTGGTGATAGATGCCGATGGCGCCGGAGGCGGCGATCGTGCGGATGTTCTTGGGGATGTCGGCGAACTCGGAGGCGGTCTGGGCGATCCAGTGCAGGCGCCCGCCTTCGAGGCGGTGGTCGTTCAAGAGGCGCCGGATGTGCCGGTCGCCGCGCGCCTGCCAGGTGTTGATGCCGGCCTCCTCGCAGCGCCGGAGGAGCTTCAGAACGTTCGCGCCGGTGAAATAGTCGATCATCTCCCGGCTGAGTTCACCCGAAACGTGCGAGTTTCCGCTGATCGGGTTGCCGCCGACGATGAGACGCGAGATCCGGTGTTCACCGAACGGGACGCGGGGGATGGCATCCCGGGTGGCGGCGACGGCCGCCGGAGCCGCCAGTACCTGCCTTCTGGTCATCGACATACGCGGCCTCCCTCACCGGGGGGCGCTTCCCTGCCCCGACGTTTATCATATTCCGGACCGCGGCCGCCACAAAAACGGACCCCGATGTCGCATCCTGAGTCCGGCCGGCGGTATCCTGGTCGGCTAACGCCAACAAATGACGACCAGATACTCCTCTCTCGCGATTCCCGACCCCCAAGACCTCATTTTCGGTTCTGCGCCGCGCCCCGTTCGGTGCGGTTTCGATCTGACGATCGGCGACGGCCTCGTCTATCCCGAAGTGAACTTCACGCTGCCGGCCATTACGGTGAATGCGACCAATTGGGCCGAGGTCGTGGCGCAATACGAGCAGATGATCGAAGCCGTGGTGGCGCGGGCCGCGGCGCTGGAGGCGCCGGGGATCGTCGTCGAGTTCGAACTGCTGCCGGCGATGACCGAAAAACCGGAGTGGGGCGCCGAGATCACGGCCCTGCTGCGCGGGCGTTTGCAAGAAGCCCACGAGCGTCACGGACTCCGCTGCGCTCTGCGGGTGACGCCGACCGACATTCGAGACACCGGCGGCAAGCCGGCCCTGCGCGGGGGAGAGCCTTGCAGCAAGCTGCTTCGTTGCTTCGAGCTGTGCGCCGCGGCGGGGGCGGACATTCTCTCCATCGAATCGGTCGGCGGCAAGGAAGTGCACGACCAGGCGCTGGTCTACGGCGACGTGCGGGGCATCGTTTTTGCCCTGGGCGTGCTGGCGCCGCGCGACGTAGCCTGGCTGTGGGACCGGATCACCGAGATCTGCGGGGCGGCCGAGGGCGTGGTTCCGGGCGGCGATACGGCATGCGGATTCGCCAACACGGCGATGCAACTGGCCGGGCAGAAGATGCTGCCGGAAGCGCTCGCCGCCGTGGTGCGGGCGATGAGCGCGGTGCGATCGCTGGCGGCCTTCGAACACGGGGCCGTGGGCCCGTCGAAGGACTGTGCCTACGAGGGTCCGGTGATCAAGGCGATCACCGGCTGCCCGATCTCGATGGAGGGAAAGTCGGCCGCGTGCGCGCACTTCAGCCCAATCGGGAACATCGCCGCGGCGGCCTGCGATCTGTGGAGCAACGAGTCCGTGCAGAACGTGCGGCTGTTGTCGGGGAGTGCGCCGGAAGCCTTCACCGAGCTGCTCATCTACGACTGCCGGCTGATGAACGCCGCGGTCCGAAGCGGCGGGGCGCCGGCGCTGCGGGAGTGGCTGGAGGCGTCGGACCGCTGGCTGAGCCCGCAGGCGGCGGTACTCTCGGTTGAGGCGACCTACCGTATCGCCGAGGCCGTCGTGAGCCGCCGTGATTCCTATTCGCGCACGGTCGCGGCCGGCCGGGAGGCGGTGCGGATCGTCCGGGAGGGGATCGAAGACGGCCGGTTGCAGGTGTCCGCCCGCGAGCGGGCGTGGCTGAAGCGGATCGGCGACGCGCTGAACGGGCTTCCGGAAAAAGAAGACGAGCTGCTGGCGGAGATGCGGGAGCAGTACGCGGACCGCTTCGATCCGGCCGGCTACGGGCTGGGATAAAGGGGGTTCGACGTCCCGGCATCAGAGCCAGTCGTCGGTGCAGGGTTCGCGAGTTGAACGGCGCGAGAAGGAGCGAGGATGGAGGGGACGCTGCCTTCGGCTTCACGAAGGCCGACAAGATCGAGCTGCGGGCCGGCCCGGGAGCCCGAATAGGGCCGCCGGCGGTCACCGGGAACCCAGCGGCTTCTTCTCCACCACTCCGCTTCCCCGGCGGATGACGATCCAGTGATTGGCCGGCAGGTCCGGCCAGCTCTCCTCTTCGCCGTCCGGCCAGCGGATCGAGACGTCGGCGCTCTCGGCGGCGCCGAGACCGAAATGGACGCGGAAGTCGCCTTGCGACTGGTAGTAGCCGCCGCTGCGCACTTCGTCGAAGTCGGTCCCCTCCGGGGTTCGAACGGTGATCCGCGCCCCGAGGGCGTCGCGACCGTCTCGCGTCAGGGCCTGGATCAGGATGGAGTTCGCTTTGACGCCGAAGTTCTTGAGCAGCGACGGCGCTTCGTGCATGTTGACGACGACGATCTCCTGGTCGCCGTCGTTGTCCAGGTCCCCCAGCGCGACGCCGCGGGAAGAGTGCCGCGCCGCGATGCCCGGGCCTGCCTGGCGGCTCATGTCGTAGAACTCGCCGTCGCGGCGGTTCCAGTAGAGCAGGCGGGGCTGGCGGAATGTCTGGCCCACGTTGCGCGTGTCGATGTCGGGGTAGACGTGGCCGTTGGCGATGAAGATATCCTTCCAGCCGTCGTGATCGAAGTCGAGAAACGCCACGCCCCAACTCACGAACTGCGTATGGACGGCCAGGCCGGCGGCGGCCGTGACCTCGACGAAGCTGCCGTCGCCGAAATTGCGGTACAGGTTCGGGATGTCGTCGGTGAAGTTGGTCTTTACGATGTCGAGCCAGCCGTCGTGGTCGTAGTCGGCCGTCGAAGTGCCCATGCCGGACTGCTCGTGGCCGTCCTCGTTGTAGGCGACGCCCAGGAACTCGCCGATCTCCTCGAACTTGCCGTCGCCGAGGTTGCGGAAGAGCAGGCTGGGCGTCGAATCGCCGGTCACGTAGACGTCCACCCAGCCGTCGTTGTCGAAGTCGGCCGTCAACACGGTCAACCCGGCGGCCTCGGCCGTCCCCACGCCCGCCTCTTCGGTGACGTCGCGAAAGCGCCCTTCGCCCTCGTTGTGGTAGAGCGACATCGTCTCCGGCGGCAGCCCGATCGGGCCGCAGACCACCGGGAAGCCTTTCCAGCGGCAGCCGCCCTCGGTACCGGCGGCGGGTACTTTGGCCGGGTCGAAATCCAGGTAATGGGCGACGAACAGGTCGAGCCAGCCGTCGCGGTCATAGTCGAAGAAGGCGCAGCCGGTGCCCCACCGCCGGCCGGGCGTTCCCAGGCCGCGCTCGGCGGTCTCGTTGCGGAAGGTGCCGTCGCCCTGGTTGCGGTAGAGGGCGTTCTGCCCCCAGTAGCCGACGTAGAGGTCCACGAAACCGTCGTTGTCTACGTCGCCGGCGCAGACGCCCTGTCCCCAGCCCTCATGGGCGATGCCGGAGGCGGCGGTGACGTCTTCGAAGCGCAAGCCGCCTTTGTTCCGGTACAGGAAATGGGTGATCGTTTCGCCCGCACGGCGCTCGAAGCGGTCGCCGTTGACGAAGAAGATGTCGAGCAAGCCGTCGTTGTCGAAGTCGAAGACGGCCACGCCGGTGCCGGTGTTCTCGACGATGTAAGCCTGTTGAACTTCCGAGCCGGAGACGTTGACTCCCGTGAGGCCGGCCTGCTCGGCCAGGTCCACGTAGCGGACCTCGGGCGCCTTCAGTCCCGGCGGCAACGGCTTGGCTTTCTGCGGCACGCGCCCGGCCCCGGTCATCTGCGCCCAGGCGGCCGCGGCGGCCAGCCCCGCGGCCCAGAATCGCAGCGCACCCTTCACGGCCGCTCGCCTCCACAGTCACGCGGCTCCTGTTCGATGTCGTTCCTGATGTGGCGTTGCCCGACGAGGAGATCTTTCCAACCGTCGTTGTCGAAGTCCACGAACTTCAGCCCCTGACCGGAGCTGCGTTGAGCTCCCCGGCTCGGGCCGGTCGAATCGGACGCGCAGTTGAAGAGGCCCTCTTCGTTGCGGAACAACGCGTAGCGCTCACTGGCCGGCGCCGCGACGCCGATGCCGGGGCGGATGTCGTTGTCGCCGTGGTAGTCGAAAAAAGCGACGCTTCCCACCATCGTCTCCACCGGGTACTTGTGCGACGTACGCCTGCCGTCGCGCCGGAGCTCGACGCTCGAGCCGACGGCCAGAAGGATGAGCCCCCACCGCATAAGGACACTATTCGACTCCCAAGTTACCAAAACGAGTCCGGTTGCAGCTCGAACAGCCGCTTCTAGACCGAGACGGTTCTGTCCAGGGCCACGGAGCACCGGGTCGGCCGGACAGTTCTCCAGCCCCTGGTCGAGTCGCTGCCCGGCGGCGGCGAGATCGCCCTTCGGCAACAGCCGTTGGACCACGCGGAGCGCGTAATCCGGGGCTGGGCGAGATCCCCCAGTCCGGAATCTGATAGAATTCAGATTCAAACGTCCTGAGCGAAATCACCCAATCCAGGGAACGGCCCCCCGGGCTCAAGCCGTTCAATCGACAGCCTGCCGCGGGCCAACGCCCAGTGGCAGCTGAAGTGCAAGAAGTGGCTGGTTACCAGTACATTCGGAAACGAAATCATGACGAGACGTAAAGTTACCATCGACGGAAACGAAGCGGCGGCCTACGTTGCCCACAAGGTGAACGAGGTCATCGCCATCTATCCGATCACTCCCTCCTCACCCATGGGCGAGCTCTCGGATCAGTGGTCGGCCGAGGGCAAAACGAACATCTGGGGCACCGTGCCGACGGTGATCGAAATGCAGAGTGAAGGCGGCGCCGCCGGCGCAGTGCACGGCTCGCTGCAGGCCGGGGCGCTGACGACGACCTTCACTTCTTCCCAGGGCCTGCTGTTGATGATCCCCAACATGTACAAGATCGCCGGGGAGTTGACGCCGACCGTGTTTCATGTGGCGGCCCGCACGGTGGCCACCCACGCGCTGTCGATCTTCGGGGACCACTCCGACGTGATGGCCGTCCGGCAGACCGGCTGGGGGATGATGGCTTCCGGCTCCATCCAGGAGGTGATGGACCAGGCACTCATCGCCACCGCCGCCTCGCTGGAGGCCCGCGTCCCGATCGTCCACTTTTTCGACGGCTTCCGCACCACGCACGAGGTCTCCAAGATCGAGCAGCTCACCGACGAGGACATGCGGGCCATGATCAGCGATGAGCTGGTCCATCAGCATCGCGAGCGGGCGATGACGCCGGACCGCCCGGTGCTGCGCGGTTCCGCTCAGAATCCCGACCACTTCTTCCAGGCGCGGGAGCGGTGCAACCCCTATTACCTGGCGATGCCCACCATCGTGCAGAACGCGATGGACAAATTCGCCGAGCTCACCGGGCGGCGCTACCACCTGTTCGACTATTTCGGCGCTCCCGACGCCGAGCGCGTGATCGTCCTGATGGGCTCGGGCTGCGAGGCCGCCCACGAGACGGTCGACTATCTGGTCGAGCGCGGAGAAAAGGTAGGGCTGATCAAGGTGCGGCTCTACCGGCCCTTCTCGGTGGAGCACTTCGTGAAAGCGTTGCCCGAGACGGTGAAATCCATCGCGGTGCTCGACCGTACCAAAGAGCCCGGCGCCATCGGCGAACCGCTGTATCTGGACGTCGTCACCGCGCTGCACGAAGCATCCAACGGCAGGTCCCTGCCCCGCGTCATCGGCGGCCGCTACGGGCTCTCGTCGAAAGAATTCACCCCGGCCATGATCAAGGGCATCTTCGACGAGCTGACCAAGGAGCAGCCCAAGAACCACTTCACCGTCGGCATCATCGACGACGTCACCCACACCAACCTCGACTGGGATCCGGAATTCTCGACCGAAGATCCCCAGACGGTCCGCTGCCTGTTCTACGGCCTCGGCGCCGACGGCACGGTGGGCGCCAACAAGAACTCGATCAAGATCATCGGCGAAGAGACCGACAACTACGCCCAGGGCTACTTCGTCTACGACTCGAAGAAGGCCGGCGCGACGACCATTTCGCACTTGCGCTTCGGCCCGAAGCCGATCCGGTCCACCTACCTGATCACCAAAGCCAACTTCGTGGCCGCCCACCAGTTCAGCCAGCTCGAGAAGATCGACGTGCTCAAGCACGCCATGCCGGGCGCCACTTTCCTGCTCAACGCCCCGTATCCGGCCGAGGAGGTCTGGGACCACCTGCCGGCGGAGGTCCAGCAGCAGATCATCGACAAGAAGCTGAAGTTCTACGTCATCGACGCCTACGAGGTGGCCAAGCAGACCGGCATGGGCGTGCGCATCAACACGATCATGCAGACCTGCTTCTTCGCCATCTCCGGCATCCTGCCGCGGGACGAGGCGATCGCCAAGATCAAGGACGCGATCCGCAAGACCTACGGCAAGCGGGGTGAAGCGGTGGTACAGAAGAACTTCGCCGCAGTGGACGCGGCGCTCGACCACCTGCACGAGGTGAAGGTGCCCGAGAAGGTCACCGCCGGCAAGCACATGCCGCCGCCGGTCCCGCCCGAAGCGCCCGAATACCTGCAGAAGGTGGCCGGGCCGATCATCGCCGGCCGCGGCGACGAGATCCCGGTTTCCGCCATGCCGCCGGACGGAACCTTCCCCACGGGCACGGCGGCCTGGGAGAAGCGCAACATCGCGCTCGAAGTGCCGGTCTGGAGGGAGGACATCTGCATCCAGTGCGGCAAGTGCATTCTCGTCTGCCCGCACTCGGTGATCCGCTCGAAGATCGTCGATGAGTCGGCGCTCGAGGGCGCTCCGGCGGAGTTCAAGTCGGCTCCGGCCCGGTGGAAGGAGTTCAAGGACAAGAAGTACACCCTTCAGGTGGCGGTCGAGGACTGCACCGGGTGTGCGGTGTGCGTCGAGATTTGCCCCGTCAAAGACAAGAAAGACACCTCGAAGAAGGCGATCAACATGGAGCCGCAGATCCCGATCCGGGAGCGGGAGCGGAAGAACTGGGACTTCTTCCTGAAGCTGCCCGACAACGACCGGACGGCCCTGAAGCCGAATCTCGTCAAAGACGTCCAGCTCTTCCAGCCGCTGTTCGAGTTCTCCGGCGCCTGCGCCGGCTGCGGCGAGACGCCCTATGTCAAGCTGGTGACCCAACTCTTCGGCGACCGGGCGCTGATCGCCAACGCTACCGGCTGCTCGTCGATCTACGGCGGCAACCTGCCGACGACGCCGTACACGACCAACCGGGAAGGCCGGGGTCCGACGTGGAACAACTCGCTATTCGAGGACACGGCGGAGTTCGGCCTCGGATTCCGCCTGGCCATCGACCAGTTCACCGACCACGCTCGGCGGCTGCTCCGCGAGGTGGCGCCGCAGGTGGGCGACGTGCTGGCGGACGCGATCCTGAACGCCAAGCAGTCCAACGAAGCCGAAATCAATCAGCAGCGCGAGCGCGTGAAGCTGCTCAAAGAGAAGCTGGCCGGGCTGGACTCGCCCGAGGCGAAGGAGTTGCTCACGGTGGCCGATTACCTCGTCAAGAAGAGCGTCTGGATCTTCGGCGGGGACGGCTGGGCCTACGACATCGGCTACGGCGGCCTCGACCATGTCTTGTCGCTCGGCCGCGACGTGAACATCCTAGTGCTCGACACCGAGGTCTACTCGAACACCGGCGGGCAGATGTCGAAGGCGACGCCGCG
>Ga0256830_1003287_pt1 | contig 10158 bp, 10 predicted proteins | sample 128326metaG_FD_190537 | JGI IMG/M metagenome (GOLD analysis project Ga0256830, IMG submission 190537) | Hydrothermal vent microbial communities from Lau Basin, Pacific Ocean - 128-326 | ecosystem: Environmental > Aquatic > Marine > Hydrothermal vents | place: Pacific Ocean: Lau Basin | collected...
GGAGCTTTGTGGGTTGCTGGCAATTACCAGTTCGGCATTCAGTTCACCAATATCAATCAACCCGACTTCAAGTTTCCCCATGTCGACCTCACACCATACAAGAACAGAGGCGTTATCGAGTTTCTCCAACGTGACAGAAAATACATCATGGAGAGACAGGTAAAACTGGAAGCCTCGCTTTTCTCAAATGACCGCCGCTGGACCGCCAATCTCGGCCTCGACACAAACGAAGTACCCGACCCGATGGGCGATAAATTCCAATGGCTGACTCTCAGCGGAGGCTATGCAACCGAAAGCTGGTGGCTGCCGGGGGCCCGCATAGGCTATCGCAAAAACCTGGCCGGCACCAGGCTCGGCTATCTGGGCGCTGGCGTGACAGTTATCAAGATCGTCAACATCGACGTGGCCTCGACCCTGGATACCGTCACGATAAATGGCAACAAACTGCCCCGCGGACTCATGGCCAGCGTGGGGATTCAAATTGCCTGGTAACTTCCCCAAGCGGACAACCCTGGCTCCAACCCCAACCCTTCAAGACCGCCCCTGATTCGACGGGCAACCACCGTAACCAGCAGGTATGATGATTCGGGAGCCTCTGATAAAATCCCCCCAGGATAAGGATAAATCAAAATGCATTGCCTCAACCCGCCCCTGCCCGTAAGCCGCATCCAGGCACGTCCAGGCATGCACCTGGCCCATGTCTAGAAGCGATTTCGGCCTTCGCGCGCAACAACATAGCAAGGCACGGGAGGCGCCCCGCGCGCGCAAATCCCCCAGACGCCCGGCGGACAAGGCTTTTGGGTTATCTGTCTTGTCAGTTCTCTTGTTTTGCTCACTCCACGCCGGGCCTTCCCTTGCCGGAAAAAATCTGGACTTGACCCACTATGGATATGCCGCCTATCTGGGAAGTGGCCTGTACCGGACATCCGACCGGTCGGTCAAGGTTTTCAATATCCCAATGTCGTACACGGTACACCCCTCGGGCAGGCAGTGGAAAATCAATATAAGATTCCCCGCCACGCTGGGCTTTTATAATTTCGACCCCAGCGACATCATCGAATCCGGCCTGCCCAGAAAAGTCGAAACATTGACTTTCGTGCCTGGCGTGGAACTGATCATGCCCGTACGTGAAAACTGGAGTATTCAGCCTTTTATGGATTATGGCATGGGGCTGAACTTTGTAAATGACAATACCATCAGCATCTATGCCGCGGGCATAAGAAGCCTGTCTAACTTCGACATCGGCAGGAAGGGGACCCTGATCCTCTCCAACCGCTACTACTATGTCGGACAGGAAGAAAACAACACCCGCATCAGCGGAAATTTCAGGTCTCTGGAAAACGGCGTCAGCATCAACCCGGGTTATGAACTAAGCTACTTCGGCAGGCCCGCGGACTTGAACTTCCATTATGTGAATTTTATCTATTCCAATCTGAGATTCCTGAAATACAGGGATCAGGCCTTCGAAATCAAGGTACAGAACGAAATTGGATTCACCTTCGTACTGGCAAGGAAAAAACCCTTCAAGATTTTTGACCTGCCCAGAATCGGCCTGGGCTATCGCTGGGGCAACAAGTTACGTGTTGTACGGCTGATTCTCGGCGCTCCTTTCTAGAGAACCCCTGATTCATTCATGGACCGGATGGATGGCGGGATGGCATGCGATTATCCGCCCTTTCCACCCCGATTCAGGGCTTCTCATCCCGCCATCCATCCGCGCCAGAACGCAAAAAAAAACCCCTGCGTTTCGTCTGACGCCAACTGACGCCCGAGCAGGGGTTAAGGGGGGGGTGTCCGTGTTGTTTCAGGCGGGGAGCCGGGCGCTGTTCATGCCTGCCCCAGGATGCGAATTTCATGGCCACCGTTGGTCATCGGGGCCAGCGCTCCCTCATGTGCGGCTAACCTTAACCAATCACATATATAATATAAAGTCAGTAATTATTATATATAACATAAGTATATACTTATACTTTGAAGCTGAACGCTCAAAGCTGCGCCTCCACCCCGCCCAACTAATTGAAAAACCAATAGAAGATCGGGTTTCAGCCAGATGCCAGATTGACATGCTCGCGCACAAAATATTCCTGCAGGGCCAGCAGCAGGCGGCTGCTTTCGTCACGGGAGGCATAGTCAAAAAGAATGCCGAGCGGGTAACTTCCATCATCGCCGGGGAAATCCGCGCACCAAACCACTCGCCCCTCCAGGACGATGTGGTAGGCATCGTCCTCATAGGTTATGGTGACGGGGGTATCGGGATCCAGGAAAACGGGCAGTTCCAGGCCCATGCCCGACAAGGACAGGTCGGTCACCACCTCCAACTCGTGTTCTTCATCGGGTGTTTCCAAGAGGAAGGAGCCGCGGCAATATTCCATGCAGAAACGCAGCCTGTCTTCGTGCCGCCGGTCCGCTTGTATGGTCATGACCCGTTCTCTCCAGGTATGTGCTTGAGATGAGCAATGAAACCATCTGATTCCATTACACTCTCCATTTCGTCATCATGCCGCCCATTCTTTAACCGCATTTCTCTGCCACTTGAATTATTGCTAGAATCGCCGCTATTTAGCCCAGCCCCGACAATATGGACCATTCATGAGCTCAAACTCCCAGGATCAGCCGCCCGCCCAGGATTCGCAGGAACCCATCGAAACCCTCCGCCTCGGCGAGGTGACGGTGACCCTGCTGGGAACCGCCCACATCTCCCACGCCAGCACGGAAAAGGTGCGTGAACTCATCACCAGCGGCAACTATGACGCGGTCGCCGTGGAACTGTGTCCCAGCCGCCACAATGCCATCGTCAATCCCGACGCCCTGGCCAGGATGGACCTGTTCCAGGTCATTCGCGAGAAGAAGACCGCCATGGTGGCCGCCAACCTGGCCCTGGGCGCCTATCAGCAGCGCATGGCGGATCAGCTCAACATCCTGCCCGGCGCCGAGATGCGCATGGCCATTGACTGCGCGGGCGAGGCCCGTCTGCCCGTGCTGCTCATCGACCGCGAGATCGCCGTCACCCTCAAGCGCATCTACCGCAACGTCCCCTGGTGGCAGCGCATCAACCTGCTCGCCGGCCTGCTCTCCAGCGTCATGTCCAGGCGCCAGATCAGCGCCGAGGAAATCGAGCGCCTCAAGGAGGGGGACATGCTGGAATCCACCTTCGCCCAGTTCGCCGAGGAGGCCAGGGAACTGTTCGTTCCCCTCATCGACGAGCGCGACCGCTACATGTCGGCGCGCATCCTCCAGGAACTCCACAGCGGCCAGCACAAGAACATCCTGGTGGTCATCGGCGCGGGCCACATGAAGGGCATGCGCAACTATCTGCCCCGCTTCGAGGAGGAAAAACAGGACACGGCGGCAATCATTGCCGGGCTGGACGAGATCCCCAGGCCCAGCACCTGGCCCAAGCTCATTCCGTGGATCATCGTGGGGCTGATTCTGGCCGGTTTCGCCATCGGTTTCAGCCAAAGCAGCGAACTGGGCTGGAGCCTGATCGCCGACTGGGTGGTGATCAACGGCGCCTTGTGCGCCCTGGGCACCTTCATCGCCCGCGGCCATCCCATCACCGTGGTGAGCGCCTTTTTCGCGGCCCCCATCACCTCCCTCAACCCCACGATTGGCGCGGGCATGGTGACCGCCGCCATCGAGACCTACCTCCACCGCCCCAGCGTCGGCGACTTCAGCCGCCTGCGCAAGGACACCAGCCACCTCAAGGGCTGGTGGAAGAACCGCGTCGCGCGCATTCTGCTGGTATTTCTGTTCAGCACCATTGGCTCCGCCCTGGGCACCTACCTGGCCGGGTTCCGCATCATCGACCGCCTGTACGGTTTTTGAAAGCAGTACACAAAACCCGCCCCCCATGCTAAATTGAGGGCATCATGTCCCAAGGAAGTATCGTTTGCCCATGCTGATTCCCCCGCCCCGCGCCTCACTGATATGGATTGTCGCCGCAATGAGCTGGATCCAGGGCCAGGCCCTCGCCGCCTGCAACGATCCTCCGGGCCCGGGCGTCATCTGGATTCAGTGTGACAAGCGCAATCTCGATCTCAGCCGCGTGGATCTGCGTGGCGCCATACTCACCCGCACGGACTTCACCAACACCGTCATGCGCAAGGCCAAGCTCAGCGGCGCCGACTTGAGTTTCAGCATCCTGGACAAAGCCGACCTGACGGGCGCGCGCCTCGACAAAACCCTGTTCATGCGCGCCAGCCTCGGCTCCGCGAAACTGTCCAAGGCCTACCTGGTGGGCGCGAAATTCGACCGCGCGCGCATGCCCGGCGTGGTCCTGGACGGCGCGCGCCTGGACGAGGCCACCTTCTATCAAGCCGATTTGACGGGCGCATCCCTGCGCGGGATTCGCGCGCCCGCCAGCAGTTTCAGCCAGGCCCGCCTGGATGAGGCGGACTTCTCCGGCAGCACCATGCCGCAGGCGGAACTCACCCGCGCCTCACTGGAAGACGCCAGCTTAACGGGCGCCAATCTCAACGAAGCCGACTTTACCGGTGCCAGCCTGTTGTTCGCGGACCTCAGCGAGGCCGATCTGACAGGCGCCGTGCTCGTGGATGCCAATCTTGACGAGGCCAACCTGGAAGGCGCGAAACTGGGCAAGGCCCAATGGGTGGACAGGCGCCGCTGCCGCAGCGGCTCCCTCGGCGAATGCCGCTAACCGATGTCCTTCAACATGACAGCCTTGTCCGCCACCGCGCTGCCCACCAGGACAAAGCCCAGCAAGGCGCCATCCGCCCCGACGTAGCGGGCGCGCACGCCCCCATCCATGCTTTCCTCCTCCCAGCGCCCCGTGACCGGACCCAGCGGCGGAAGAAGCACCAGGGGACAGGCGGGGGTCTTCACCACCACTGGCATGGGCGGATAGCGCACCGCGCTGGGTTCTCCCGTGAGGGTGCGCGCCAGGGCCCGCGCGCCGTGCATGATGGGCATGACGAAGGGCAGCACCTGGCCGTCCATCTCGATGCAGTCGCCCAAGGCGTGGACATGCGGCGCGCTGGTTTGCAACATGGCATCGACAATGATGCCACGCCCGCAGGCCAGCCCGGCCTCCCGCGCCAGATCCGTATCGGGCCGCAGGCCGATGGCCGACAGCACCAGGTCGGCCTCTAACACTTCGCCATCGGACAAGGTGATCTCGAAGGCCCCTTCCTTACCCCTGTTGACCTCGCCGGCCGTGAGGCCCAGGCGCCAGGACACTCCCGCCTCCGTCAGCCGCTCCCGCAAGAAGCGTCCCGCGGCGGGCGGCAGCAGGCGTCCCAGGGGATGGGAATCAGGACCGATGACCGTGACGGCGCGGCCCGAGACCGCCAGGTCGTTGGCGAACTCGCAGCCGATGAGGCCGGGACCGATGAGGGCGACGCGCTGCGCCGTCTCCACCCGTTCATGAAAGCGGGCATAGTCGGCCAGGTTGTTCACTGTCAGTACCTGTGCCACGGCATTGCCCCGCAGCGGGGGCGTGACGGGGATGGCGCCCGTGGCCAGCACCAGATGATCGTAGGACAGCTCGCCGTCTTCCGTAGTGACCGTGCGGGCCTGGATATCCACGCCCAGCACCCGGGTGTGCGTTTCTATCCGCAGACCGTGGTCGTCCGCCATTTTCGCCGCGCTGGCGGTGGCCAGCCTGTCGGGGTCCAGCCCCTTGGCCAGGGCATTGGACAACATGGGCTTGGAATAGAAACGCCCGTCGTCGGCCGTTACCATGACGATGGTCATGGCCTCGTCCAGCTTGCGCGCCTCGCGGGCCAGGGTATACCCCGCCAGACCAGAGCCGACGATCAGCAGCCGGCTCATCTAGGCCACTTTTTCAACCATCACGAAGCTGTCCTTGGAGACGCCGCACTCGGGGCACAGCCAGTCGTCCGGAACATCCTCCCAGCGGGTTCCCGGCGCAATGCCCTCCTCGGGCAGCCCCGCCTCTTCATCGTATATGAAACCGCATACGACACACTCCCATTTCTTCATGCATACATCTCCTTCAAATTTCCGTGAATGACAAAACCAGTACTCTTTCAAGGTAATAAATTTATTACCTTGAAAGAGTACTAGCGCCACTATACCCGAAAAAACATCCCGTTTTCATCATGGAATGGGAGCACAGGCCTGCACGCATGGATGCCTGCAATCGAGAATGGCTTCCTTGAGGGTGGCGATGGCCTGGGGACGGGGAAAGCTCTCGCGCCAGGCGAGCACCACATGGCGCCCAGGGACGGGCTTGCGGAAGGGGCGCACCGCCAGCAGCTTCCGGGCATACTGTTCCTTGCCCACCGCCGAACAGGGCAGGACCGTGATGCCGATCCCGGAGGCCACCATATAGCGTATGGTTTCCAGGGAGCTGCCCTCCACCGTCTGCTGGATTTCGCCGTCGATCAGCGCTGCGCGGTTGCAGGAGGGACAGGCATCCAGCACCTGGTCGCGGAAACAATGCCCGGCGCCCAGCAGCAGCAGGTTCTGGGTGGCCAGGTCATTGGCATCGATGGCCTTGCGCCGGCACCAGGAATGAGAGGCCGGCAAGACCACCACAAAGGGCTCGAAATACAGGGTCTCTGTCACCACTCCCGGCATCTCGAAGGGCAGAGCCACGATGATCACGTCCAACTCGCCCTGGCGCAAGCGCTCGCTGAGCTTGGCGGTATAGTTCTCCTCCAGCACCAGGGGCATGCGCGGCGCCCGCTTATGCATCAGGGATACCAGCCCCGGCAGCAGGTACGGGCCCACGGTCAGGATCGCCCCCACGCGCAAGGGTCCCTGCAAGGGATCACGGCCCTGCTGCGCCAGCAACCTGACCCGCTCGGTTTCCTCCAGCACCCGCGCCGCCTGTTCGATGATGCGCTCGCCCACGGGCGTGATGCCGACCTCCTGCCGGGCGCGCTCGAACAGGGTCACGCCCAGTTCTTCCTCCAGTTTGCGCACCGCCACGCTGAGCGTCGGCTGACTCACGAAGCAGGCGTCCGCGGCACGCCCGAAATGGCGCTCGCGGGCCACGGCAATGATGTAACGCAGCTCTGTGAGGGTCATGGAATAACGGGGCGGTCGCACATGATTTTTATCATAACACGGCCTCGGGGATTCTCACTCCGGGGGCCTGCGCTTTTCGCCTTGATCCGGAACATTTCATCTCGCCATCCATCCGGCCCAGAGTGAATCTAGGGCCTGAAACGGGATGGTTTCCCCCAATGAGGGATAACCGGTATGATGCCGTAAGAGTGCGCGGCGCCCGCGCCTCTCGCGGACAACAACATGCAGGCATGAGTATCACCAACAGATCATGAGCGGCTGGGTACAAGGAAAAGTGGTTGTAAAACGCCAATGGACCGACAAGCTGGTCTCCCTGCGGGTGGAGGCGGACATCGCCCCCTTCACGGCGGGCCAATTCACCCGCCTCGCCCTCGATATCGACGGGGAACGGGTGGCGCGGCCCTATTCCTTCGTCAATGCGCCCCATGAGCAGCCCCTGGAATTCTATTTCGTCGTCGTGCCCGGTGGCGCGCTCTCCCCCAGCCTGGCCGCCCTCGAAGCAGGCGACGATGTTTGGGTGGCTCATCGGGCCAGCGGTTTTTTCGTCCTGGACGAAGTGCCGCCCGCCCGGAACCTGTGGTGCCTGGCGACGGGCACGGGGCTGGGGGTGTTCCTTTCCATCCTCGCCACCGACGAGCCCTGGCAACGCTTCCGCCATGTCGTCCTGGTGCATGGCGTGCGTCACGGCAGCGATCTGAGCTATGGAGACAAGCTGGCGCAGTTCGCCGCCGCCCACCCGCGGCAGTTTCACATGATCCCCGTGGTCAGCCGCGAGGCCACTCCCGGCGCCCTGCGGGGCCGCATCCCCGCCCTCATCGGGGAAGGGACGCTGGAGGCGCAATGTGGCGTGCCCCTGTCACGCGACACATCCCAGGTGATGATCTGCGGCAACCCGGCCATGGTGAAGGATACCTGCGCGGTGCTGGCACGGCGGGACATGCAAAGAAACCGCCGCAGCGCGCCGGGACACGTCACCACCGAGAACTACTGGCGCATCAAGTAAGCCATGAGCGATATCAACTTTCCCCGCGACGACGAAGGCCGCACCCGCCTGCAGATCTCCAACCGGAAAAAGAAACCGGGCACCGTCCAGGAGACGGGACGCGTCGCGCCCTATCCCACCATCACCCGGGCGCGCACGCCCACCCACGCCAGGGCACCTTTCCGCGAGGAGCCCCGGCCCGAAAACCGCCGCCGTCAGGAGCGCAGGCAACGACAGCGCCGCAAGGAGCACAAGTCCGTTCTGCTGGATACGCGCGGCAGGCACGAGCGGCGTACCCGCGCGCGCCGCGCCGGCGACGCCTCCCCGGACCACGGCATCGACCGCAAGGCCTGACAGGCGGTCAGTGCCACACTAGGAGGCTGTCGGACTTAGGTGATCGTAGCGAGGCGAGTGGGAAATGGAGGACAGTTTTTCGATCATTTTCGGAAAAATGGACCCATTTCCCGCCGCCGCAGTAGATTCATCCTAAGTCCGACAGCCTCCTAGGGGCGGTTCGCTGAGCAGGGCCGCCTGCTCGCGCAGGGCGAGTATGTGCTCCTCCCAGAATCGCCCGGAGTTGAACCACGGAAAGGCGGCGGGAAAGGCGGGGTCGTCCCAGCGCCGCGCCAGCCAGGCGGCGTAGTGCATCATGCGCATGGTGCGCAGGGCCTCGATGAGATGCAGCTCACGGGGATCGAAATCCATGAAATCCGTGTAGCCCTCCAGGAGGTCCGCCAGCCCCGCCGTCATGTAGGCGCGGTCTCCGGAGAGAAACATCCACAGGTCCTGGATGGCGGGACCCATGCGCACGTCGTCGAAGTCCACAATGTGGGGGCCCGCGTCCGTCCACAGGATGTTGCCGGGATGGCAGTCGCCGTGCAGGCGCAGGTAGCGCACCTCGCCGGCCCGTTCATGGCAGGCCTCGATCTGCCGCACCAGGTCCGCCGTCAGGGAATCGTAGGCCGGCACCAGTTCCCCCGGTATGAAATCGTGTTCCAGCAGGTAGCGGCGCGAATCGATGGCGAAGTGTTGCACGTCCAGGGTGGGGCGGTGCGCGAAGGCCTTGGTGGCGCCGACGGCATGGAGGCGGCCGATGTAGCGCCCCAGGATCTCCAGGTGCTCGGGATTGTCCAACTCCGGGGCGCGGCCGCCGCGGCGGGGAAAGAGGGCGAAGCGGAACGGCCCGGCCTGAAACAGGGTGCGCCCGTTTTCGTCGGCCATGGGCGCCACCACGGGAATCTCGCGCAGGTGCAGTTCGCGGGTGAAGGCGTGTTCTTCCAGGATGGCCGCATCGGACCAGCGCCCGGGGCGGTAGAACTTGGCGATGAGGGGCGGCCGGTCCTCCAGACCCACCTGATAGACCCGGTTCTCATAGCTGTTGAGGGCCAGGAAGTGGCCGTCGCATTCAAACCCGAGGCCTTCCACGGCCTCGAGGATGGTGTCGGGGTCCAGCGCCTCGTAGGGGTGGTGTCTTTCACCCTGGCTCATGGGTATTCTCCCTTCATGCCTGCGCCACGAAGATGGCGCGCCGCGGCGCGGGATAGCCCTCGACGGTGCGTCCGGGATCCCGTGGATCGAGGAAATCGGCCAATGACTGGAAACGCATCCAGTCCGTGGCGCGCTGCTCCGCGGTGGTGGTGGGGGTGACGTCCACCAGGCGCACCGCGCCATAGCCGCAGCGCTGCAGCCACGCCACGAGGGTCGCGCCCGAGGGGATGAACCACACGTTGCGCATCTGCGCGTAACGTCCCCGCGGCACCAGCACCGCGCCCTCGCCCCCTTCGATCACCAGGGTTTCCAATACCAGCTCCCCGCCCGGGCGCAGGCAGGCGCGCAGTTCCAGCAGGTGATCCAGGGGCGAGCGGCGGTGATAGAACACCCCCATGGAAAAGACCGTGTCGAAACCCGCCGCCTCCCGGGGCAGGGCCTCGATGCCCAGGGGCAGGACATGGACCGGCAGCGGCCCCAGGTATTGGCGCAGCGCCGCGAACTGGATGACGTAGCGCAGGGTGGGATCGATGCCCACCACCAGGGATGCCCCCTCGCCCGCCATGCGCAGCGCGTAATAGCCGTTGCCGCAGCCCACGTCCAGCACCCGGCGCCCGGCGAGAGGGGTGATATGGGGCCGCAGGCGGGCCCACTTCCAGTCCGAGCGCCACTCG
>Ga0256830_1003288_pt1 | contig 10156 bp, 9 predicted proteins | sample 128326metaG_FD_190537 | JGI IMG/M metagenome (GOLD analysis project Ga0256830, IMG submission 190537) | Hydrothermal vent microbial communities from Lau Basin, Pacific Ocean - 128-326 | ecosystem: Environmental > Aquatic > Marine > Hydrothermal vents | place: Pacific Ocean: Lau Basin | collected...
GCTGTGTGGTGCCTGACCACCACCTCCGGACTGAGCCGGGGCCGAGACGCCCAAGAGGATCAGCAACGCAAATGTCGCCAGAACCCGCGTGAGGGGCAGCGGCCCACTAGCCGCGGAGGTGTGAGGTGTGAGGTGTGAGGTGTAACTCATACCTAGCAGCCTACGGGATCGAACTCCATCGATCAAGCTCGCTCCAACACTGCTCGAGACGCCGCCAGACTCTTTCACATGATGCGGGGCCGGACCGTTGGACTCGTTCCGCGGAATGCCCCAAGTCCTTGCTGTCTCTACACCTAGGCCACCGGGGCGTCCGCCCGCTTCAGGAGACGGTTCGGGCCTCGACGTTCGGTGACGCCGCACTCGTCGAGGTATTCGAGCAACGGCATCACGTACTTCCGAGTGGTCGCGAAGCGATCGCGGAGGGCCGGGATGTCGAGGGTGCCCGCTTCGAGCTGGGCGACCACGGCGGTGCGGAAGTCCTCGACCACCGAGCGCGCCAGGAGGATGCCCTCGGCGACCCGGACCGCGCCGCCGGTGTCGAGCAGCCAGGCGCGGGCGCGTTCGGCCAGGTCGGGGGCGATGCCGGCGGCGGCGACGACCTCGGGCCAGTCGCCGGGCTGCATGCCGCCCGACTCGAGGGCGGCGCGCAGGGCCTCGCCGGCGGCGGCGACCTCGGGCGGCGCCTCGGCGCCGAGGAGGCGCCATTCGGTGCCGCGGCCGCGCTCGAGCCCGACGCCCTCCAGCACGGCGTCGGGCAGGCCCTCCACCACCCGCCACCCGGCCTTGCCGAGGCGGTCGCGGAGACGCTGCACCGGAACGCGCAGACGCTCGGGATGGGCCGCGCGGAAGTGTTCCACCGCGTCGCGGAGCCGGTCGAGCAGCTCGCGCGTGCCCTCGGCGGCGAGGAAGCGGTCGCGCCCCAAGGCGGCGACGCGGTCGGAGGCGACCAGGGCGTCGAGGGTGTTGCGCACCGCGGCCTCGTCCCAGCCGAGCAGGGCGGCGAGCTCGCCCGGCGTCTTCGGGCCGGCCCCGTGGAGGCGCAGGGCGGCGAGGACCAGCGCCTCGGGGTCGTCGCCGGCGGCGGCGAGCCGCAGCCAGGCAGCGCGCTCCTCGCGGTCGCGACGGCGCAGGCGACGCCCGCCGAAGCCGAGGAAACGGGCGACGCCGAGGTTGCGCGCGGGCGACGGCCGGCGCAGCACCATGCGCAACCCGGGCACCAGGGCGAGGTCCTCGTCCAACTCCAGGTCCACGAAGCGCTCGCCCGGCGCCAGGCCCTCGGCGTCGTCCTCGGGACCGTAGAAGACGCGGCCGAGCACCGCGGCGGTGTGGGCCAGGACCTGCACCTCGGCGCCGTGCTCGGGAACCGGCGCGCCGGGCAGGAAGGAGACCACGGCGCGAGCCAACCGCCCCACCGGCACCGCGTCCGGCCGCGCCACCACCGCCCCGCGCGGACAGTCGGCGGGCTCGGCGTCGGGCAGGTTGACGGCGGTACGCAGCCCGGGACGCGCCGCCTCGGCCTCGCGGCCGTGGACCTGGACCCGGCGCACCCGCGAGCGCCGCCGCGCCGGCAGGACCTCGACCACCTCGCCGGCGGCCACCGTCCCGGCGTCGAGCACGCCGGTGACCACGGTGCCGGCGCCCTGGATGGCGAAGGAGCGCTGCACCGGCAGGAACAGGGAGCGGCGCGCCGCGCGGCCCTCGTGGCGCTCGCGTGCGGCCAGCGCCAGACGACGCACCGCCTCACGGAGCTCGTCCATCCCTTCCCCGGTGTGGGCGCTGACCTCGACCACCTCGCAGCCCTCCCAGTCGCTGCCGGCGACCAACTCCTCGACCTCGGCGCGGGCGAAGGCGCGCATCTCGTCGTCGGCGAGGTCGGCCTTGGTCAGCGCGACCAACCCCGGGGCGACCCCGAGCAGGCGCAGCACTTCGAAGTGCTCGCGGGTCTGCGGCATCACCGAGTCGTCGCAGGCGACGGCGAGCAGCGCCGCGCTCATCCCGGTGGCGCCGGCGACCATCTTCCGCACCAGGCGCTCGTGCCCCGGCACGTCCACGAAACCGACCTCGAGGCCGTCGGGGAAGGTCAGCTGGGCATAGCCGAGGTCGAGGGTGATGCCGCGCTCGCGCTCCTCACGCCAGCGGTCCGGATGGGTGCCGCAGAGCGCCTCGACCAGGCTCGACTTGCCGTGGTCGATGTGCCCGGCGGTGCCGATCACGACCGGCAGCGGGCGGACGTCAGCCATGGCCGCGACGGAGGACGGGCGCCGAGGGCGGCGCGGACGGACGGGACGGGACCACGCCGTATTCTAGGCCGCGGCCTACGCCGCCACCCCCATGCCCGACTTCGGCCACCAGGGAATCCTCACCACGGAGGCAACGCCCCCTCCGGAGGCCGGAGGGCCGCGCCCCGAGCGGCGCCACCACGCGCTGGCCGACCGACTGCGCCGCCTCTTCGGCCGCCGCCTGCGAAGGGTCGCGCTCGACCTCGGCACCACCTGCCCGAACCGGGACGGCACCTGGGGCCGCGGCGGCTGCGTCTACTGCGACGCCGATGGCTCGGGAACGGGTGCGGCCAAACGAGGCCTGGACCTCGAGACGCAGTGGCGGGCGGGGCTGGAGCGCCTGCGCCGCGCCGCTCCCGAAGGGCCGTGCGCCGTCCTCTACTTCCAGAGCTATTCCTCGACCTGGCCCGACCTGGAGCCCCTCGCCGCCGCACTCGCCTGGGCCCGGACCCACGCCGACGAAGCGCCGGTCCTCGCCGTCTCGACCCGCCCCGACTGCTTCTCGGAGGAGGCCGCCGACCTCCTGGCCTCGGCCAACGACGCCTTCGCCGAGGTCTGGGTGGAGTTCGGGCTGGAGACCACCGACGACGCGGTGCAGCGCGCCATCGGCCGCCACGACACCCTGGCGAACTTCCGGCGCGCCTGCCGCCTCGCCGGCGAGCGCGGCCTGACCCGGGTCGCCCATTGCCTCGCCGGACTGCCCGGCGAGCGGCCCGACGACCTGGAGCGCCAGGCGCGCGTCGTCGCCGAGACCGGCTGCGAGGGCGTCAAGTTCCACCAGCTCATGGTGCTCCGCAGGACCCGGCTGGCGAAGCCCTGGCTGAACGGCGAACTCGAGCTCCTCGCTCCCGACGACTACGCCCGACGCCTGGCCCGAGCGCTCGCCGTCCTGCCGTGGCGCGTCGTCGTCCACCGCCTGCGGGCCAACGCTCCGGCCGCCGAGCGCCTCTCCCCCCTCGACGGCTTCTCGCTGGAGGAACTCCTCCCCCGCGTCCACGCCGAGCTCGACCGTCTCGCTACTTCGGCGGACGTCGAGACGGCACCCCGTGGCTGAAGACGAAACCCCGACGCAGGAGGTGCCTTCCTATTCGTCGAGGACCTCCAAGGGTGGGAGTTTCTCGGCGCCGATCGCGTCGGCGATGCCGTACAGGTAGCGGCGGAGGGCGGTCCTCCTGCGCTCGTAAAGCTCCTCCATCGCCATCTCCAGGCCGATCGCTCCGGCCTTGCTTGCCACGAGACCCGTGAGTTCGGGATCACCATTGCCCTGGGCGAGCTGCCTCAACCTCCACATCGGAGTATCAGTGTCGAGGGTTGCCCGCAAGTACTCGATCCGTAGTTCGACCAGACGCGGCATGGCCTCGAGAATCGCATCGTCGGAGACCCTGCCGAAGAAAGGTGGGTAGGCGGCGAGCCATTGTGGGGGTGACGCCTGAAACCAACTGCTCTCTCCCAGGGAGCGCAGGTCTTCGGGGCGGAGGTTCGCCGGCAGGAAGTCGTCACGTTCCACGAGGTCGTGCCTCTCCGCGAACGTCAGGAGGCTCAGTTCCGTGGAGGATGCCTCCTGCTGGAGTTCAGGAGGAAACCTTTCGGTGATGAGGACCGGCGTCAGGAACGGATACACCTGCCATTCAGGCTCCCTCTGCCGTAGAGTTTCGATGTTCTTCTCCAACTGGCGCCAATAGGAACTCTCCGGCCCGAAGGCGACCGTGCCCCCCGAGGAGGCCCATTCCAGGAGGCGACCTCGAATCCTATTGGAGTCGGGTTCCGATTCCTGAGGTAGAGTGCGTGTGACCTCCTCGCCCCGCGTGGTCGCGCCTGAACCGGTACCGGCATCGGGCACGGGCTCGGCCGCCATGACTTCATGGGCGTCGTCCCCCGAAAGGCGTCCCCCTCGATCGTCTCCGAGGAAGACGACCACGAGGGCGAGGAGGACGCCCCCCACAACGACCAGGAAGGAGGCCGATCTCGACTTCATGACTCACAATTCCCGCAAGTCAGCGCGAACTTCTCCGTACACACCGAGGATTGGTCGATGTCCCCGTTGAGGTCGAGCTTGAAGAGGAAGACGTTCACGGTCTGGACGCCGCCACATGGCACTTCGACCTTGGGGATCTCGAACGAGACCGGGGTCGTCTGCCCCGTGCTGGAATCGTACTTGATCTCTTGAGAATGGCTACGACAGTACTGGCTGTTCAATCCGCTGTTGGGTGAAGCGCACGCCCACCAGTTGCCCGTCTGATTGGAGGGAGCATCGACGGTCACGGTGCAGAGGAAATCGCATGCGTCCGCCGGAGATGCGTCACGACATGCTCCTGGCGTCTCGAGCCCACAGACGAGCTCGACCTCCATCCCGGGGATGATGGTGCACTCATCGGAGGTCTGGGGGTGGCTGGCCGGGCAGAGTTCCACGGTACCGCCTCCCCCTTGTTGGGCCGTGACCGAGAGGGCCAGGGACGAGGCCGTGAGGAGGCCGAGGACGAGAAGAGAGAGGCGGGGTCGTTCCATGGGGAGCAGGCTAGGCCCCCCCCGTCAAGGCCCCGGTGAAACGAGCGCGGGGCCGCGGCCGGCGGCCGGGCCCCGCGGGGAGGGTGGTGAGGGCAGCAGGACTCGAACCTGCGACTTACTGGTTAAAAGCCAGCTACTCTACCAACTGAGTTATGCCCCCGATGAGGTCGTCAGACCTCGAGGATCTCCTCGGTCTTGGCCTTCAGGAGTTCGTCCACCTTGGCTTCGTGCTCCTTGAGGACGTCCTGCACCTTCTCCTTGGCCAATTGTAGGTCGTCGTCGGTGATGGGCAAGTCCCGCCCCTTGTCGCGGGCCGCCGCCTCGACGTGCTTGAGGACGTCGCGCCGCACGTTGCGCAGCGCCACCTTGGCCTCCTCGGACAGCGCCTTGACGTGGGCCGCGAGCTTCTTGCGCTGCTCCTCCGACAACGGCGGCACCACGATGCGCAGCGTCCCGCCCTCCTGCGACACGGTCAGGCCGAGGTTGGAACCGACGATGGCGCGCTCGATGTCCTTGATGGCCGACGGGTCGTAGGGCTTGACCACCAGGCAGCGGGGCTCCGGCACCGTGATCGCGGCGATCTGCGACAACGGACTCTTCTGGCCGTAGTAGTCCACGCGGACGTTCTCGATGAGCCCGGCCGAGGCCCTGCCGCTGCGGATGCCGAGGATCTCCTGATGGAAGTGCGCCACGGCCTTGTCCATCCGCTCGCGAGCGTCGGCCAGGAAGTCCTCGATGTCGTGGAGGTTGGCGGTCATCGTGCCCCCATCTTCCCCCCGCCCCCCGTCCGGGGCAAGTGCCGTCAGCCGTTGTGGATGACCGTGCCCACGGGCTCGCCGTGGGCCGCGCGCAGGAGGCCGTCGGGCAGGTCCTGGGCCAGGACCACCACCGGGACGTCGTTCTCGCTGCACAGGGCGAAGGCGGTCTGGTCCATCACCTGGAGCCGCCGCTGCAGCGCCTCCTGGAAGGTCAGCTCGGGGAAGCGCACCGCGTCGGGGTGGGCCTTCGGGTCGCGGTCGTAGACTCCGTCCACCTGGGTCGCCTTGAACAGAGCATCGCACTCGAGCTCGAGCGCCCGCTGCGCCGCCGCCGTGTCGGTGGTGAAGTAGGGCGTGCCGAGCCCACCGACCAGGACCACCACGCGGCCCTTCTCCATGTGCCGCATCGCCCGCCGCCGGATGAACGGCTCGCACACCTTGTGGACGTCCACCGCACTCATCACCCGGGTCTGGACGCCGTGCGACTCGAGCGAATCCGACAGCGCCAGGCCGTTGATGACGGTGGCCAGCATCCCCATGTAGTCGGCGGTGGCGCGGCGGATGCCGTTCTCCGACGCCGCCGCCCCGCGCAGGATGTTGCCGCCGCCGATGACGCAGGCGACCTCGACGCCCTCGCCGTGCAGCGCCCGCAACTGGTCGGCCAGCGCCCGGACCCGTTCCGGTGCGAGCGCGGTCTCACCCGGTTCGGAGAAGCCCTCCCCGCTGACCTTGAGGAGGATCCTCCGGTACTTCGGTCGCGGGGAGTGGGGGTCGCTCACCGGCCCGAGTCTAGCGCCCGCACCCGGTCAGGCGCCGAGCTCGAAGCGGCAGAACCTCTCGACCCGGATGTTCTCGCCGAGCTTGGCGATGGCCGCCTTCACCCGATCGGACACCGTCATGGAAGGATCCTTGACGAACTCCTGCTCGAGCAGGGCCCGATCCTGGACGAACTTGCGCATCCGCCCGTCCACGATCTTCTCGCGGACCTCTTCGGGCTTGCCCTGCAGGTCGTCCGCCTCCATCAGCGCCTTGCGCTCGGACTCGAGCACGTCGGCGGGCAGGTCCTCGGCCGAGACCGCCAGCGGGTCGGTGGCGGCGATCTGCATGCACAGGTCCGAGCACAGCCGCTCGAACTCCTCGCCGCGGGCCACGAAGTCGGTCTCGCAGGCGACCTGGATCATGACGCCGACCCGCTGGTTGTGGTGGATGTAGGCGTACACCCGCCCCTCGGAGGTCGAACGCTCGGCCTTCTTGTCGGCGGCCTTCAGCCCCTTGCGGCGCAGGATCTCGATGGCCTTCTGCTCGTCGCCGCCGGCCTCGGCCAGCGCCTTCTTGCAGTCCATCATCCCGGCGCCGGTCTTCTGGCGCAGGGCGGAGACGTCTTTGGCGGTGATGGTGGTCATGACGGGGTTCCTAGGACTCCTGGCCCGGCTCGGAAGGGGGGTTCTGGTCGGCCGGCTTCTCGGTCGGCCCGGCCTCCGGGGCGGCCGCTTCACTCGGTCGCGCCGCCTCGGTCGCGGAGGCGGGCGGCTCGGTCGGAGCGTCCTCGTCCTCGATGGCCTGGACCTCGACCGCCTGGGCGACCCGACGGATGCCCGGGCGCGGCCGCCCCGCACCGCCGCGCGGCCGCGGCACGGGAGCCGCGCGCCGCCCCACCGGCGCTACCGCAGCGGCGACCTCGGACGGCTGGGGCACGCGCACGCCACGCTCCTCGCGCAGGCGCTTGCCCTCCTCCACCGCCTCGGACAGGGCCTCGAGGATCATCTCGACCGAACGGATGGCGTCGTCGTTGGCGGGGATCACCAGGTCCACGCTCTCGGGGTCGCCGTCGGTGTCGACGATGCCGACCACGGGGATACCCATGCGCTGGGCCTCGCGCACCGCGTTCCGCTCGCACACCGGGTCCACCACGACCAACGCGCCGGGCAGACGGTACATGTCGCGGATGCCGTGCAGGTTCCGCCACAGCTTGCGCTTCTCGCGCATGAACCGCGCCCCCTCCTTCTTGGTCAACGTGTCGAGGTAGCCCTCCTTCTCCTTGGCCTCGAGCTCGTCGAGGTAGGCGATGCGGCTGCGGATGACCTCGTAGTTGGTCAGGCTGCCCCCGATCCAACGGTCGTCCACGTAGGGCATGGAGGTGCGCTCGGCGACCTTCTTGATCAACGGCGCGATCTGCGGCTTGGTGCCGACCCACAACACGTCCTGGCCGCTGGCGACGATCTCGCGCAGGAAGTGCTTGGCGCGCAGGATCCCCTTGACGGTCTGGCGCAGGTCGATGATGTGGATGCGGTTGCGCGCCTCCAGGATGTAGGGGCGCATCTTCGGGTTCCACCGGCTGACGCGGCAGCCGATGTGGGCACCGGCCTCCACGAGGGCCTCGACGGTGAGTGCGGACATGCGGTTTCGGGTGGACGGGCCCGTCGCGGGCCCCGGGGTCGGATGGCGCCGGTCGGGCCGCGAAGGGCGCGCCCGCCGGAAATGGCGGGACATTCTAGCGGGACGCGGCCGCCGGTCAACGCGGCCGCCCGCCGCCCCCGTCCCCCGCCGGCAGCAGCAAGAGGTCGCACCAGTCGGCATGGGTGCCGGCGGCGCGCGGCCCGGCGGGCTCGGCCACCAGACGCAGCAACCCGGGCCGGTCCAGGGGCACGACCAGGGTCCGCGGCCGATCGCCGTGGCCGAGCGGCGGGGTCGCAGCCAGCTCGACGTCGTCCAGCAGGACGCGGAACCGCACCGGCGCCGGGTCCACGAAGTCGCGGACCTCGTCGTCCACCCCCACCGTGACCGCGAAGGTGCCCGGCCGGTCGAGCGCCAGCGCCAGCTCGCTCGGGGCCCGCACCCCCCACCCGTCCGGGCAGACCCGGCCGGCGAGGGACAGCGGGCGGCCCTCCACCGAGCGCCCGCGCTTCGGCCGCCAGTCGAGCACCGTGCCCTCGGGGGCGCGGCGGACCAGCCAGGGAGCGTCGGCGAGCTCGACCAGGCCGGCGCGGCGCCGGACGCCGGCGAGCGCGGCGAGCGGCACCCCCCAGCGCCCGCCCCAGGGCGGCGCGACCTCGAGGGTCGCCGCGGCGGCGTCCCATCCGAGGACGCGGGCCGCCAGGAAACCGCCGTCGGCGAACTCGAGCCAGACCACGTCGGTCGGCTCCTCGACCCGCTCTCCGAGCACGGCCAGGGCCTGGACCTCCTCCCAGGACGGCTCCAGGACCCCGGCGCGGGCCTCGAACTCGGGGCCCTCGGGGCGCCAGTCGAGGAGCCAGCCGCGGTGCTCGTCCACGGCCCCCGTCGGCCGGCGCAACCACAGCACGTCCTCGTCGGCGGCGCGCGGCGGCAGGCGGTCGCGCCCCTGGCGCAGCAGCCACAACGAGTCGAAGGGCAGCGGCGGCGCGGCCGCGACCAGCCGCCAGGTGGGGAGGTCGCCGACCCGCTCGTGACCGGGGGCGCCGCGGAGCAGCGAGCCGTCCACGAGCTCGAGCCGCCAGGCGCCGGGCGGCGGCTCGACCCGCCGGACGTCGGGGAACTCCAGCCGCAGCCAGGCCCCGGCGGGGCGCGCCCCGTCGGCCGGAACGGGGGCGCCGTCGGCCCAGCCGCCGAGGGGATGGGTCTCGCGGCCCGCGGTGGTCACCCACACCGCCCGCGGGGCCGCCGACGCCGGGCCGGAGCCGGACGGAACGGCAGGCTCCTGGGCGGGAGCGACCGCCGGAACGGCGGCGAGGAGGAGGTGGAGGCCGGGGTTCATGCCGTTTCGGCAGGCGCGGGGCCCCGAAACCGGGGTCCAGGGCTGGCACTCCAGTTGCAGGAGGGCCGCGACCCTGCGGCAGGATAGCCTCCTGCCCCCCTCCTCGTCCCCCACAATCTCGTCCCCCACACCCCCACAGCAGACAGCAGTCACGGAACATGTCCAAGGAGCTGACCTTCGAAACCGACGCCCGCGAGGCCATCCTCTCCGGCGTCGAGAAACTCTCCCGTGCGGTGGTCTCCACCCTCGGTCCCAAGGGCCGCAACGCCGTCCTCTCGAAGTCGTGGGGCGGCCCCACCGTCACCAAGGACGGGGTCACGGTGGCCCGCGAGATCGAGCTGCGCGACAAGCGCGAGAACCTGGGCGCCCAGCTGGTCAAGCAGGCGTCGGTCAAGACCAACGACCGGGCCGGTGACGGCACCACCACCTCGACCCTGCTGGCCTGGCGGCTCTACGAGGGCGGCCTCAAGTTCCTGACCGTCGGCAGCGACCCCAACGCGCTGATCCGCGGGATGCGGAACGCGACCCTGCGGGCGGTCGAGGCGATCAACGCCCACGCCAAGCGGGTCACGACCAACGACGACATCCGCTCCATCGCCACCATCGCCGCCAACAACGACCCCGAGATCGGCCGCATCCTGGCCGAGGCCTGGGAAGAGGTCGGCAAGGACGGCGTGATCGTGGTGGAAGAGGGCAAGAGCCTGGAGACCGAGGTCCGCATCGTCCAGGGCATGCAGTTCGACCGCGGCTTCCTCTCGCCCAACTTCGCCACCGACACCGAGGCGCTGGAGACCGTCTACGAGAAGCCGCTGATCCTGATCTACGAGGGCAAGGTGTCCAACGTGCAGGAGCTGCTGCCCCTGCTCGAGAAGGTCAAGGAG
>Ga0256830_1003289_pt1 | contig 10155 bp, 8 predicted proteins | sample 128326metaG_FD_190537 | JGI IMG/M metagenome (GOLD analysis project Ga0256830, IMG submission 190537) | Hydrothermal vent microbial communities from Lau Basin, Pacific Ocean - 128-326 | ecosystem: Environmental > Aquatic > Marine > Hydrothermal vents | place: Pacific Ocean: Lau Basin | collected...
CCTGCCGATCATCTTTTATTTCAAAGGCGCAGATGCGGTCCCTCCGTATCTCGTCGGCGCACTGTTTTTTTTCTTTGTGTACGGGATGTCATTCGGAAGGGACTTCACCGGCACCTTCAACTGGGTGGTGAGGAGCATCACTGGGGTCGTGTACATAGCCCTGCCGCTTGCGTGCCTCGTACTGCTTGCCGGTATGGAACACGGCCGGTTGTGGATGATATTTGTCTTTACAGTCGTATGGTCGAACGACACCTTTGCATATTACACCGGCAAAAACCTCGGCAGGCACAGGCTTGCGCCGCGTATAAGCCCTAAAAAGACGATAGAGGGCGCCGTGGGAGGGCTCGTCGGCGGGGTGGCGGCCACCTATATCTTTAACCGTTTCCTCGGCATGGGATTTTCCGCGATTGAGGTTGTGGTCGTCTCGTTGGTCCTCGGGGTGATCTCCCTTGCGGGCGATCTTGCGGAGTCGATGATCAAAAGAGGTGCCGGGGTGAAGGATTCCGGAAGCATCATTCCCGGCCACGGCGGCATGCTGGACAGGATCGACAGCGTGCTCTTTGCGGTGCCGGCACTTTACTACTATCTTCTATGGCGCAACGCAATGATTTAGATAAGCCGCGCAAAGGTGTGGCGATACTCGGCTCCACCGGATCCATTGGACGTAACGCCCTGGATGTCGTACGTAGATCTCCGGAGAGGTTCAAGGTCGTAACGCTCGCCGCCGGGAGAAACACCGCGCTTTTGAAGGAACAGATAGAAGAATTTCACCCGTCCTTCGTCTCCGTGCTTACAGAATCCGCGGCAGAGGATCTTAAAGTAGATGCTCCGGACACACGGATCGGCTTTGGTACGGATGGCGCATCCATGGCCGCCTCGTACCCGGGTGTGGAGATAGCGGTATCAGCGATAGTCGGAGCCGCCGGGCTCGTTCCCACGCTGGCGGCCATAAGGGCCGGCAAGGACGTCGCCCTTGCCAACAAGGAGACGCTCGTGGTGGGGGGTGCTCTGGTAATGAAGGAGGTCAAGAAGAGGGGGGTTAAGATCCTGCCGGTCGACAGCGAGCACTCGGCCGTGTTGCAGTCCATTCAAGGTCACAGGAAAGAGGACATAAAGAGGATCATACTTACGGCCTCCGGGGGGCCTTTCCTCGGACTGCCGCGTGAAAAACTCGACAGCGTCACACCCGAGCAGGCGCTCAGGCACCCGACCTGGAGCATGGGGAAGAGGATCACGATCGACTCCGCGACCCTGATGAACAAGGGGTTCGAGGTGATAGAGGCGTGCTGGCTTTTTGACATACCGCCGGACAAGGTGTCGGTGTGTATACATCCGCAGAGCATAGTGCACTCTATGGTGGAGTACATCGACGGCTCCATAGTTGCGCAGATGGGCTCTTCCGACATGAGGGTCCCTATTGCATACGCCCTTTCGTACCCCGAAAGGATGGAGATCGAGGCGAGGCCGTTCGACATTGCCGGGAAAAGGCTTGAGTTCATGGAGCCCGATCCCCGGAAGTTTCCGTGCCTTGCGCTGGCGTACAGGGCGGCGGAGCACGGCGGAAGCTACCCCTGCGTGCTCAACGCCGCCGATGAGGTGGCAGTGGATATGTTTCTCAAGGGTGTGATAAAATTTACAGAAATATACTCAACGGTCGAGGGTGTGCTGGAAAGGCACTCCCCTGTGAGCCTCGATACGGTCGACCGTATACTCGAGGTCGACCGGTGGGCGAGAGAGGAGGCCCGAAGTATTGTTAAACGCAGGAGTAAAAGTTAAGGACGGAGGGACATGATCACCCTAATTTCATTTATAGTAGTCCTGGGCATTCTCATATTCATACACGAGCTCGGACACTTCGCCGTAGCCAAGTTCTCAGGCGTCGGCGTCGAACGTTTTTCGCTCGGTTTCGGCCCGAGGATTATAGCCGTGAAAAGAGGCGAGACTGAGTACTGCATATCCATTGTGCCCTTCGGTGGATATGTGAAGATGGTGGGCGAGAGCCCCTCAGAGGATGTGAGCCCCGAGGACAGAAGGAGGTCGTTCACCCACAAGCCCCTTTCGATCCGCTCGGCCATAGTGGCGGCAGGTTCTGTTATGAACATCGTGCTAGCCCTTGTGCTCTTCCCGCTCATATTTATGATAGGCGTCCAGGTGCCTGCGTACATGGACGACGAGCCGAGGATAGGCTATGTATACGCCGGCGAGGCGGGTGACAAGGCTGGCCTTGAGAAGGGGGACATCATAGAAGAGGTCGACGGCAGGGAGGTTGAGAGCTGGGAAGACCTCTACAAGGTGATAGCCCTGAACCCAGACCAGCCGCTTCGTCTCAAGATAAGGCGTGGTTACACCACATTTGAGACGACCCTTGTGCCAGAGTCCTCGGCTGACCTTGGGGTCGGTATAGGCGGTTTTGCCCCCCAGATGGTCCCCAGGATAGGAGCGCTCGCCCCTGGCTCTCCGGCCGAGAAGGCCGGCCTCAGGCCCGGCGATATCATAAAGGCAGTAGACGGCAATCCCATAACCCACTGGGCCGAATTGCAGGAGGTCATTCGACACAGCGGGGCCGAGAGGGTGTTCACGATAGAGAGGGATGGTGAGGTGTTCGACGTCAAAATCACGCCGGAGCTGAACGAAGAAGCCGGAATCTATCTCATAGGGGTCGCCCAGGGTGAGGATACGATAATCAAGAGCTACGGCTTCTTTGAATCGATACACCTCGGCCTCAAGAAGGCCGCCGAGTTGACAGCGCTTCTCTTTACGGTCCTCAAGGGGCTTATAGTCGGTGACTTCTCACTCAAGAGCCTCGGTGGCCCCATCATGATCGCGCAGGTGGCCGGCAAGGCGGCCGAATCAGGGCTGGTGGACCTCTTGTCCATACTTGCGTTCCTGAGCCTGCAGCTCGGTATAATAAACCTCTTCCCCATACCGGTGCTCGACGGCGGACACCTCATGTTTTGTTTGATAGAACGGCTGAGGGGAAGGCCGCTCAGTGAGAAGGTCATGGGCGTGGCCCAGCAGGTAGGTATGGCGCTGCTTATAGTGCTCATGGTGCTCGTGACCTGGAACGACATATTAAGGCTGCTGCGCTGACCGGTTGCTTTTGTGAAGATACTTGCGTTTGACACATCCTCGGCCTCTGGCAGTATCGCACTTACCGCCGGAGACCGGCTCGTCGGGGAGACCACGGTGGGCTCGGTCGGGGTCCATGCCGAGTGGCTCATGGAAAGTATAGACGGGTTCCTGAAGGGCCTGGCTACCTCCATCCATGAAGTGGACCTCTTTGCGCTCACCACAGGACCGGGTTCCTTTACCGGGTTGAGGATCGGGGTCAGCACGGTGAAGGGGCTTGCCTGGGCGTTAAGAAAACCTGTCGTCGGAGTCTCTACACTCGAGGCACTTGCGATGAACCTCCCATACAGTTCGGTCCCGATCTGTCCGGTCCTCGATGCAAGGAAGAGGGAGGTTTACGCGGCCGTTTTTACCCCGGCCGGATCGAGGTGCGAGAGGATCGTGGAGGATTGCGCCGTAACACCGCAAAGGCTCTTCGAGATCCTTTCATCGGCCGTGGACGGTCCCGTTGTGTTCCTGGGAAATGGGCTCGAGTTGTACGCCGACGATATCAAGGGGAAGGTGAAAGGCGCGATACTGGCACCCAGGCACCTGTGGTATGTAAGGGCCTCGAACATAGCCCGCATCGCATACCGGTCCCGTTGCTCTGCGGCCGGGGCCGAGCGCATCAGCCCCGTCTACCGCAGGAAGTCCGAAGCCGAGCTTAAAAAGGATGCGCCCAAGAAGTCCGGATAGCGCAGGGTTGTCGTATTGACAATATTTTGCCCATGGGTTAATATCTGACATTACCTGTAAGTCTCTTTAACCTTTAAAAAGGAGGTTCTCCATGAAAGATGAGGGCATTGGAATGGCGGAAAAGCTCCTTAAGGAGAATAAAGAGTTCAGGGATGCATACATAGCGCATCTGGAGTTCAAGAAAAAGGTTGAGAAGATGGAGAGGAAACCTTTTTTGAGCCACAGGGAGGACCTGGAGAGGAAAAGATTGAAAAAGCTCAAGCTTGCGCTGAAGGACAAGATGGAGAAGATAATGGCGCAGCACCGCTGAACCGGCATCTATAATATCATGCGAAGCGACAGGATAAAGAAAGGCGTGGAAAGGGTCCCTCACAGGGCCCTTCTATATGCAACGGGTGTACCCAGGGGCGAGATGAGAGCCCCTTTCATAGGGGTGGCCTCGAGCTTTACGGACCTCATCCCCGGGCACATAGGAATGAGGGATCTGGAGAGGTTCATCGAAAAGGGGGTACATACCGCAGGGGGGTATCCTTTTATATTCGGGCTCCCCGGCATATGTGACGGGATCTCCATGGGGCACCGGGGGATGCACTACTCCCTCCCTTCGAGGGAACTTATCGCCGATATCGTCGAGAGCGTTGCGGAGGCTCATGCGCTTGACGGTCTGGTCCTCCTTACGAATTGTGACAAGATAACCCCCGGGATGCTTATGGCGGCGGCGAGGCTTGATATTCCTGCCATAGTGGTCTCGGCCGGCCCGATGATGACCGGACGCTATATGGGCAAGAAGACCTCTTTCATAAGAAATACCTTCGAGGCCATGGGCCGTTTCAGGAAGGGCGATATAACCAGACATGAACTCGATGCCTGCGAGATAGGGGCGTGTCCCGGTGTGGGAAGCTGCCAGGGACTTTATACCGCGAATACAATGAACTCGCTCACCGAGGCCATGGGCATGAGCCTGCCCGGGTGCGGGACTGCGCCTGCGGTAACGAGTGAGAAGCGCAGAATAGCCTTTGAAAGCGGATCAAGGGTGGTCGAGCTGGTAAAGAAGAAGATCACTCCCAGAAAGATCATGACCAGGGCGGCCTTTGAGAACGCGGTCAGGGTGGACCTCGCCCTCGGCGGATCCTCCAACACCGTACTGCATCTCCTTGCGATAGCCCACGAGGCCGGTGTGGATCTGCCGCTGGAGACATTCGACAGGTTGAGCCGCACGACCCCGCACATAGCCTCGATAGAGCCGGTTGGGGACTATTACATGGAAGACCTCCACTGGGCAGGCGGCATACCGGCCATACTGGCAAGGCTCAAGGGAAGGATAAAGGACAACCCCACCGTCTCTGGCCACAGGATTAAGAAGATAATCGAAGGGGTGGACTATATAGACGACGAAGTGATAAGGCCCGTAAGACGTGCGTATCATCGTGAAGGCGGTATCGCGGTTCTTAAGGGAAACCTCGCCCCGCTCGGTGCCGTTGTGAAGCAGTCGGGGGTGAGCGAGAAGATGATGCGTTTCGCCGGCAGGGCACGGGTCTTCGACAGCGAAGAGGCGGCGATGAGGGCCATTATGAGCAACCGCATACGCAGCGGTGACGTGGTTGTCATACGGTACGAGGGGCCGAAGGGTGGCCCGGGCATGCGCGAGATGCTCGCACCAACCGCCAATATCGTCGGCACGGGGCTTGGTGAGTCCGTTGCTCTCATAACCGACGGCAGGTTCTCTGGCGGTACGAGGGGGCCTTGCGTCGGGCATATATCGCCCGAGGCTATGGAGGGCGGCCCCATCGCGCTCGTAAGGGACGGCGATGTAATAGAGCTTGATATCCCGAAGAGAAGGATCACACTCAGGGTGTCGGCCGAGGAGCTCAAGGCGAGGAAGGCGAAGTGGAAGCCGCCCGAGCCCAAGATAAAGAAGGGATGGCTTGCCAGGTATGCTAAGATGGTGGGTTCGGCCAACACAGGTGCGGTGCTCAAGGCCTGACACGCCCGCAGCACACAGAGTCTCGGGGGGGCGCTTAATATCTTAAGATGGCAGGATGAGCCATATCTTATGGAAGCACCCATGCCACCGCTGAACTCGGCCTTAAAGGCCTTCGGCTGTGTACGAGCTATTATACGGACAGCAGGGAGAAGATATACAGAAACCCTGATTCATTGCATGTCTCGTCATTGCGAGCGCAGCGAAGCAATTCCGTTTTTAGTGAGATCGAACACTTAGAGATTGCTTCGCCGGCTTCCCTCGCTCCGCGTCGGGACAAGCCTCTCTAACGACGAATTGATCAGGGTTTCCATAGGATAAGAGAGAGACCAGGACGCAGAGTATGAAAAAGACCGGTGCAGAGATATTCATCGAATCATTGTTCAAGGAAGGGGTGGATACGATATTCGGCTACCCCGGAGGAGCGGTCCTTCCCATATACGACGCCCTGTACAAGTCACGCTTGAGGCACATACTCGTCAGGCACGAACAGGGTGCGGTGCATATGGCCGACGGATACGCAAGGGCCACGGGCAGGCCTGGTGTCGTACTTGTGACCTCCGGTCCCGGTGCCACGAACACAGTTACAGGGCTTGCAACGGCCTACATGGACTCCATCCCGGTCGTCGCCTTCACCGGCCAGGTTCCCACGGAGCTCATAGGAAACGACGCGTTCCAGGAAGCGGACATCGTGGGCATAACGAGGCCCTGCACGAAGCACAACTACCTCGTCAAGGATATCAGGGACCTTGCGAGGGTGATAAAGGAGGCGTTCTACATCGCAACCACCGGCAGGCCCGGTCCCGTCCTTGTGGACCTGCCCAAGGACGTCCTGAACGACTCGACGGAGTTCATCTACCCAGACAAGGTCCATATACCGAGCTATCAGCCGACGTACAAGGGGCATCCAGGGCAGATCAGGAAGGCCGTCAACCAGATACTCGCTTCAAAGAGGCCGATAATATATGCCGGTGGAGGCGTTATAAGCTCCAATGCGGCCAATGAACTCCGGCAGTTCGCGAAGAAGCTCGGCATCCCCGTGACAACGACGTTGATGGGGCTTGGCGCGTTCCCAGGCACGGATCCGCTCTTTCTGGGGATGCTGGGGATGCACGGCACATACGGCGCCAATATGGCTGTCACCAACACGGACTGCCTCATCGCCATAGGTGCGAGGTTCGATGACAGGGTCACCGGCAAGATAGACGAGTTCGCCCCGTACGCAAAGATAATACACATTGACATCGATCCTACGTCCATAAGCAAGAACGTGGTGGTTGACATACCCATAGTCGGTGATGTCAGGGGCGTGCTCAAGGACATGATGAAACTCCTGACCGCCGCGAAGGTCAGGGAGTTCAAGAAAGGGCTGAAGGAGTGGCTCGGGGATATAGACGGCTGGATGAAGACCCATTCACTCTCCGCAGCCCAGGACATGACGAGGAAGATAAGGCCCCAGTACGTCATAGAGAGGCTCTATAAGCTAACCAAAGGGGATGCGATCATCACCACCGAGGTGGGGCAGAACCAGATGTGGGCCGCCCAGTTCTTCAAGTTCAAGGAGCCCAGGAGGCTTCTTACAAGCGGCGGGCTCGGGACCATGGGATACGGCTTTCCAGCGGCCATAGGCGCGCAGATAGCCTGCCCGGACAAAACCGTCATAGATATTGCTGGTGACGGTTCGATACAGATGAACATCCAGGAGCTTGCCACTGCGGTTGAGTACAAGCTGCCGGTGAAGGTGGCCATACTCAACAACAGGTTCCTCGGCATGGTTAGGCAGTGGCAGGAGTTCTTCTACGACAAGAGGTATTCGTACACCTGTATAGGCAACAAGCCCGACTTCGTGAAGATCGCCGAGGCCTACGGAGGGGTGGGGCTGAGGGCCAAAAAGCCCGACGAGGTGGACCCGGTCATAAAGGAGGCCCTGAAGGTGAAGGACAGGCCGGTCTTCATGGACTTTGTGGTCGATGCCGCCGAGGATGTCTATCCGATGGTGCCGGCGGGTCAGCCGCTGAGCAAGATGCTGCTCGTATGAAGCGTTATATCGGCGCCTGTTCGTAGTAAAGGGATGCCCGTATCATGGTGCATCGAGAAAAATGCATATGTAAGGTGGTTCCATGCGTCATACGATTTCAATATCCGTGATGAATGAATTCGGGGTGCTTTCGCGTATAGCCGGGCTCTTTTCAGGCCGGGGGTTCAACATCGAGAGCCTGTGCGTGGCCGAGACCATTGATCCCAGGGTCTCCCGCATGACCATCGTAACGAGCGGGGACGACCGGATAATAGAGCAGATAACGAAACAGCTGAACAAGCTCGTAAACGTCATAAAGGTGCATGACCTTACCGGAGAGGAGTATCTCGAGAGGGAATTGGCCCTCATAAAGGTCAACTGTAACGCGGACAACAGGGCCGAGGTCCTGAGCATCGTTGATATCTTCAGGGCCAAGGTCGTGGACGTGAGCCCCCGCAGCTATACGATCGAGGTAACAGGCGATGAGGAGAAGATCGCTGCAATAACAGAGCTCTTGAGGCCCTTCGGCATAAAGGAGATAGTAAGGACCGGGCGTATCGCAATGGCGAGAAGCCCCAAGGCAAAGTGACCGCCGCGGACGTAACGCCTGTAACAAAGATAAAAAACACTGGAGGATTGGATGAAGGTCTACTACGATAAGGATGCGAAGCTCGAGCTCATAAGAGAGAAGAAGGTCGCAATCGTCGGCTTCGGAAGCCAGGGGCACGCGCACGCCCAAAACCTCAAGGACAGCGGGGTGAGCGTGGTTGTGGGGCTCCGCAGGAACGGGTCTTCCTGGAAGAAGGCAGAGGCAGCCGGACTGGATGTCAGAGAGGTTCCGGATGCGGTCAGGGATGCGGACGTGGTCATGGTGCTCATACCGGACGAGAACCAGGGCGACGTCTACAGGGAAGAGATAGAGCCGAATCTCAAAAAAGGCGTTTATCTCGCGTTTGCGCACGGTTTCAACATTCACTTCGGCCAGATAGTGCCGTCGAGTGATACGAACGTGTTCATGGCGGCCCCCAAGGGGCCTGGCCATCTTGTAAGGCACGAGTTCGAGAAGGAGAGGGGGGTGCCCACGCTAGTGGCCGTGCATCAGGACCCCTCCGGTGACACGCTTGAGGTGGCGCTGGCATACGCGAGCGCGATAGGCGGCGGCAGGGCCGGTATAATAGAGACGACCTTCAGGGACGAGACGGAGACCGATCTTTTCGGGGAGCAGGCGGTCCTCTGCGGCGGGGTTACAGCCCTTATTACCGCTGGCTTTGAAACACTCGTCGAGGCCGGTTATCCGCCGGAGATGGCATACTTCGAGTGCCTGCATGAGATGAAGCTCATAGTTGACCTCATCTACGAGGGGGGCATATCGAATATGCGCTACTCCATAAGCAACACGGCCCAGTACGGGGACCTTACCAGGGGGCCCAGGGTCATAACCGACGAGACGAAGAAGGAGATGAAGCGTATCCTCGGCGAGATCCAGAGCGGTTCCTTTGCAAGGGAGTGGATGCTCGAGAACAGGGCCAACCGCCCGGTCTTCAATGCGCTCACCCGCAAGGGCGAAGGCCACCCGATAGAGGATGTCGGCCGCAGGCTCCGTGAGATGATGCCGTGGATGAAACAGTCCAGGATCGTGGACAGGAGCAGGAATTGAGGTTTCCCTCCGAGGGGAGAGTTGATAAATTCTTTCGGGAGTTTTGAAATAGGCTCAAAAAGGCTTGTTCCCATTGCGCGCGAGGGTTACCCCTTTATACTCGCATCATTCATCCCTCCGGTAATAACCTCTGCTTTAGGACTCTGGTGGCCCACGGCCGTAACCCTGGTTCTTGCATGGTGGGTTGTATGGTTCTTCAGGGATCCCGAGAGGGAAATACCGGGGGATCAGGGCAGTATAGTGAGCCCCGCGGACGGAAAGGTCATAAAGATAGCAAGGGCGAGGGAGGACAGGCTCCTCGGGGATGAGGCGTTGAAGATAAGCATCTTCATGAACATCTTCAACGTCCATGTCAACAGGGCGCCGGCATCGGGCAGGGTTGTAGGGACCCTGTACAACCCCGGAAAGTTTTTCAACGCAAGCCTTGACAAGGCATCGCTTGAGAACGAGCAGAACCTCCTCCTCATAGAGGCTGCAAACGGCAGGAGGTTCGCGGTATGCCAGATAGCCGGGCTAGTGGCGAGGAGGATCGTCTGCTACGTGGGTGAGGGCTCGCGGCTCGAGAAGGGGGAGAGGTTCGGGCTCATAAGGTTCGGCTCGCGGCTCGACGTATACCTCCCGCTGGACGCTAAAGTAAAGGTGCGTGTCGGCGATAAGGTAAAGGCCGGAAGTTCCGTGCTGGCCTGTTGGCGGGAT
>Ga0256830_1003290_pt1 | contig 10153 bp, 11 predicted proteins | sample 128326metaG_FD_190537 | JGI IMG/M metagenome (GOLD analysis project Ga0256830, IMG submission 190537) | Hydrothermal vent microbial communities from Lau Basin, Pacific Ocean - 128-326 | ecosystem: Environmental > Aquatic > Marine > Hydrothermal vents | place: Pacific Ocean: Lau Basin | collected...
GCGTCGTTCCAGCGGCAACCCCATGTAGACCGCGAAATACAGGGGGTTACTGGCATGGACCTTGCTTCTTTGCCATGGGAAGCACGGCCATCGCGCCTGCGCCGCTTCACGACGGGGTTCACGAAATCGCCGTGAATCGTTTCACGGACGGCGGTACAGGCAGGCGGCACACTGCCGACACAGACGGAACAACCCAACGAGCAACATCCGCCGGCGCGGCGACACCACGCGCCGGCGGCCCGCCGTGTCCATGCCGACAAGGACCAGGAGGCCACATGAAGGTGATTTTCAAGTACGTGCGACTGTGTGTGCTGCTGATACCGGCGCTGACACTGGCCGAACAGGACACGGCCTTCAACAGTCTGGACGACGACGTGCAGACCCTGAAGAAGAAAACCCTGGAACTCAACCGCGATCTGTTCCTGCTGGAAGAGGAATTGCTCTTCCCGTCCAACACCCAGGTGTCGGTGTTCATCTCCATGGATGTTGGCAAATTCTTCTCGCTGGACTCGGTCAAGCTCAAGATAGACGACAAGGAAGTGGCCGACTACCTGTACACCCAACGCGAGATCGACGCCCTCATCCGCGGCGGCGTGCAGCGCCTCCACGTCGGCAACCTGCGCACCGGCGAGCACGAGATCACTGCCTTCTTTACCGGCAAGGGGCCGCACGGGCGCGACTACAAGCGCGGCACCACCGCAAAGATCAGGAAGGGCCTGGGACCCAAGTACGTCGAACTGAAGATCGTCGACCGTACCGGCAACTACCAGCCGGAATTCGAAGTCAAGGAGTGGTAATGCGCCGCGCACTGCTCCGGCTGCTGCTGACAGCCCTGCTGGGCATATCGGGCAGCGGGTTCTGCCTGGCGGCGAAGAAGAAGCCACAGCAGGTGCAGGACCTGCACTATGGCGAAGTGCTGTTCCAGTTCTATCGCGAAGACTACTTCACCGCCATCACCCACCTGATGGCGGCCCGCCAGCGACAACAGCTGCCCCACCATGCCGCCGAGGCGGAACTGCTGCTGGGCGGCCTGCAACTCTCCTACGGCATGCACCGCGAGGCGCAGAAACAGTTCGAGGGCATCCTCGACACCCAGGCCGACCGCGACACCCGCAACCGCGTGTGGTACTACCTGGCCCGGATCGCCTACCAGCGCGGCCTCTACGAGGACGCACGGAATGCAATCCGCAACATCGAGGCGCTGCGCGACGAACGCCTGCGCGCGGAACTGGCGGTGATGAGCGCCAACATCAGGATGGCTCTGGGCGAAAACGCCGAGGCCGCCGCCGAGTTGGCGAACACCGAAGCCCCTGAGGAGTGGCGCGAGTACCTGCGCATCAACCGCGGCATCGCCCTGCTGCGCGCCGGCGATATCGAACAGGGCCGCGCCATCCTCGACAGACTGGGCGCCGGCGACGCCGACAGCGAGGAACTGCGCGCCCTGCGCGACCGCGCCAACCTGGGCCTCGGCTACCAGTTACTGAAAGCCGGCAAGGGCGAAGAGGCACGTACCTACCTGGAGCGCGTGCGCCTCAAAGGGCCCTTCATGAGGGCCGCCCTGCTGGGTGCGGGCTGGGCCGACGCCGGGCGGGGCGACTACCGGCGCGCGCTGACCCCGTGGCTCGCCCTGCTCGACCGGACCAGCTACGACCCGCCGGTTCAGGAAGCCCACCTGGCCGTACCCTATGCCTTTGCGCGGCTGGGCGACCAGCAGCGTGCCATCCATTTTTACGAACAGGCGATCAGCTATTTCGACAACCAGCAGCAGGAAATCGAGCATGCCATCGAGTCCGTGCAGTCCGGTCTCATGCTGAAACTGCTGACACAGGCGGACACCGGCATCTCCGGCGGCTGGCTGCACGCCAACCCCACGCTGGAAGGCATACCGGCGGGCCGCTACCTCGTGGACGTGCTGTCCGGCCATGATTTCCAGGAAACACTCAAGGATTACCGGGACCTGGGCTACCTGGAAAACCTGCTGGAAGAGCGCCTGGCCAGCATCGAGCTCTACCACGACATGGTCGATACCCGCCGGCTGGCCTACGAGAAGAACGCACCCCGCATCCGCGAGCGCCTGCAACGGGAAGAAGCTGCCGAACTGCGCCGGCAGTGGCAGGCCTGCCGCAATAAACTACAGGCGGCCAGAAACAGCGGTGACCCCATGGACCTGGCAACCCGCAAGGAACAGCAACAATGGCATAAACTGTCGGGCCTGCGGGACAGGCTGGCGAAACTCCCGTCAAATGCCCGCTTCGACGCGCTGAAAGACAAGGCCCGCTGGCTGCAAGGCATCCTGTACTGGCAGATACAGGCCGACTACCGGCAGCGCCTGTGGAACATCGACAAGCAGCTGCGGGCGATCGAAGGCGCCGTCGACGAAGCCCGCAAACGCCATGCGCGGGTGCGCGCCGCGCTGGACGGCGTGCGTGCCGGTTTCGACGGTTACGAAGCACGCATCGAGGCGCTGCGCCAGCGCATCCTCGCCCTGCTACCCGCCATCCGGCAGGCGCGCGGCGGCACCAGCAGCCACCTGCAGCGGCTGGCGCTGAACGAACTGGAAAACCGCAGACAGCGCCTGGTCAGCTACCGCAGCCAGGCCCGCTATGCGCTGGCGCGCAATTACGACCTGCTGACCAGGCAACACCTGGAGAACCAGCCGTGAGGCTGCGCGCCTCCATAGCGTGCCTGGTCATTGCCGCCCTGCTGGACGGCTGCTCGTTGCTGTCCGGCGGCAAGGAGGCCGAGCCCACCGTCGGCTCGCTGGGCACCTATCCGTGGCCGAGGATACCAGCCAGCGTCGAGGCACGCGATTACCGCCAGGCCGCCATACAGCACTACCAGGCCTTCCTCGCCGAGTCGCCGCAAAACGACTTCGTGCCGGAAGCGATGCGGCGCCTGGCCGACCTGCAACTGGTCGAGGAGCAGCAAGCCCTGGCCCAGGGCCGCCCGCCAGCCGGCAACGGCCGCTCCCGCGCGGCGGCGCTTTATGAAGAACTGCTGACGCGCTTCCCCGACCACAAACACAACGACAGCGCCCTGTACCAGCTGGCGCGCGCCCATGAACAGAGCGGTGACCTGGAGCCGGCCATGGCGGCGCTGAGCGACTACGCGCGCAAGTTCCAGAACGGCGACAAGATCGACGAAGTGCAATTCCGCCGCGGCGAATACCTGTTCGTACGGCGCGACTACGCAGCCGCCGAGCGCGCCTACCAGGCGGTACTCGACCAGAGCGAGAAATCCATCTTCCACCAGCAGGCGCTGTACAAGATCGGCTGGGCACGCTTCAAGCAGAACCATTACCTGGCGGCACTCGACGCCTACATGCAGCTGCTCGACGAGGCGCTGGCCGGTCACGACAGCGCCGACCTGCCCGACATGGAGCGCGCCGAGCGCGAGCGCCTGGACGATACGCTGCGCGCCATCAGCCTGAGCTTCTCCTACCTGGGCGACAGCGGGCAGGTCGAGCGCTACTTCGCAAAGCGCGGCGGCCGCAGCTACGAGCCGCTGATCTATGCCCGCCTGGCCGGCCTGCACCTGGCCAAGGAACGCTTCACCGATGCCGCCGAGACCTACCGGCGCTTCGCCACCAGCCACCCGCAGCACCGCGAGGCGCCGTTGTTCCATTCGCGCGTCATCGACGTATTCAGGCAGGCCGGCTTCAACGAACGCGTGCTGCAGGAAAAACAGGCCTTCGTGGAACGCTACGAACCGGCCAGCGACTACTGGAAGCAACAGGACCCGGCCGACTCGCCCGAGGTGCTGGCCCGGGTGCAACGCCACCTGCGCGACGTGGCGCGCCACTACCACGCGCTGGCCCAGGAGGAGAAAAAACCCGCCATATACGCCCGCGCCGCGCACTGGTACGAATTGTACCTGCGCGCCTTCCCGGACAGCGGGCAGGCGCCTTACATGAACTTCCTGTACGCGGAACTGCTGAGCGACGCCGGCCGCCACGGCGACGCCGCGCGCCAGTACGAGCGCACCGCCTACGACTACGGCAACCACGAAAAGGCTGCCGAAGCCGGCTATGCCGCGCTGCTCGCCTACCAGAAACACGAAGCCACGCTGAAAGGCCGCGACAAGGCCGACTGGCACCGTGCCGGCATCGGCAGCGCGCTGCGCTTCGCCGGCCGCTTCCCGCAGCACGGGCAGGCCCTGCCGGTGCGCGTGCTGGCCGCCCAGCAGCTGTTCGCCCTGCAGGAATACCTGGCCGCCAGCGCCGCCGCCGAACCGGTCATCGAACGCGCCGACGCGCCGCCGAAGCTGCAGCGCGCAGCCTGGCTGGTCATCGCCCACGTACGCTTCGAACTGCACGACTACCCGGGCGCCGAGGCCGCTTACCGGCAGGTGCTGGCACGCACCGACCGCAAGCACGAACAGCGCGCCGCAGTGCTGGACAAGCTGGCCGCCAGCATCTACAAACAGGGCGAACAGGCACGCGACGAGGGCAAACTGGCCGCGGCGGCCGGCCACTTCCTGCGTATCGCCGACGCCGCGCCCGGCTCCGCCATCATCGCCACCGCCCGATACGACGCGGCCGCCGCCTTTATCGCCCTCAAGCAATGGCCCGACGCCATCCACATCCTCGAACAATGGCGCAGCAGTTATCCGGAACACAAGCTGCAGGCCGACGTCACCCGCAAGCTGGCGGTGCTGTACCAGGAAAACCGGCAGCCGCTGCGCGCCGCCGCCGAGTTCCAGCGCATCGCCGCCAGCGAGAAGGATCCGCGGTTGAAACGCGAAGCAGCCTGGACCGCCGCCACCCTGTACCAGCAGGCGGGCCGGCACCAGCAGGCCATCGATGCCTACAAGCGCTTCGTCCAGCAGTTCCCGCAGCCGGTCGAACAGGCGCTGGAAGCGCGCTTTCAGCTGGTCAGGCTGTACGAGCAGACCGGCGACAGCCGCAAGCGGCGCTACTGGCAGAGAAAGATCGTCGAGGCCGACCGCAGCGCCGGCCGCCAGCGCTCGGCGCGCACCCGCTTCCTGGCCGCCCATGCGCGCCTGGCGCTGGTGGAGACGGACCTGGCCGCCTACCGCAGCGTGAAACTGCGCGAGCCGCTCAAGAAAAACCTCGAGCGCAAGAAAAAATTCATGCAGGCCACCATCAAGGGCTACACCGAGGCGGCCGCCTACCAGGTGGCGGAAGTAACCACCCAGGCCACCTACCGCATCGGCGAACTGTACGCCGACTTCGGCCGGGCGCTGATGGAATCGGAGCGCCCGCGCGGCCTGAACGCCGAAGATCTGGAGCAGTACGAGATCCTGCTCGAAGAACAGGCTTTCCCGTTCGAGGAGAAGGCCATCGAGATCCACGAGACCAACGCCCGGCGCATCGCCGGGGGCCTGTACGACAACTGGGTGAAAAAGAGCATGGCGCAGCTCGCCGAACTGCTGCCGGTGCGCTATGCCAAACAGGAAAAGGGTGAGAACTTTGTTGCAGTACTGGAATAAGCGGAACAAGGGCCTGGCCGTCTGCTGCGCCGCGCTCCTGCTGCTGGGCGGCTGCAGCCGCATGGCGCCGCGTCCCGAAACACGCGCCACCGAACCCGCGCCGGCGCCGGAAACGCTGCCGCCTGCCTACGACAAGGCGCTGGTGCTGATGCGCAGCGGCGACTATGCGTCCGCCATCCCGGTGCTGCAGCAGTTCAGCAGCGAACGGCCGGACCTGGCCGGCCCCTGGCTCAACCTCGGCATCGCCTTCCAGCGCACGGGCCAGACCGAGGCGGCGCTGACCGCCCTGCAGAAAGCGGTGGAACTGAACCCGGCCAATGCTGCCGCCCATCACCAGCTGGGCATCCTGTACCGCGAACAGGGTCGCTTCGAAGCAGCGCTGGCCGCCTACGCGCAGGCGCTCAAACTCGACCAGGACTACGCGCTGGCACACCGCAACGTCGGCATACTGTACGACCTCTATCTGCAACAGCCGGCGCTGGCGCTGGAGCACTACCGCCGTTACCTGGCGCTGGCCGGCGAACCCGACAAGGAAGTCAGGGGCTGGGTGGTGGACCTGGAACGGCGCACCGCCAACGCCCAGGCGAGGAGCCCGCAATGAAGCGCCGGATGCCCGCCATCGGCCTGCTGGGCCTGTTGCTGGCAACCGCAGCGGCCGGGGAGGAACTCGAACTGGACGGTATGGCCGTGATCGGCAACCGCGAACTGCCCAAGGCACTGTTCATCGTGCCCTGGAAAGACCCGCAGGCGGCGCTGGCGCCCGACCGGCCGATCAATACCCTGATCGACGAGGCACTGCGCCCGGTCGATCCCGAAGTGTTCCGGCGCAAACTGCGATATTTCGACTCGGTTCACAGTATTGACTAAAGACACAGGTTCTTGTCCCGACAAACCATAGGTCTGATACCAGGAGCAAACCATGGACATCTACTCGAGCGTTGTTGAATTCTTTCAGGCCGGCGGCCTGTTCATGTACCCCATTGTGGTGGTGCTGGCGCTGGGGCTGGCGATCGCCATCGAACGCTATATCTACCTGACCGCGGCACGCGCCACCAACCAGCGCATCTGGAAGCAGGTCATGCCGCTGCTGATGGAAGGCAAGTTCAGCCAGGCCGTCGCCATCACGGAAGAATCCAGGGCCGCGCTGGGCCGTATCCTGCGCTACGGCCTGGACCGCGCCGACACCGCGCGGCGCCGCGACGACGTGGAAGTGGCGATGGAGGAAGGCCTGATGGAGACCGTACCGCGGCTGGAGAAGCGCACCCACTACCTGGCCACCTTCGCCAACATCGCCACCCTGCTGGGGCTGCTGGGCACCATCATCGGCCTGATCCAGGCCTTCACCGCAGTGGCCAACGCCAACCCGGCGGAGAAGGCCGACATGCTGTCGGCCAGCATCTCGGTGGCCATGAACACCACCGCCTTCGGCCTGATGGCGGCCATTCCGCTGCTGCTGGTCTACACCGTGCTGCAGACCAAGACCACCGAACTGGTCGACAGCCTGGAAATGGCCTCGGTGAAATTCCTCAACATCCTCACCGAACGGAACCGGGAGCGGTCCGCCTGATGCGGCGTCGCTGGCGCAAGAAACACCTCGCCGGGCCGGTAGAGGTGAACATCACGGCCTTCATGAACCTGATGGTCATCCTGGTGCCGTTCCTGCTGATCACGGCGGTATTCTCGCGCATCACCATCCTGGACCTGAACCTGCCGACCGCCGGTGCTCCGAACCAGGCGCAGCAGGACAAACCGGCTCTGGACCTGGAAGTCATCGTGCGCCGCGACGTCATAGAAGTGGGCGACCGCCAGCGCGGACTGCTGAAGCTGATCACCGCCGCCAGTGACGGCAGCGACCTGAGACAGGTATCGGACCTGCTGCAGCAGATCAAGGCGCGCTACCCGGACAAGCAGGACATCACCCTGCTGCTGGAGGCGGACATCCCCTACGAGCGCCTGGTGGAACTGATGGACACGCTGCGCGTCGCACCCGTGCAGCAGGAAGACGGCAGCTCGATCATGGCCGAGCTGTTCCCGGCCATCTCCATCGGTGACGCGCCGCCCGGCAAGCTGCACACCGCGCAGGGGAGCAAGCAATAATGAAGCAGTCACGCCGCGCCCGGCGCATGGAGCGCAACCACAAACGCCACCGGGGGGCCCCGGCCTTCAACCTGGTATCGCTGATGGACATCTTCACCATCCTGGTGTTCTTTCTCCTGGTGAACACCGGCGACGGCGAAGTGCTGCCCAGCACCAGGAGCGTGGAGCTGCCGGAGTCCATCGCCGAGCAGAAGCCGCGCCAGAACGTGGTGGTCATGGTCACCGATCACGACATCCTGGTGCAGGGCAGCCGCGTGGCGCGGGTCGAGGACGTGGAACGCGCCGGCGAGCTGGTCATCGGCCCGCTCAAGCGCGCGCTGGAAACCCAGCAGCGGCGCATGCTCCTCAAGGGCACGGGCGCAAAGGTCAGCGCCCCCGAAGTCACCATCATGGGCAACAAGGCCATCCCCTACCGGCTGCTGAAGAAGGTCATGGCGACCTGCACCGACGCCGGCTACGGCAAGATCTCGCTGGCCGTGCTGCAGAAGACCGCCCAGGAAAGCTAGGACGACGCAATGGCCTATTCCCATTCACTGACACTGCCCTGGTCGGTCTCCGCCGAAGAAGAGCGCCGTTTCCGGCGCGTGCTGCTGGCCGTCATGGCGTTCACCCTCGCGCTGGGCATCGCCATCCCCTACCTGCCGGTATTCAAGAAGCCGGTGGAACAGGAAGTGGAGCTGCCGCCGCGGGTGGCCAGGCTGATCTTCGAAAAGAAGACGCAGCCCAAGCCCGAGCCCAAGGTGGTGAAGAAGAAGCCCAAACCCAAGGAAGTGGTAAAGAAGAAGGAACCCAGCAAGAAACAACCGCCCAAGCTCGCCAAAAAACCGAGGCAGAAACCCAAGGTCGACCGCACCGAACAGGCGCGCAAGAAAGCCGCCACCGCCGGCCTGCTGGCCATGCAGGACGCGCTGGCCGACTTGCGCGACCAGTCGATCGATGAACTGAAGGGCGCCAAACGCCTGTCCAACAGCGGCGCCAGGGCGAAGCGCACCGAGCGCGCGCTCATCACCTCCAGGGTAAGCGGTACCAGCGGCGGTATCGATACCGCCGCGCTGAGCCGCGACACCGGCTCCACGACGCTGGCCGCACGCACCGCCACCAAGGTGTCCAGCCCCGTGGTGCCGGCCTCGGCCCGCAGCAAGCGCGGCACGCGCAGCGCCTCGCGCAGCATCGAGGAAATCCAGATCGTATTCGACCGCAACAAGGGCGCTATCGACAGCCTGTACAACCGGGCATTGCGCAAGGACCCGACATTGCAGGGCAAACTGATCATCCGTCTGACCATCGCGCCGTCCGGCAAGGTGACGAAGATCGAGCTGGTGTCCAGCGAACTGGCCTCACCCGCGCTGGAACGCAAGCTCATTCAGCGCATCAAGATGTTCAACTTCGGCGCCAAGCCGGTCGACGCCGTCACCATCACCTACCCCATCGACTTCCTGCCCGCCTGACGAGGTAAAGACCATGCGCCCCATTGCACTCACCCTCACCCTGCTCGCCGGCCTGTTCCAGCTGGCCTGTTCCAGCGGCACCGAAGAGCGCACGCCGCCGGCCAACAGCCGCGTGTCGGACGACAACGTCTTCAGCCCGCAGGTCCGTGCGCTGGAAAAGGCCGAGCGGGTCGAACAGATGATGCTGGATGCCCACAAGCGGAGAAGTCAGCAGATCGACGCCCGGAGCCGGTAATATTCAGGCGACTTTTGGCGTAGCTGAAACGGTGTCATAAACCCCGCTCACCCCAACAGCTCCCCCACGATCCGGCGGTAAAAGGCCCCGTGATCGAACGGCCGCTGCGCCCGCCGGTTCGGCAGGCCGAAACTCCATCCCGTCAACTCCAGGTGATCCGCCCGCACCGTGCCGCGGAAATCGCCCCAGCGTGCCGAGGCCACGCTTACCTGGCTGTCGTTGTCGCCCTCCAGCCGCTGCAGCACCCGCGTCGGTTCCCGGTACAGCCAGGGCATCTCGCCGACCGGCCGGCAGCCGGCATAAGACCGGTACACCACGTCCGCCCGGTCCGGCACCTGCTCGTTGAAGCGCGCACAGGCCTCCGGCGTAAGCTCATGGAGACCCGGCACCAGGAAGCGTCGACTGAACCACTGGAGCAGTCCGTTGGTGTCCATCACCCACTGCACCAACGGCGAACCGCGGTGCGGGGACCCCACCGTGGTCAGCGAACGGATACGGCATTCGGCATCGTGGTGGTGTATCAGATAGCGCGCATCCAGCCCGCCCATGCTGTGCGCCACCAGATGCAGGGTGTCGGCGGGAATCTGCGCCAGGGCAGCGGCCAGAAAACCCGCTCGCGTCTCGATGGTGGCGGCCGAGGGCGCCCCCGGAAAATAGAGCGGCACCCCGAAATCCGCCAGTCGCCTGTCCAGCAGGCGGAAATACTGGAACGACGGCCACAGCGCGCGGATGAAGTCCGCGCCCACGATACCGTGGAGGAACACGACAGCCTGCCGGGGCGTTGCAGCCGCCATAGCGTGAATGGCCCCAACGCGCGGGCCGGGCCGCACCGTGGAACGCACCCCCCGCCAGGCCATCATCCGCGCCGGGCGAACAGCCCGTGCCGCGCCATGATCCAGCCATAGGCCGCGATGTTCACGAC
>Ga0256830_1003291_pt1 | contig 10150 bp, 11 predicted proteins | sample 128326metaG_FD_190537 | JGI IMG/M metagenome (GOLD analysis project Ga0256830, IMG submission 190537) | Hydrothermal vent microbial communities from Lau Basin, Pacific Ocean - 128-326 | ecosystem: Environmental > Aquatic > Marine > Hydrothermal vents | place: Pacific Ocean: Lau Basin | collected...
ACGCCCCGCTGCTGCTGTGGCTGCTGCCCTGGTTCCTCCTCCAGCACCTCACGACGGTGCTGCAGGGCACGCTCGCCGCGGTGGGACGGGAGCGACGGGTGCTGGCCGGCAATCTCGCGATGCTGGCCGTGCTCCTGCCGGCTCTGGCGCTGGCCGCCTGGATCGGCGATCTGCGGGCCTTCGCCGCTGCCCGGGCCCTGGCCGAATTCGCCCGTCTGCTCACCCTGCAGGCGGCGGTTCGCGGTCACCTCGCGGGCGCGCCGCGGCCGCGCGCGGCGGGCACCGCGCTCCAGCCCTCGCCTTGACCGCGGCCCCACTTTTCCCGAACGTCGGGGGGGCCGAGAGGGAGGCGAAGATGACGATGCTGATCGCGGTCGATGTCGGCACGGCGAGCGTGCGCGCGGGCCTGTTCACCGCCGAGGGCGAGCTCCTGGCCCGACGGATCTCTCCCATCACCCTCGACCGCCCCGCCGCCGAGCGGGCCGAACAGGACGGCGAGGAGATCTGGCGCGCGGTCTGCGAGGCGGTCCGGGGCGCGCGCGAGGCGGCCGGCGTCGCGCCCGGGGAGGTGCGGGGTCTCGCCTTCGACGCCACCTCCTGCACCCTCGTCTTCCTCGACGCCGCGGACCGTCCGGTCTCCATCTCCGAGAGCGGGGAGGAGCGCTGGAACGTCCTCGTCTGGATGGACCACCGTGCCATCGCCGAAGCCGAACGCTGTACCGCCACCGGCCACCGGGTGCTGCGTCACGTGGGCGGCGTGATGTCGCCGGAGATGGCGGTGCCCAAGCTCATGTGGGTCAAGCACCATCTGCCGGAGCGCTGGGAAGCGACCGCCCGGGTGTTCGATCTCGCCGACTATCTCGGCTGGAAGGCGACCGGCAACAACGCCCGTTCGCAGTGCACCCTGACCTGCAAATGGACCTATCTCGCCCACCGTTCGCCCGGCTGGCAGCGGGATTTCCTGGCCGAGGTCGGGATCCCCGAGATGATCGAACGGGCGGATCTCCCCGAGCGGGCGACGCCCGTCGGGGCGGATCTCGGCCCCCTCACCGGGAAGGCGGCAGCGGCGCTCGGCCTGACCACCGGCTGCCGGGTCGGCGCCGGGCTGATCGACGCCCATGCCGGCGCCCTCGGGCTCCTGGGCGGCATCGCTCCCGAACGGCCCGAGGCGCTCGACCGCCATCTCGCCCTCATCGCCGGCACCTCCACCTGCCACATGGCGATGAGCCCCGAGCCCCGGCAGGTGTTCGGAGTGTGGGGACCCTACTACGGCGTGGTGCTGCCCGATCTCTGGCTCAACGAGGGCGGCCAGCCCGCCACCGGTGCCCTGCTCGATCACATGATCGCCTGGACCGCCGCCGGTGCCGCCCTCGGCGAGGACGCCCACGCCCGCGTCCTCGCCCGCATCGCCGAGCTGCGCCGGGAGGAAGGAGAGGATCTGGCGCCCCGGCTCCACGTGCTGCCCGACTTCCACGGCAACCGCTCGCCCCTCGCCGATCCCCATGCCCTCGGTGTGATCAGCGGCCTCGCCCTCGATCACTCCTTCGACGCGCTGTGTCGCCTCTACTACCGCACGGCCCTCGCCGTCGCCCTCGGCACCCGCCACGTCATCGAGGCGCTGAACCGCGAGGGCTATGCCATCGACACCCTCCATCTGGCCGGCGGCCATACCCGCAATCCGCTGCTCATGGAGTTCTACGCCGACGCCACCGGCTGCCGGGTGATCACGCCCGGCGAGCAGGATCCGGTGCTGCTCGGTACGGCCGTCGCCGCCGCCCGGGCGGCCGGCCTCCACCCGGACCTGGCCGCGGCGGCGAAGGCCATGCGCCGGCCGGGAGCCGTGCGGGACCCCGACCCGGCGACACGGGCCCGCCACGACCGCGACTATCGCGCGTTCCTCGCCATGCACGAGCAGCGCCGGGCGCTGGACGCCCTGATCGCCGGCCAGGAGAGCGCCCTCAGCGCGGCAGGCGGATGACCGCCCGCAGGCCTCCCGAGGGCGCCTCCTCGAGCTGGAGGGTACCGCCGTGGGCGAGCACGATGTCGCGGGCGATGGTGAGCCCGAGACCGGAACCCCCGGTCTGGGTACGGCGCGCCCGGTCCAGCCGGTAGAAGGGCTGGAACACCCGTTCCCGCTCGCTCTCCGGGATCCCGGGCCCGTCGTCCTCGACCGCGATCTCGAACTCCTCCTGCCGCCGGCGGGCGCGCACCCGCACATGGCGGCCGTGGCGGCAGGCGTTGTCGATCAGATTGGTGAGGCAGCGCCGAAAAGCCACCGGCCGCAGCGGCAACCGCATGCCGCGCGGGGCGTCGACGTCGATCTCCACCCCGTTGCCGAGCTTGCGCTCGCACACCCCCTGCAGGAGCTCGCCGATGTCCACGAGCTCGAAGCCCTCCCGTCCCTCGCCGCGGGCGAAGTCGAGATAGGTTTCGATCAGCCGCTGCATCTCCTCGACATCGCCGCGCACATCGGCCAGTGCCGGGTCGCGCTCGCCTCCGAGGAGCTCGAGCTCGAGCTTCATGCGGGTGAGCGGGGTGCGCAGATCGTGGCTGATGGCGGCCAGCATCTCCGTGCGCTGGCCGACGAAGCGCAGGATGCGGCGGCGCATGGCGTTGAAGGCGCGGGCCGCCTTGCGGATCTCCAGCGGGCCGCGGGGCGCGAAATCGCCCACGTCCCGTCCCTTGCCGAAACTGTCCATGGCCCGCGACAGCTGCCGGATGGGCCGGATCTGGAGGTTCATGAAGTAGATGGCGATGACCACGAGGATCGCCGAGGCCCCGACCATCCAGGCGAGCAGCAGACCCGTGGTGGTGGTGGTCACCCGCTTGCGCGGGGCGAGCACCCGCAGCAGCCCCTCCTCGAGCTGGACGTAGACCACCACCCGGGCGGGCCAGGCGGAGCGCAGATCGACGGTGAAGGGATGGCCGAGCTTCTCGGCGAAGGCCTCGATGATCTTGTTGTCGATATGGACGAGCAGGCCGCGGCCGGTGTCGATGCCGATGCTCGCGGCGGCCGCCTCGAGATCGCCGCCGGGCTCGAAGGAGACGGCGAGATCGGTATGCCTGCGCACGCGGTCCAGAATGACCGCCCGCTCCTCCGGTCCCGCGGCCTGTTCCAGGAGCTCGATGGTCAGCGCCACGTCCCCGGCCACGCCGGCCGCCAGCCAGCGGGTCACCGTGTCCCAGTGCCGGTTGTAGAAGATCACCGTCAGCACCAGCTGGAGGATCACCAGCGGCAGCACGATGATCAGCATCGAGCGCAGGAACAGGGAGCGCGGGACGATCGTCCGGTTGAGGAGCCGCGACAGGCGGGTGAGCGGGTTTCTCATGGATCGGTCCGCAGCGCGTAGCCCTCGCCGCGCAGGGTCACGAGATAGCGGGGAACGCGGGGGTTGCTCTCGATCTTGCGCCGGAGCCGCGCCATCTGCACGTCCACCGCGCGGTCGGAGCCGCTGATGCGGCTGCGCCTCGCGAGCTCGCTGCGCGCCATGGGGCGGCCGGGCTCGCGGGCCAGGATGGCGAGCAGCGAGGCCTCGACACTGGTCAGCCGCACGAACTCGCCGTCACGGCGCAACTCCTGGGTGTCGAGGTCGAAACGGAAGGGGCCGAAGCGTACCACGCCGCCGCCGCGACGCCCCGCGCGCCGCAGCACGGTGGCGATCCGCAGCAGCAGCTCGCGCGGCTCGAAGGGCTTGACCACGTAATCGTCGGCCCCCGCCTCCAGACCGGCAATGCGCTCCTCCGGCTCGCCGCGCGCGGTCAGCAGCAGGATCGGCACGTCGCTGCGCCGGCGCAGCTCCGCCGCCAGGTCGAGCCCGTCCTCGTCCGGCAGCATGAGATCGAGGACCAGCAGATCGTAGGCGAAGGATTCGAGCAGGCGGCGCGCCTCGGCGACATCGCCGGCGAGGCTCACCGCGTAGCCGTGCTGCACCAGATAGCGCCGCAGCAGTTCGCGCAGACGGCGGTCGTCGTCGACGACCAGGATATGGGCGGCCCCCTCCATCGTCCGGCCGGCGCCGTCACGCCCGCTCGCTGCCGACCAGTCGCCGCGTCCGCTGCTCGGCGAGGCCGGCCAGGACGCGCAGGAAACCCTCCACCGACGGTGCCCCGAGATCGCGGAAGACGCGGCTCAGATAGCGCTTCTGGGCGGCGATCGCCGGCGCCAGCAGTTCGCGACCGGCCTCGGTGAGCCGCAGCGGCTTCGCGCGCCGGTCGCCCCGCGCGCTGCCGGCCCCGACGTAGCCGCCGGCGCGCAGCTTGGCGACGTGACGGGAAAGACTCTGCTTGCTGGCACCGGTGAGAATGCAGAGCTCGGCCAGCGTGCTGTCCGGCCGGCGCAGCAGGAAGAACAGGATGAGATAGTCGAGTACCGCCAGGTCGCGACGCTCCAGGATGCGGGCGCCCGCCTCCATGAGATCGCGCTCGGCCAGCCAGAAGAGCTGGAGGGCCTGCTCCAGCTCGTCGTCGCGGAGAAAGAGCGGACTGAGCGTCGCCATGTCCCACCTGCCAACCGAGTCCGGTTCGTTGACACATATGGAAGGCGATGATAGCCATCGCAATCCCGTAACGCCTCGAATCCTCAGGCCGATACGCTCTCCTCGGAGGCACCCGAATGGGCGAGCTGATCCCCTTCGACGCGCGCGATGGTCACATCTGGATGAACGGGGAGCTGGTTCCCTGGAAGGACGCGCGTCTCCACGTCCTCTCCCACGGCCTCCACTACGCGAGCTGCGTGTTCGAAGGCGAACGGGCCTACAAGGGCAAGGTCTTCAAGCTCGAGGAGCACAGCCAGCGGCTGATCGACAGCGGCCGGCTGCTGGGCTTCGAGATCCCCTACACGCGCGAGGAACTCGACCGGGCGACCATGGAGACCATCGCCGCCAACGGTCTCTCCGACTGCTACGTGCGGCCGGTGGCCTGGCGCGGTTCCGAGCAGATGGGCGTCTCGGCCCAGAAGACGACCATCCACGTCGCCATCGCGGTCTGGGAATGGGGCGCCTACTATCCGGAGCTGCGCCTCACCCACGCCATCTTCCGCCGCCCCTCGCCGGAGACCGCCCCGGTGCACAGCAAGGCGGCCGGCCTCTACATGATCTGCACCCTGAGCAAGCATGCGGCGGAGGCCAAGGGGTTCGCCGACGCGCTGATGCTCGATTACCGGGGCTATGTGGCGGAGACGACGGGGGCCAACATCTTCCTGGTCATGAACGGCAGTCTGCACACGCCCATCGCCGACTGCTTCCTCAACGGCATCACCCGCCGCACCGTGATCGAGCTGGCGGAGAAGCGCGGCATCCCGGTGATCGAGCGCCACATCCTGCCCGAGGAGCTGGATCACGCCCAGGAGATCTTCGTCACCGGCACCGCCGCCGAGATCACGCCGGTGCGGGCGATCGAGGACCGCAACTATCAGCTCGGGCCGGTAACCCGCGATCTGATGGAGGATTTCGCGGCGCTGACCCGCGGCTAGGGTCGCCCCATCGTGCGCCGTCGGCGGCTTGCGGCGGCGCCGCCGCCCGCCTAGGCTGCCTCTCATGAAGCGGAATCTCTGCGTGTTCTGCGGCTCGCGCCCCGGTGCCTCGAGCGCCTACGGCGATGCCGCCGCCGAACTCGGCCGGGCCATCGCCCGCGCCGGCTTCGGGCTCGTCTACGGCGGCGGCGACGTCGGCCTGATGGGCGTTCTCGCCGGCGCCGTGCTCGAGGCCGGCGGCACCGTCCGCGGCATCATCCCCCGCCGTCTGCTCGAGCGCGAGGTGGCCAAGGAAGGCATCACCGAGCTCGTGGTCACCGCCACCATGTTCGAGCGCAAGGAGCGGATGATCGTCGATTCCGACGGCTTCATCGTGCTGCCCGGCGGCTTCGGGACCCTCGACGAGCTCCTCGAGGTGCTGACCCTGCGTCAGCTCGGCTATCACGACAAGCCCATCGTGCTGCTCGACGTCGACGGCTTCTGGGAATCCTGCCTCGCCTTCTTCGAGCGCATCGTGGCGGAGGGCTTCGCCGAACCCTCCTCGCAGCGCCTCTTCGCCGTCGCCGCCGACGTGCCGTCGGCGCTCGCTCTGGCCACCAACGGCCGGCGCGCGGCCGCCGACGACTGAGCCGGCGGCGGTTCCGTCGGCGGCTAATGTCGCTTCAGGCCTGTCCTCCCGGTGCCGCGGCAGCCTGTGCCTGGGCCATGCGCCGGCGATAGAGGCTCACGAAATCGATGGGATCCAGCATCAGCGGCGGAAAGCCGCCGTCGCGGGTCAGATCGGCGACGATGCGCCGCGCGAAGGGGAACAGCAGACGCGGGCATTCCACCAGGAGCAGCGGCTGCAGGCTGTCCTCCGGAATGTTGGCCAGCGCGAACAGCCCGCCGTAGGTGAGCTCCAGCAGGAACACCGGCCCTTCGGGCACCTTGGCCTCGATGTTGAGTTCGAGGACGATCTCGTGGCGTTCGGCGTCGAGCTGCTCGGCGCGCACGTCCACCCGGACCTGGATCTCCGGACGCTGCTGCCCCTGGGCGAGGGCGATCGGCCCGCGCGGGTTCTCGAACGAGAGGTCCTTGATGTATTGGGTCAGGATGGACATCCGGGGCCCTTGGGCCGCCTGCTGTTCCCGCGCCTGCGCCTCGCCGTTGCCGCCTGTTCCGCCGTTGCCGCTCCGCTGCTCGTTCATGCGTCCTGGTCTCCGTCTTCGAGGATGCGTTGCCGCTCGACCACCAATAGCGAGCCGTTGTCGAACCGCCTACCGGTGAATGCCAGCAGAAAGCCCCAGTGGGACACCACCGCCGTCCGTGGCCCGTCGGGCTCCGCCGCGAGCTTCCGCCGGAAGGCGTCGCAGCGGGCGGCGACGCTGCGGTCGCTCTCGATCAGGCCGCCCCACCAGATCTCGGGAAGGCCGTCGAAATCGAGGCCGGGCCAGGCTCGGCGCAGCTCCGAGGCGGGCGTCCCGATGTCGCAGGAAAAGGCGCAGCGCTCGCGGACCAGCGGTTCGATCTCGATCCGGAGACCGAGCCGCCCGGCGATGATGGCGGCGGTCTCGAGGGTACGCCTGTAGGGGCTCGCGAGCAGACGTTCGACCCCGTGATCGGCGAGACGCCGGGCCGCCTCCTCGGCCTGCCGCCTGCCCTCGCCGGTGAGCGGCGGATCCGGCAGCCCGGGATCGACCCGGCTTCGCGAAAACACCGCGTTCCACGCCGATTGGGCATGCCGCAGGAAGACGATCATCGCCGGCCCCAGCCGCGGCCCCGCGGCGGCTCCTCGTCGATCTCCTCGTACTCGACGTCGATCGCCGGCGGCTCCGGCCCCGGCGGATATTCGCGCAGATCGGCCATCCCCACCTCCACGCGGCGTCGCAGCACCTCGTACAGCCACCGCCTGAGGGCCGGCACCAGCAGGGCGAAGCCGACGGCGTCGGTGACGAAACCCGGCGTCAGCAGGAGCAGGCCGGCGGCCAGGATGCAGATGCCGTGGAAGGCCTCCTCCACCGGCAGCCGGCCGGCGTCGAGCTGGCGTCTGAGGGTCGCCAGCACCTGCCCGCCCTGCGAGCGCACGAGGAGCCCGCCGATGGCCGCCGTGAGCAGGCAGAGGCCGATGGTCGAAAGCGCGCCGATGCGGCTTCCCACCTCGATCAGCAACGCCAGTTCGATCAGCGGGACGCCGACGAACAGCGCGAGCAGCACAAGAAAAATCGGCACCTTTCCTCGCCGTTTGTTTTCGGGCCTGCCACCCTATATGATGACTACGGCGCCCGCGGGCCGAGACGACCCTCGAACGCCATTCCGCTACCGGCCGCTCCCGACGAGTGGCGCCATGCGACGGTACACAATGTCCGACGGCTTCGCCTATCTCGACATCATCTTCTTCGCCATGGTGGCCGCCTTCATCGCCCTGCGGCTGCGGAGCGTCCTCGGCCGGCGCACCGGCAACGAGCGCCGCCGCCCGTCGCGTTTCGATCAGGCCGGCGTCGACAGCGGTAAGGTGGTGCCACTGCCGGACCGTGACAAGCCGAAACCGGTCGAGGAGGAGGTGCCGGTGGCCGATCCCAAGGACGCCGCCGTCAAGGCCGGGCTCACCGAGATCCGTCTCGCCGATCCCTCCTTCGATCTCGACCACTTCCTGGCCGGCGCACGGGCCGCCTTCGGCATGATCATCGAGGCCTTCGCCAAGGGCGACAAGGAAACCCTCCGAAACCTGCTGGCCCCCGAGGTGTTCGAGAATTTCAACGCCGCCATCGACGAACGCCAGGCCGCCGGTCACACGCTGACGAGCGAGATCGTCGCCCTCCGCGACATCGACATCCTCGAGGCCCGCCTCGACGGGACGCGCGCCCGCATCACGCTGCGCTTCACCAGCGAGCAGATCAACGTCACCCGCGACAAGGACGGCCATATCGTGGACGGCAATCCTTCCCGCATCGTCGAGGTGGTGGACATCTGGACCTTCGAGCGCGACGTGCGCTCGCGCGATCCCAACTGGCTTCTCGTGGAGACGCGGGTCCCCGACTGAGCACCGCCGAACCCGGCCGCGTCATGCCGACCCTGTCGCTGCTCCGCTGGCTGCCGCTCACCCTGCTGCTCCTTGTGCTCGCCGCCTGCCAGCAGAAACCGGAGGCGGAGGCACCGGAGCTCCGGCTGGAGCCCGTCTCCTACGGCGAACTGCCGGGCTGGCGGGAGGACGACCCGCGGCCGGCGCTGCCCGCCTTCCTGCGCTCCTGTGCGGTGTTCGCGAAACGGGACCCGCAGCACATGCTCGGCAGGGACCCGCTGTTCGGCAGCCTCGGCGACTGGCAGGCGGTGTGCCGGGAGGCGGCGGAACTGCCGCCGGACGGCGATGCCGTGCGCCGTTTCTTCGAGGCCCGTTTCACGCCCTACCGCGTCACCGACCGGGGCGAGGCGGAGGGTCTCTTCACGGGCTATTACGAGCCCCTTCTCCAAGGTTCCACCACCCCCGACCTCCGTTTCCGCTATCCCCTCTACCGGCGGCCGCCCGACCTCGTGACGGTGGAACTCGGCCGCTTCGCTCCGGAACTCGACGGCAAACGGATCGCCGGCCGGCTCGAGAACGGTCGCCTCGTGCCCTTTCCCGATCGCGCCGCGATCGAGGCGGGCGCGCTCGCGGGACGGGGACTGGAGCTCGTCTGGGTGGACGACCCGATCGCCCTCTTCTTCCTCCACATCCAGGGTTCGGGACAGATCGAGCTCACCGACGGCCGCCGCATGCGCGTCGGCTACGCGGGCTGGAACGGGCGCGAATACTACGCCATCGGCCGCACGCTCATCGAACGTGGCGAGATCCCGAAGGAGGAGATGTCGCTGTTCGCCATCCGCGACTGGCTCGAGGCCAACCCCGACGAGGCGCAGGAGCTGATGAACGCCAATCCTTCCTACGTCTTCTTCCGCGAGCTCGGGGATCTCGCCGATGCCGTCGGGCCGCCCGGCAGCATGGGCGTACCCCTCACGCCGGGGCGATCGCTCGCCGTCGATCGCCGGTTCGTGCCGCTCGGTTCGCCGCTCTGGCTAGACACCACCGCGCCCACGCCCCAGGGCGAGGCGCCCCTGCGTCGGCTGATGGTGGCCCAGGACACCGGCGGTGCCATCAAGGGGCCGGTCCGGGGCGACGTGTTCTGGGGTGCGGGCGAGCTCGCCGAATATCTCGCCGGCCACATGAAGCAGCGCGGCCGTCTCTACATCCTGCTCCCCAAGGCCACCGCACCCGGCGTCTGACCCGGCGCCGCCGTTGCCGGACCGCCTTCCGATCCGCTACCCTGCCGCCGCGATCTTCGCGGGGGCGACATCTTCCATGGCGGAAACGCGCGTCGCACTGTTCGTCACCTGTCTCGTCGATCTTTTCCGGCCCTCGGTCGGTTTCGCCGCGCTCGAGCTGCTGGAGCGCGGCGGTGCCACTGTCTCGGTCCCCGACGGACAGACCTGCTGCGGCCAGCCCGCCTACAATTCGGGCGACCGGGAGTCGGCGGTGGCGCTCGCGCGTCGCATGATCGCACTGTTCGAGCCCTTCGACTATGTGGTGGCCCCCTCGGGCTCCTGCGCCGCCATGCTCCGCCACCACTATCCGGGCCTCTTCGCCGGCGATCCGGCGATGGCCGAGCGGGCCGAGGCCGTCGCCGCCAAGACCTGGGAACTCACCGCGTTCCTGGTGGACGTCCTGGG
>Ga0256830_1003292_pt1 | contig 10147 bp, 7 predicted proteins | sample 128326metaG_FD_190537 | JGI IMG/M metagenome (GOLD analysis project Ga0256830, IMG submission 190537) | Hydrothermal vent microbial communities from Lau Basin, Pacific Ocean - 128-326 | ecosystem: Environmental > Aquatic > Marine > Hydrothermal vents | place: Pacific Ocean: Lau Basin | collected...
GGCGGCCTCGCCCTGGAGAAAGGCCTGGCGCCGAGCCGCCTCGCGCAGTAGTTCGGCGGCCTCGGCGGCGAGACGCTCGGCGCGTTCCTCGCGCGGTGACTCGCAAGTGACCCGGAAGGCGCGCGCTGCCGGAGGCCAGCGGTAGAGGGCGCGCTCGGCGAGCTCGCGACGGGCGAACCCGCGGTAGTCGTGGTGCACCGCAGATTGGATGGCCGGGTGCTCGGGCAGCCAGGTCTGGACCACGACCAGCCCTCCCCGTGACGAACGGCCGGCGCGTCCGGAGACCTGTGCGATGAGGTCGAAGCAGCGCTCCGCAGCGCGGAAGTCGGGATGATGGAGGGCGGTGTCGGCGTCGAGCACCCCGACCACCGTGACGTCGGGGAAGTCGAGCCCCTTGGCCACCATCTGGGTGCCCAGGAGGAGGTCCACCTCGCCGGCCGAGAAGGCGCGGAAGACTTCCTCGTAGCTCTCGCGCCGCACCATGGTGTCGCGGTCCATGCGGGCGATCCGGGCCTCGGGGAACAGCCGGTGCAGGGTGTCCTCTGCGCGCTCGGTGCCCACCCCGACCAGGTGCACGGGCTGGCCGCACTCGGCGCAGCGGTCCGGCGGTGGATACTCGGCGAGGCAGGCGTGGCACATCGCCTTGCGCCGCCAACGGTGATAGGTCAGCGACACCGCACAGCGCGGGCACTTGGGCACCGTCCCGCAGGCGCGACAGTGCCAGGCGGGAGCGAAACCGCGGCGGTTGAGGAAGAGGATGGCCTTCTCGCCGCGCGCGAGCGCGGCGCGCACGGCCTCCTCGAGCGGGCGCGACACCACGAGCCAGTGTCCACGGTCGGCCTTCTCGGTGCGCATGTCCACCACCCGGACCTCGGGCAACCGCCCCCCGGCGACGCGCTCCGGCAGCTCGAGCCGCCGGACCTCGCTGCGTTCGGAAGCGGCCCAGCTCTCGAGCGAGGGCGTGGCCGAGCCGAGCACGCACACCGCATGCTCGAGTCGGGCCCGCTCGCGGGCGACGTCGCGGGCGTGGTACCGCGGCACCGATTCCTGCTTGAAAGAGGTCTCGTGCTCCTCGTCCACGACGATCAGGCCGAGGTCGGGAATCGGCGCGAACAACGCCGAGCGCGCCCCGACCACGATGCGCACCTCGCCGCGCCGCAGGGCCTGCCACTGGTCATGACGCTCGGCGTCGGTGAGCCCGCTGTGGAGCACGGCGACCTCGCCGAAGCGGGCGCGGAACCGAGCCACGGTCTGCGGGGTCAACGCGATCTCGGGGACCAGGACGATGGCGCCCCGCCCCTGCTCCACGCAGCGCGCCAGCGCCTGCAGGTAGACCTCGGTCTTGCCCGACCCGGTGATCCCGTAGAGCAGGAAGTCGGCGTGCCGGCGCCGGTCGAGAGCGGAAACGATCTCGTCCACCGCCCGCTGCTGGTCCGGCGTCGCCTGGAGCGGCCCGCTGCGCTCCGGGGCGACCCCGGCGAAGGGGTCGAGGACCTCGGTCTTGCGCCCGAAACGCACCAGACCCTTGCGGGCCAGGGAGTCGAGCGGCGAGCGTGAGAGCCCGGTCCGCGACAGGAAGTCGCGCACCACCACCGGCCCTCCCGCCCGCTCGAGCCAAGCCACCGCCTTGGCCTGCTTGGGGAAGCGCCGCTCCAACTCAGCGCGCTCCTCCTCTCCAATCTCGCGCGCGAGCTCCACGGTCGGAATGGTGCGCCGCGGTCGGTCGGTGCGCAGGGCCGCCGGCAGCATCGCGGCCAGGGCCTGGCCCCAGGAACAGAAGGCCGTGTCGGCCATGCGGCGGCCGAGCCGCAGCAATGCCGGCGTCAGCAGCGGCTCCTCGTCGAGCACCCGCTGCAGGGGGCGGATCCGCGTCGGGTCCACTCCTTCGGGGGCATGGTCCACCACGCCAACCACGATGCCGAGCATGCGGCGCGGGCCGAAGGGCACCACGACACGAGCGCCGATGCGGACGCGACCGCGCCACGACTCCGGCACCACGTAGGAGAACTCGCGACGCACCGGGGTGTCGAGCGCCACCTGGGCGTACTCGACCCCGTTCCCCTGCTGCCGCCCCGGTCCCGTCATCGTGCCAGGATTGTAGGCTGCTCACCGCTCTCCACCGACCGCCCCATGGACGCGCCGCCGCCCGACCTCCGCACTCCGGTCACCCTGCTCACGGGGTGGCTCGGCTCGGGGAAGACCACCCTGCTGCAGCGGCTGCTCGCCGCGCCCGAAGGGCGTCGCTACGCCGTCCTGGTCAACGAGTTCGGCGAGATCGGCATCGACGACCGGCTGGTCCGCCGCAGCGACGAAGAGGTGGTCGAGCTGCAGAACGGCTGCGTGTGCTGCTCCATCCGCGGCGACCTGGTGCGCACCCTGCTCCGACTGCAGCGGCGCCGCCGACCGTGGGCGCGGCGGCGGCGCTTCGACCGCGTCCTGATCGAGACCACCGGTCTCGCCGAGCCCGCCCCCCTGCTCCGGACCTTCCTGGTCGAGGAGGAGGTGGCTGCGACCTACCGCCTGGAGTCGGTGGTCACCCTGGTGGACGCCGCCCACGCCGAGCTGGCGCTGGCCGAGCGCGCTGCGGTCGAGCAGGTGGCGCTCGCCGACCTGCTGCTCCTGAACAAGACCGATCTGGTCGAGCCCGAACGGGTGGAGGAGCTCTCGGTCCGGCTGCGTTCGGTGAACCCCATCGCCCCGCTGCGGCGGACGGTCCACGCCGAGGTCCCCCTCGAAGAGGTGCTCGCCGCGCGGCGGCACGAGAGCGAGGTCGCCGCCCCGCCGACCGAACACGGCCACGCCCTGGACGGCATCGAGTCGGTGGTCCTGCGCTCGGAACATCCGCTCGACGAGATGAAGGCCCAGCTCTGGCTCGGCGGCGTGACCAACCTGCTCGGTCCGCGACTGATCCGGTGCAAGGGGTTCCTGTACCTGGCCGGGCGGCCCCATCGGGGTATCCTGCAGGGGGTGTACGAGCTCTATTCGGTCGAGGCCGGAGAGCCTTGGGCCGAGGGTGAACCGCGGCGCAACGAGCTCGTGTTCCTGGGGCGCGAGCTGGACCGCGGTTTCCTGGAACGCGGGCTCGAAGCGGCGCGTGCCGACTGAACGAGAACCGGGCGGGCCCTGCAGGGCCCGCCCGGTGGAGGACGCGAGGGAGCTGGACCGACCTACTTGCTCGGGTCGGTCGCGCCCTTCTCCTTGCAGCAGGACTTCTCGGCCTGGTTCGCCGCCTGCTGCGCTTGGTTGGCGTCGCACTCGGACTTGGCCTTGGCGTCGCACTCGGACTTGGCCTTGGCGTCGCACTCGGACTTGGCCTCGTTCACGGCCTCGAGCGCAGCCTTGCCCTTCTCGGCGCAGCAATCCTTCTCGGGCTTGGCGGCCTCGATGGAGCGGGACTGCTGGGCGAACGGACATTCCTCGGCATTGGCCTTCATCTCATCGCACTCGGCCTCCTTGGCATCGCAGTTCGACTCCTTCGAGACCTCGACACCGGCTTCCATCATGTCGCACCCGGGCTCCATGGCCTCGCAGTCGGACTCACCGTTCGCCGCCTCGAGAGCCTTCATCTTCTCGCACTGGGCCTTCAGCTCCTCGGGGCACTCGGCCATGCCGCAGTCCTCGGTGGAGTTCCCGGCAGCGACCGCACCGGTCTTCTCGGCGCAGCAGTCCTTCTCGACTGCGGCGGCCTCGAGAGCCTTCATCTTCTCGCACTGGGCCTTCAGCTCCTCGGGGCACTCGGCGCCGGCAGCCTTCACGGATTCGCAGGTCGCCTTCATCCCCTCGGGGCACTCGGCCATGCCGCAGTCCTCGGCATCCTCGTCGGTCGCCGCGGCGATCACGACGAGTTCGCCTTCCCCGAGCTCGCAGGAATCGCACTCCTCTTCGGAGACGACGACCAGGGCCTGCGAGAATCCGGCGGGGGCGGCCGCTTGGTCGCCGTCCATCTTCTGGCACATGGCGCACGTGCCGTCGCAGTTGCCGTCACAGTCCGTGGACTCGCAGGCGCACGCCTTGCCGGCTTGCATCTTGCCCATCTTGGCCTTGCAGTCCGCGCACATCGCGCCGGTCTTGCCGGCCTTCATCGCAGCCTTGCAGTCGGCGCACGTGCCCATGCCCTTGCCGGCGCCCATCTCGGCCTTGCAGTCCGCGCACATCGCGTCGGACTTGCCGGCCTCCATCGCCGCCTTGCAGTCGGCGCACATGCCCTGGGCCATGCCGCCCATGTCCACGTTGGAGGCCATCGCGGCGGCCCCGGAGCCCTCGCAGGAGGCGCAGTCGGAGGAGGAGCAAACCGAGTCGGCGCAGGCCCCGCCTTCGGCACAGCCGGCGCAGTCGGCGACGCCCTGGCTCGGTGGCACGGCGCAGGCCGAGAGGCCCAGGAGGAGGGAGGAGAGGAGGAGGAGGTGCTTCATGGCTGGGTGTCTACGGATGGAGCGGGCCGGCGTGACGGGAAAAAGGGCCCGGATCGGATCAAGCAGGGGCGCCCTCGCCGGAATCGGGCAACGATGCTAGCACAGCGAGCAAGGAGTCGGCGAGGTGCTCTTCCTGCCAGGGGTCGAGGGGCACGACGGCCAGGAGGGCCTCGCGGTCGCGCGGCAGCGCCCGAGCGATGGCCTCGAGCTGGCGGCGGTGGAGGAGACGCTCGCTCGGCAGGTCGAGTTCGCGAGCCCGATCCGACCGCCAACGCCGCAAGGCCTCGAGGTTCTCGCGGGCGGTCCGGCGTCGGCGCCGCTCCGCAGCCGAGACCTTGGGCGCTTTCAAGTCCTCGACCTTGTTTCCTCGGGCCTCGTCGAGGATCCGCAGCAAGGCCTCGCCGTGACGCTTGGCGGTCTTCCAGCCGATTCCGGGGAGTCCGGCGAGTTCCTTGACCGAACGCGGGGGGCGGGCCGCGAGCGCCACCAGGCCTTCGTTGCCGAGGACCTTGAACGGGGGCACGTCGCGCCGCTCGGCCTCGCTCTCGCGCCAACGGAACAACGCCTGGAGCCGCGCCCGGCCCTCGTCGTCGAGCGCCTTCGCGCCCTTCAGCTTGCGCCAACGCTCGGGGTCGGGCGGCTTGGGCTCGAGGACCTCGCGCTCCAGCCGCCGGAACTCGTGCTCGGCATGTTCCATCATCCCCTTCTCTTCGAGCTCCCGCGACAAACGCGCGTGGAGGTCGGGCAGGAAGTGGGTGTCGAGCCGCGCGTAGGCGATCTGCCGCGGCGACAGCGGTCGCTTGCCCCAGTCGCTCCGCTGCTCCTTCTTGGAGGGCGCGACCCCGTAGGTGTCCTCGAGCAGCGACGCCAGCCCGGTGCGTTTGTGGCCGAGCAGGGTCATCGCGACCTGGGTGTCGAACAACCCGCGCACCTCCAGCCCGGCCTCGCGCCGCAGCAGCATCAGGTCGTACTCGGCGGCGTGGAAGACCTTGGTCACCCCGGGGTCGGCGAACAGAGGGCGCAACCGTTCGATCTCCGCCCCGAGGGCGATCGGATCGAGGATCCAGTCCTCTTCCCCCGCCGTCACCTGGAGCAGGCACAGCCGCTCGCGGTAGGCATGGAATGAGTTGGCCTCGGTGTCCACCCCGAGGACGCCGACCCCGCGCCATGCCGAGAGCGCGGTCTCCAGCCCCGCCTCGTCCTCGACGAGGCGGACCGGCGGCCAGTCCGCAGGGATGCGATCCGGCAAGGTCCTAGCGCAACAGCATGAAGACGGGGTTGGTCAGCGCCGTCTGCGTCCAAGCGCCGTCGTGGACCTCGGCGCGGTAGTACCTGCGGCCGCGCGTCGCGGCATCCTGGAAGCTGACGCTGCCGCCCCCGGTGAGACCGGTCACCTGGTGGACGATGGACTCGGAGCCGGGAGCGCCGCGGTAGACGTCCAAGGTGAAGGTGTAGCCGGCGGGGAGGTTGTAGAAGACCTCGATGGTGAGCTGGCCCGTGGCGGGGCATCGCACCGCGTCCCCCATCCGGAGGACCGTCCCGTCCGAGCAGGTCACCTCCATCTCGAGGAAGGGCCCGTTGGACAGGTAGGTCCGCCCACCCTTCAGCGCGTCGAGCAGCCCCTGGTAGGTCAGGCCGCCGGGCACGTAGACGTGCGTCGCCCCGAAGTCGAAGGCGGCGTCGTGGGTGTCGCTGCCCGAGTAGAGGTAGAGCAGGTGGCCGTCCCGGATGCGGTCACGCCACCAGTCGAGGTGGTAGGGCTGGGCGTGGGTGCGATTGTCGCTGGCGTTCCACACCTCGACTCCGGTGAGACCTCCGCCTTCCTGACCCTTCAAGTACCCGGTGCTGTTGTAGGCCCAGAAATCGGCCGCCGGGTGGTTGGCGACGGTGAAACCGCCCTCGGCGTTCACCTGCGACCAGTTGTAGGACTGCGCATTGATGGGACGGTCGCAGAAGTCGAGGAAGCCGTCGTCGCCGCCGGGCCGCCGGCTGGTGATGCCGTGCCCCCCCATGTGATGGACGTCCTCGCCGAAACCGAGCGCGCACAAGGTGTCGGCGCCGTCGCTGCCGGACTGCGGACCGGCTTCGCGGCCGCTGATCTCGGTACCGCAGAGCAGGACGAAGTTCGGGTCGGTCAGAGTTTGCGACTCGTTGTAGACGTCCTGGAACTCGGCGTCCGAGTTGATGCAGTACGAGTGCGTCGTCGTCGAGAAGAAGTCGAAGCCGAGTGCCTGGAACTGCGACTTGAGGTCGGCGTTGGAGTAGCTGCCGGTGATGTTGAACGACTCGGCGGCGCACGAGTCGCACCCGCCAACGGCTTGGTCACGACAGTTGTGGACGTGCAGGTCGCCCTTGTACCAGCCGCCCCCGCCAAGCGCGGCGGTACGACCGGCTGGCGGGCCCATGTGCGGCGGCAGGAGCGTCAAGGCATGCTCCAACTCGGCGACCACGGGCGTCCCGCCCTCGTCCACCGCAGTGACCCGCACGACGAAATCGGCCACGTCGCCCGGCTGGGCGCCGTCGCCGAACAGCTGCGCCAGGTCGAGCCGGAAGCGCAGGTTGGCGAGCTGCGGCGCGCCGCTGGCCTGGAGGGTACGCACCCCCTGGACCACTTCGCGCAACAAGGCGGCCTGGGCCTCGGGGCCGAGTTCGGGCACGGCCTCCAGCGGCAGGTGCAGGCGGTGCATGCGGCGGTGGGTGAGGTCGGGCGGGAGGCTCTCCATGGCCCAGTGGATGCGGTCCACGAAACCGCCGTCGCCGACCAGGGCCCGTCCGTCGAGCCGCTCCGAGACCAGGACGGCGCCGTCCGGGCGCAGGACCTCGAGGCGCTGCAGGCGGAGCACCTGGTCGCCGGATGCGTACGCCTGGACCCCCATCGGGACCTCGAGGTCGGTGCGACGCACCGAGTCCATGAGCCCGAATGGGTGGAGACGGAGCCCGAGGGCGTCCTGGGGAGCCCGGCCGGCAGGGGCGGACGGACCGGAATCACCCACCAGGGCCGAGACCAGGCCGGTCACGAGGGCCCCGCAGGCCAAGAGAGGGGGGAGAAAGGCCTTCATGGCACCCCATCATGCCATAGAATCAGGCAGGCGGTACGACTTTCGTCCCGACCGGCGACCGCCCGCCGTTTCAAACGCAATGGCCCCACTCCCCTGCGTCCGCCGCCGGGGAACCTGGAACCCCGCCCCGATTCGGTCGGTCCTCCTAGCGGAGGTCCCCGTCCGGAGACCGTCTCGCACCCTCGGCGTGCGAGCCCACCCACCTCACCTTCCCCAACCCACTCACCGAACATGAAGACCCTCCGATTGCTCGCAGCGACCGGCGCCCTGCTCATGCTGGCGCGCGGTGGCTCCGCCTGTATCGAGGAGCTGGATCTCGCCAAGATGGTCGCCAAGACCGACGTCGCCGTCAGCGGCGTGGTCACCGGCGTCCGTACGGTGCGCTACGTGCCGCCGGGCGACGACCGCCTCATCTACACCCTCGTCACCATCGAGGGGACCGACCTCTACACCGGTCGGCCCCGCACCATCGAGGCCGCCTTCCTCGGCGGCACCTACCAGGGCGACTCGATGATGGTCACCTCCATGCCGGCGCCCTCGGAGTACGAGGTCGGCAAGCACGTGGTGGCCTTCAGCGCCCCCGTCGAGGGATGGGGTCCTGATGTGGACCGCTGCCTCTACGCGGCCATGGGCGGCATCTTCCGCGTCATCGATACGCGGCGCGGCCCGGTGGTCCTCGGCAAGGGCGAAGGCTTCGCCATCTCCGAGAACGTCCGCCTCGCGGACCTCCAGGTCCAGATCACTCGTGAACTGATGAAGCGGGAGCGCGGCTCCCAGGAGGGTCGGTGATGAAGAACCTCGTCCGCATCCTCGTCGGCGGCGCCGTGCTCTCGGGCTCGGCCCTCATGCTGGTTCCGCAGGACGCCCAAGGCTACTCGCTCATCGGCGGGTCGCTGGGCATCGCGCAGCGTGACCACCGCCTCTACAACACCTTCACGGCCTCGGGAGCGAACAACAACACGACCGAGGACCCGAACCTGCCCGGCTACGTCGGCGCGGATCTCGCCATCTGGAAGGCCGGCGCCGAGTGGGGCGCCCGTCCCTTCGGGGACGGCTCGGGCGACCCGACCCAGGCCAACCTGGGCGACGGCGGCGCCAACTTCAACTTCTTCTGGAACGGTGAAGCCAGCGGCATCGGCGGGACCAACGACAACATCCACAGCCCGATCAGCGGCTCCAGCGGTGGCGTCCTCGCCTACACCGAGACCCCGATCTCGGACGGCTGGCGCATCCGCTACTACCAGAGCTGGTCGTGGCAGGACGGCCCCGGCAACGTGTTCTCGGGCATCGACCTGCAGGGCGTGGCCTGCCACGAACTCGGTCACGCACTGGGACTCGGCCACAGTTCCGTGGGCGGGGCGACCATGTACCCGACCATCAGCGGCACCGGAACCGCCCAGCGCTCCATCGCCACCGACGACGCCAACGGCTGCAAGGCGATCTATGGATCGCTGAACTCGGCGATGCCGCAGATCGACAGCCTGACCGGTTCTCTGGTCCCGGGCGGCACCGTGACCATCAACGGATCCGGCTTCAGCAGCAACATGAAGGTCTGGCTCGACAGCGACATCGTCGACTCCGGCGCCACCGGCGGTCAACCCTTCAAGATCGAGAACCTCGTCGGGCAGAACGGCGGGACGCAGCTCACCTTCACCCTGCCGCAGACCGGCTGGGTGACCGGCAGCATCCACGTCAAGGACGCCACCCACAACAGCCACTGGGCGCTGTCCGAGGGTCATCCCTTCGACGCCGGCGGCGGTGGCGGCGGCAACACCGACACCATCTCGCTGACCGCTTCCAGCTTCAATCCGCCGGTCGGCTCGACGATCACCTTCTTCATCGGGCAGGGGCCCGTGAACGGAACGTACATCCTGTACTACTCCTTCACGAACACCGGCACGACCATCAACGGCCACCCGTTCGACATCGGGCCGCCCGACGGTCAAGTCGGCAGCGGCACCCTCGACGCCACCGGGGCCGCCTCGTTCTCGCGGCGGGTGCCCAACGGGGCCGCCGGTCGGACCGCCTACATGGAGGTCTACGCCGAGGACTCGCTCGCCAACGTGTTCGACTCGAACATGATCACGATCTCGGTTCCCTGACCGGACCGAGACCCGCCACGAGGGTCGTCCCCGATGCGGGGCGGCCCTCGTCCCTTTTCCCCGGGGGCTGGCGGGGGAAAGGCCGGCCACGCCCTCAAGGGGAGGCCCCGACCGGGACGATAAGGCCGGTGGAGGCCGGGAGCGGCACGCGCCGCGTCCATCCCCCTCGGCCTCCGACCTCCCCCGATGCGAGCCACCGACGACATCATCGCCGAGGCGCGGCGGCGCCACGAGGAGGGGCGTTTCGGCGCCGCGGCCGACCTGCTCCTCGAGGCCTTCCGGCGAACCCCCGACCGGCCCGAACTGTCCCGTGAGCTCGGCATCCTGATGCGGACCCTCGGCGACGCCGAAGGCGCCGTGGCCTATCTCAAGCGGGCCTGGCACCACCGCCCGGACGACGCCCTCACGGTGGCCGAACTGGTGCTTTCGCTGCACGAGCTCGGACGCCCCGGTGAAGCGGTCCAGGTCATGCTGGCGAGCCTGGACGCCGGGCTGGACGAATCCATCTTCGCCGACTGCGTGGCCGAACAGGCCTGAAGGGCCACTGCGGGGCGGCGTACACTGCCCCGGTCTT
>Ga0256830_1003293_pt1 | contig 10146 bp, 9 predicted proteins | sample 128326metaG_FD_190537 | JGI IMG/M metagenome (GOLD analysis project Ga0256830, IMG submission 190537) | Hydrothermal vent microbial communities from Lau Basin, Pacific Ocean - 128-326 | ecosystem: Environmental > Aquatic > Marine > Hydrothermal vents | place: Pacific Ocean: Lau Basin | collected...
TATGGCGCTATACGGCGGCATCGCATTCAACAAGAATCTGTCGGTGGAGTTGTCCGCGGCCAAGGTGATTGGAGAGTTCTCCAGCAGTACGCTGTATAACTTGAACTTGCTGTCGCAGCCGTTTCCGGAATGGCGGTTCTCCCCGTTTTTCACGATGGGGGCAGGGCAGATAGATACCCAGCCTCGCGTTACCCTGGTGCAGGCAAGAGACAGAACCGACCTGGTTGCCAATGTGGGTGTGGGGATGAAGATATTTCTGTCGCGGCGGTTCATATTGCGCGCCGAATACAAAAACTATATCGCGTTTGCCAGCGATGACGACAATGAGGAATTCAAGGAATGGAAGGCAGGCTTCTCTTTCTTTTTCTGAAGGATGCCATCACGGCCGGCGGTTTTCGTGCCCTATGCCTGGTGCTGTGCGCCGGCCCGGCGTTGGCGCAGGCCGCCCCCACGCAGGCACAGGAGACCGGTGCGCAGCAGGTCATACAGCCAAGGGTTGAACGCCGCACCATCGAGGTCGACCAGATCGATACCGAGGATTTCGAGATAGGCGTGTATAGCGGATTGCTCAGCGTCGAGGACTTTGGCGTCAATACGGTGATTGGTGCGAGGGTGGCTTATCACGTCTCCGAAGGCGTGTTCTTCGAGGCCGCCTACGCCAAGTCGGAGACTTCCGAAACCAGTTACGAGCGCCTCAGCGGTGGGGCGCGATTGCTGACGCCTGCCGAGCGCAGGCTCACCTATTACAATATCTCGCTGGGCTACAACCTGCTTCCCGGCGAGGTGTTCATTGGTGGCTGGGCGTTCAATTCCGCGATGTACGTGATTGGTGGTGTGGGCAACACCAGTTTCGCCGGCGACGACAGGTTTACGGTGAATCTGGGTTTTGGTTACCGTTTCCTGGTCACCGACTGGCTGGCGATACATGCCGACGTGCGGGATCACATGTTCAAGATCGATCTGCTGGGTAAACAGAAGACTGCCCAGAACCTGGAAGTGCAGGGGGGGATCACTGTCTTTTTCTAGTGAGGTAATCGTTATGAGAAATATCAAACTCGTAGTACTCGTGTTGCTGATTGGTTTCGTGTTGTCGCCGCTTGCCCAGGCCGGGAAGGTGAGCGGGCCGGCCCCCGATTTCACGCTAAAGTCCCGCAGTGGTGAGAACATCAAGCTCAGCGAACTGCGCGGTGACGTGGTAATGATCAATTTCTGGGCTTCCTGGTGTGCGCCCTGTCGCCAGGAAATGCCGTTACTGGAAGATATCTACGAGAAATACGGCGATCTCGGTTTCACCCTGCTGGGCGTCAACGTGGAGGAAGACTCCGCGCCGGCGCTGGACCTGCTGCGACAGATTCCGGTGAGTTTCCCGATCTTGTTCGATAACGCCAACAAGGTGTCCAAGCTGTACAAGGTGGTGGCCATGCCGAGCACGGTGCTAGTGGATCGTGACGGCAACATGCGTTACTTGCACCGCGGTTATCTGCCCGGCTACGAGGACGAGTACGTGAAGCAGATCAAGGAGTTGATTCGTGAATAACCAACGCGCGAGCGGTGCGCCAGTGGAATGGGGATTATGCTGAAGCATCCGCTCGCCGCTGCATTCCTGCTCGTGTTGCTGACGGGTTGCGCCATCGAGCCCTGGGTTCAGCCCTATGAGCGCGCCAACCTGGCGGACCCCATCATGAGTTTCGGCCGCGACCCGGTGGCCGACTCCTATCTTCATCACGTGTTCCAGGCTCGCGAGGGCGCGCGCGGTGCGGAAGGTGGTGCGGGAGGCGGCTGTGGCTGTAACTAGTCTGCAGAAGGGCTGCATGCTGGCTGGCGTGCTGGGTTTCGCGGTGCCGCTGATGGCGGCGGTGTTGCCGGTGGATCGCGCCGACGCATTGTTTCATTCCTACACTGGTGGTGGTCTAACCGTAAATGGTCCCTCCATCCTGGTTCGCAAACAAATGGGAGATCATGTCTCCGCGTGGGGTAACTACTACGTGGATTCGATCACCTCGGCCACCATCGACGTGGACGTGCTGACCGGTGCCAGCACCTACACAGAAGAGCGCGTCGAAAAAACCTTTGGCCTGGATTTCCTGCGTGACAAGACGACCATGGGCCTCGCCTATACCAACAGCGAAGAGCAGGACTTTTCGGCGGACTCGGCGCACTTCAGTATCACCCACAGCATGTTTGGCGATCTTACCACCGTGTCGCTGGGCTACTCTCGCGGCTCCGACGAGATCTGGCGCAGTACGCAACCGAGATCCAGCTTCCTGAGGCGGGCCAAGCGCCAGAATTTCCGTCTTGGCCTGTCACAGGTGATGAGCAAGGATCTGCTGATGGAAGTTGGCCTGGAGACGGTCACCGACGAGGGGTACCTGAACAATCCCTACCGCTCCTACAGCTACGTGGATCCCAGCGATCCCCTTTGTATCACCAGCCGTTGTTACAGCACTGAAGTGTATCCGCGCACCCGTACCAGTCACGCGCTGGCACTTCGCGGGTTGTACTACCTGCCCTACCGGGCGGCGCTGAAGGGCGAGTATCGTGTTTTCAGCGATACCTGGGGGATACGCGCGTCGCAGTACGAGATCGCCTACGTGCACCCGACGACAAATGGCTGGATGTTTGATTTCAAGTATCGCTATTACAGCCAGACCCGCGCCGATTTCTACCGGGACCTGTTCTCGCGAAAGGGTGAATTCGAGTACATGGCCAGAGACAAGGAGTTAGGCACCTACTCCACGCAGACCTTTGGCGTTGCTGCCAGCTATGAATTTCTGACCCGGGGTTGGAATTTTCTCGACAAGGGAAGCGTGAACCTGACCCTGGACCATGTGCGATTCAAGTACCAGGATTTTCGAGATGCGCGGGTGGAGAACGGCAACCCGGGCAGTGAACCACTGTATGGATTTTCAGCCAACGTGATGCGGGCATTCGTGTCGGTTTGGTATTAGAGGAGCGGTCGTGAGACAGATAGTGGCAATATTGTTGGTGTTAGGGCTGTGGTTGGGTACGGCGACGGGAATGGCGGCGGAGCCCGGTTCAGGGGCAGACACCCAGGCCCCGGCCGCGGCCACGATGGAGAAGCGTCGTACGCTGGATGCGAAGGTGCAGTCGCTGAAGAAAGAGGTAAAGGCCCTCAATCGCGATCTGTTTATCCTGGAGGAGGAGTTGCTGTTTCCGTCCAATACGCAGCTCGCGGTTTTTCTGTCCATCGATGTCGGCGACTTTTTTCGCCTCGACTCGGTGCAGCTGAAGATCGACGGCAAGGTGGTGGCCAATCATCTTTACACCAAGCGCGAACTCGGGGCGTTGAAACGGGGCGGCGTGCAGCGGCTGTACATGGGTAATGTGAAATCCGGCGAGCACGAGCTGGTTGCGCTTTTCCGCGGCCCGGGCCCGAACAACCGCGAATACAAGCGTGGCAGTACGATCAAGTTCGAGAAGGGCTCGGCGGCAAAATATATCGAGTTGAAGATCGTCGATGTCACCGGCAACTATCAGCCCGAATTCGTGGTCAAGGAATGGGAATAGGTACGGGCGCAACGCGGCGATGATGGGCGGTATCAGTCGGCAAGGAGCAGGTATCGGGGCGCTGGTTCTGGCGTTGCTGTTTTGGGGCGCGTCGGCACTGGCCGATGGCGACGAACCCCATGAGGTGCGTGACCTGTACTATGGCACGGTACTGTACGAGTTCTTCCAGCAGAATTACTACTCCTCCGCGGTCAATCTGCTGACCGCACAGCAACAGGGCCGCCTAAAACATCACGACGCCGACGCGCAGCTGTTGCTCGGCGGTCTGTACCTGTCCTACGGCCTGCACGGCGAAGCCGAGGAAATTTTCACCGCACTGCTCGATGGCGCCGTATCACCGGAGGTGCGGGACCAGGCCTGGTTCTACCTGGGAAAGATACGTTACCAGAAACAGTTGTACCCGGAGGCGGTGCGCGCGCTGAACCAGGTCGGTGGCGCACTAGACGAAACACTGCAGGAGGAGTTTCATACCCTGCGCGCCAATCTGCTGATGGCCGGAAAGAAGTACACCGAGGCCGCCGAGTTTCTCGGTACCCTGGTGGACGACAGTGGCGATTCGAACTATGCGCGATTCAATCTCGGCGTTGCCCTGATTCGCAGCGGGCGCGACGACGAAGGCAAGGCGCTGCTGCGGCAGGTCGCCGCGCTGCGCAGCGCGCAGCCCGATCTGAAAGCGCTGCGCGACAAGGCCAACCTGGTGCTGGGATACGCGTTGATAAAGAACAGTCCCGAGCAGGCCAAGGAGTACCTGCGCGCGGTACGCCTGCATGGCCCGTTCTCCAATCGCGCGTTACTGGGGCTGGGCTGGGCCGAGGTGGAGCAGCAGCGCTTCGAGCAGGCCCTGGTGCCATGGCGGGAGCTTGCCGGCCGCGAACGAAACGACGTGGCCGTGTTCGAATCGTTGCTGTCCGTGGGAAATGCCCTCGAACGCCTGCGCGCGTATCCGCAGGCCATGCAGTCCTATCGGGACGCGATCACTGCGTATGAACAGGAACTGGCGGCATTGAACGATACCGTCGAGGCGGTACGCGGCGGGCGGCTTTGGAATGATCTGCTTTCTCAGGTGCGGCGCGACGAGATGGGTTGGTTCTGGGAGGCCGAGCTGCTGCCGAAAACCCCCGAGGCACGATACCTGAAGAGCTTGATGGCCAGTCACGGCTTTCACGAGGCCATCAAGAACCTGCGTGACCTGCGTTTTCTCGCCAGAAAACTCAGTGACTGGGAAAAGGGCATGTCCGCGTTGAACCACATGCTGGCGCTGCGCCGTGAAACCTACGAGGCGCAGACCGACAGGCTGACCCCGGAGCAGACCCTCGACCGAGTGGTGGATGTGCGTACCAGCCGCGATATCTTCATTCAGGAGTTGCGCCGTATCGACGCACAGGATGATACCCGCGCGCTGGCCACCGATCAGGAAATTGAGCAGCTCGAACGTTTGCAGAAAGTCGAGGAACGCATCTGGCGCGTGGGTCAGCATCCCAAGGCCAATGCACGCAAGCTGGCGAAGTATCGAGACAAGTACCGCTTCTTCAGCGGCCTGATCAGCTACCAGATCGACACCACCTTCGCCATTCGAAAACGCCAGATCCAAAAAAGCCTCAACGCACTGGATGCCGAGCTGAAGGCCACGCTTGCCCAGCAGGCCTCCCTGCAGAAGGCGCGCGCTGAAGCGCCGAAGCGTTTTCAGGGCTTTGGGGCCCGCATCGACGGGATCCGTCAACGCATAGGTGATTTGCAGTTAGGTGTTAGCCAGGCCTTCGTCGAGCAGAAACTTCAGCTGCAGGAAATGGTGGATGCGGAGCTGGATCGCCTGCGCAGGCGCCTGGTCGACTACATCGACCAGGCGCGATTCTCGTTGGCGCATCTGCAGGACATGGCGGCCAATCCGCCGGCCGCGGCGGAGGTGGCGGAGTGAACCTGCGCCGGCGTCTTCAGGTAGCATCGCGACTGCTGACGGCGGCTGCGCTGGGTGCATTGCTGGCCTCCTGTGCCGGCGGCCCGCCCATCGAGCAGGACCCAACCTTGCGCGAGTTGGAAACCCGCGCCACCAAGATCAAACCGATGGCGCTGCCACCCATGTCCCGCGAGGAGGTGCAGCAAACCTACAAGGACCTGGTCGACAGCACCGAGAACGAGGCACTGAAGGCTATCGCACTGCAGCGACTAGCCGACATGGAGCTGGAGAGCGAGCAGGCGCTGCTGGCCGGCGACGGAGCACAGGTATCGTCGCCCCAGCAGCGTACCGAGTCGGAGGATAGTGAGGCGGCTGCCGAGCAGCGGCTGGAGCACCGGGAGAAGGCTGCCCATCAAAGTGCCATCTTCCAGTACGAGCGCCTGCTCGAGCTGTACCCGGACTATGCGGGCAACGACCGCGTGATGTATCAACTGGCGCGAGCCTATGAAATGGAGGGCGAACTGGAAAAGACCCTGGGCATGCTTTCGCAGCTCATTCAGCGTTACCCGGATGCCGGGAATGTCGAGGAAGTCCAGTTTCGTCGCGGCGAGATCCTGTTCGCGTTCCGCGAGTTCGAGCAGGCCGAGCAGGCCTACCAGTCGGTGCTGGCCGCGGGGCCGGCTGGGCTCTACTACGAGCGCGCGTTGTTCAAGCATGGCTGGTCCGTGTTCAAGCAGGGCGATACGCGCCGCTCGCTGCGGTCCTATTTCCGCGTATTGGACAGGAGTTTCGCCGGGGGTCGCCAGCTCTCCGATTTCAGTCGCAGCGAGTTGGAGTTGCTGGAAGACACGCTGCGTATCGTCAGTTTGTCGTTCTCCTACCTGAAGGGGCCGGACACCATACGTTCCTTCTTCAAGGAATACGGCTCACGCCAGTACGAATTCCAGATCTACCAGCGACTGGCGGACCTGTACCTGTCGCAGGAAAGAATCAGCGACGCGGTGGCTACCCTGTCGGCGTTCGTCGACAGTTATCCGCAGCATCGCCAGGCCCCGTTGTTCCTGGTCAAGGTGATCGACGTGTACAAGCAGGCCGGCCGTGCCAAGGAGCTGCTCAAGGCCAAGGCAGACCTGGTGATGGGGTATGGGATCGGGACCGCGTTCTGGGAAAAGCATAACGACGAGTTGCTTTCCCGGCTGCGTCCTCACCTGAAGAACAACCTCGACGACCTGTCCCGTTACTATCACGCCCATGCACAAAAGACCCGGCGCCCGAAGGACTATCGTGTTGCCGCGCACTGGTACGCGCAATACGTGCGCTCGTTCCCCGATGATCCGGCGACCCCGGCAAAAAACATGCTGTTGGCGGAAAGCCTGCTCGATGGTGGTGACCTGACCGGCGCCGCCGCACAGTTCGAAAAAACAGCCTATGGTTACGCGCCGCACAAGGCGAGTGCCGAGGCCGGGTATGCGGCGTTGCTCGCTCATCGCAAGCGGATCCCCCTGTTGGAGGGGCAGGCTCGCTTGCGTGAACGGCGGGTCGCTATTCACAGCGCCAAGCGTTTCGTCGCCAGCTTCCCCGATGACAAGCGCGCGGTGGCGGTCATGTCCAAGGCTGCCGAGGAGTTGATGGCGTTGAAGGACTACCAGCAGGCGGTGGGCACCGCGCACTACGTGGTTGGCAGTCCGAAGCGCCCGTCCGGCAGCTTGCTGAAAATCAACTGGGCCATCATCGCCGAGGGTGAGTTCGAACTCGGCATGTACCCGCAGGCGGAGCGCGCGGCATTGCAGCGCCTGCGCTTCTCGCCTCGTGGCGACAAGGACCGCAGCAAGTTTGTTGAATGGCTTGCCGCGGCGATCTACAAGCAGGGCGAGCAGGCCCGGGCCGCTGGAGATCAGGCCCTGGCAGCCAGGCATTTTCTGCGTGTCGGCAAGCTTGCGCCGAACTCCTCTATTCGTGCCAACGCGGACTACGATGCCGCCACCGCGCTGTTCGTGGGCAAGGACTGGGCGGCGGCCATTCCGGTGCTGAAGGCCTTCATCCGAAGTTATCCCGGGCATGAGCTGCGTACCGGGGCCGAGCAAAAGCTGGCGCTGTCCTATCAGAACAAGGGCGACTGGCGCCGCGCGGCCGATGCCTACGAGGTGCTGTACGAGAAGGAGTCCGATCGCGAGAAGAAGCGCCAGCTGTTGTGGCAGATGGCGGAATTCTACGAGAAGGCCGACCGCAGCGAGGACGTACGGCGCATCTACAAGCGATACGTGCGCACTTTTCCGACGCCCTTCGACGAGGCCATCGAGGCACGTCATCGATTGGCGACCCTGTACAAGAAGACCGGGCAGAACGCGTCTCGTCGCTATTGGCTGAGACAGATCGTCGAGGCCGACAAGGAAGGGCCATCGACCGAGCGCAGCCAGTTCCTCGCCGCGGCCGCGGCGCTGGAGCTGGCCGGCCCCAGCTACGTGGCGTTTCGCAAGGTAAAGCTGGTGCAGCCGCTGAAGGCCAACCTGAAAAAGAAGAAGCAGTTGATGCAGGCGAGCATTGCGGCCTATACCGATGCGGCCAATTACGGCATTGCCGCGGTCACCACGGCCTCAACGTATCGGATCGCCCAGATCTACGGCGACTTCAGTCGCGGCCTGTTCGATTCCGAGCGCCCGAAGGGATTGACCGCGGAGGAGCTGGAACAGTACGACATTCTGCTCGAAGAGCAGGCCTATCCATTCGAGGAAAAGTCCATCGAAATCCACCAGGTGAATGCGCAGCGGGCCTTCGACGGCGTATACGACAAGTGGGTGAGAAGGAGCTTCAGAGAACTGGGCAAGCTCGATCCGGTACGCTATGCGAAGGCAGAGAAAGCAGAGGAGTGGAACGATGCGATCGAATGAGTTCGGTAGTGGCCCGGGGACTGGTTTCCGACGCAGCGTAGTCATCGCTTGTGGCATGCTGTTGCTGCTGTTGTTACCCCCGCTTCAGGCGGAGGTGAAGATCGAATTGGACGAGACCGAGATTACCGGCGCGCGGGAACTGCCCAAGGTGCTGTACGTGGTGCCATGGAAGCAGACCGCGCCCGACCCGCGGCCGTTGCCGATGCGCAGCCTGGTACAGGAATTGCTGGCGCCCGTCGACATGGATGAGTTCCGGCGCGAGGTGCGTTATTCCGCAATGACCTCCGCGCCGGCGCCGGCACCGCCAGCGGAGACGCCATGACGGTTGGCGGATCTCAGCCTAACGAGGAGTAGTCTCCACCCTTGTCTATGTCGCAGGTCGTGTGCACGGCCAGCACGTCGCAGGGTGCATGGTGCACTACGCTGTCGGTAATGGATGGCCGCAGCCGGCTGGCGCCATGACGTTCCCGGGTTCCGAGCACGATCAGGTCGGCCTTGCGGTCTTTTGCAACACGCACGATTTCCTCTCTCGGCGAGCCGGACACCACCATCACCTCGGCGTCACCCAGCTGGTTCTGCTCGGCCAGCCGGGTCAGGCGCTCGCGCGTGGTGAGTTCCATCCAGGTGGTCTTGTCCATGCCCTCCGGGGGCACGATGTCGCTGGGTACGGTGGCGGGAACGTGGTTCAGAACCTGCAGCAGGCTGACGTCGGCATCGTTGTCTTCGAGCAGCGCCCGTGCCCGCTGCAGCACGGCGCGGCAGTGCTCGGAGTCGTCGGTGGCCACCAGGATTCGATGATAGTCGTTCATGTCGATCACCTCTCTGGTCTGGGGCGCCCGGCGCACGGAATGTCGGACGACGGGCGTGACTTCTACCTACAGCATAGCACCGGGAAAAGGTCCGCCCATGCCTGACAACAGGGCTTCCGTTATAATCCCCCGATTTGGCGATGACGATTCAGGAGTGTGACGTGGTGGCAGATGCAGGTGACAGCAGTGGGACCGAAAACGGCAGTGGCCACGCGCGGCTGTCGGTGGTGGTGCCTCTTTACAACGAAGAGGACAGCGTCGGCCCGCTGATCGACCGCATGAACGAATGCCTGGTCGACTACGCGGCCCCGTGGGAGCTGATCCTGGTGGACGATGGCAGTAGCGACGCCACCGTGGCCACCGTGCGCGGTATCCTCGAACACGGCCAGGAACACATCCGTCTGCTGGAGCTGCAGCGCAACTTCGGGCAGACCGCGGCGATGCAGGCGGGCATCGATGCCGCTCGCGGCGAAGTGATCGTGACCATGGACGGCGATTTGCAGAACGACCCGATCGACATTCCGCGCATGGTCGAGCGTCTGCTGCGCGAGGATCTGGACCTGTTGTCCGGCTGGCGCAAGGACCGGCAGGACAACATGCTGATGCGCAAGATCCCGTCGCGCATCGCCAACCGGCTGATCGGCAAGATCACCGGGGTGCGCCTGCACGATTACGGTTGCAGCCTGAAGGTCTATCGCGCCGCGGTGATCAAGAGTGTGCGCCTGTACGGCGAGATGCACCGTTTCATTCCGGCCTGGGTGGCATCGCATACCTCGCCGTCGCGCATCAAGGAGGAGGTGGTGACCCATCATGCGCGCCAGTTCGGCGAGTCCAAGTACGGTATCTCGCGGGCCTACCGGGTGCTGCTGGACCTGATGTTCGTGTATTTCTTCATGCGCTTCCGTGCCCGCCCCGGGCATTTCTTCGGCCGTATCGGGCTGGCGATGGGTGCGGTGGGCGGCCTGATGCTGACCTACCTGGCCCTGGTGAAGATCCTGTTCGGCCAGGATATCGGCGACCGGCCGCT
>Ga0256830_1003294_pt1 | contig 10145 bp, 13 predicted proteins | sample 128326metaG_FD_190537 | JGI IMG/M metagenome (GOLD analysis project Ga0256830, IMG submission 190537) | Hydrothermal vent microbial communities from Lau Basin, Pacific Ocean - 128-326 | ecosystem: Environmental > Aquatic > Marine > Hydrothermal vents | place: Pacific Ocean: Lau Basin | collected...
TTCAGCGCCAGTACCTTCGTTATCGCTGCCGTCAGGGTCGTCTTGCCATGATCTACATGCCCTATCGTCCCTACATTTACATGCGGCTTCGTCCTCTCAAATTTCTCCTTTGCCATGACTCCTCCTTTTTTGTTGTTTGCTTCACATAATCAAACAGTCAGAAACAGATAGAGAACAGGATCTATATCATCAATGCAATCTCTCAGCAGTCAACTGCTGGAGCCCATGACCGGGATCGAACCGGTGACCTCGTCCTTACCAAGGACGTGCTCTGCCGACTGAGCTACATGGGCGTTTTATAAACCGTTTGAGCCGTTCCAACCGTTTAAACCGTTTAAACCGTTTGAGCCGTTTAACTCGTTATTTGGAGCGGGAAACGGGATTCGAACCCGCGACCCTCGGCTTGGAAGGCCGACGCTCTACCACTGAGCTATTCCCGCACAACAGAAGCCAGATGTCAGAAATCGGATGTCTGACAGGATATATCATAATTCAATAACATTTTTCCCAACCCTGCCTTCTGACCTCCGAATTCTGACTTCCGACCTCCGTCATGGTGGAGAGGGGAGGATTCGAACCTCCGAAGGCTAAGCCAACGGGTTTACAGCCCGTCCCCTTTGGCCACTCGGGAACCTCTCCATTTAAGTAACAGGCTCCATGTAACAAGATTGGTTTGATTTTTTGTTACTTGCCGCCTGTCCCTTGCCACTTGAACATGGAGCCACCGGAGGGATTTGAACCCCCGACCCGCTGATTACAAATCAGCTGCTCTGCCAGCTGAGCTACGGTGGCTAATGATAATTGTACAACAAAAATAAAGACAGTTATTTAACTTAATAAATTACCATATAAAAATACAAAATGTCAAATAAATCTCGGGATGGAATCAGAACTTGAAGAATAATATAATACAATTTTGCTATAATATATTGCAAAGTAAATTTAAAAGGAGGTATAGGCTGTGAAAGAGGGAATTCATCCGGAGTATGTGGAGGCCCAGGTTACCTGTGCCTGTGGAGAGACATTTATAACAAGATCAACCAGGCCGAGGATACAGGTGGATATCTGTTCCAAGTGCCATCCCTTCTTTACAGGAAAACAAAAGATAGTGGACACAGAAGGTCGTGTTGAGAAGTTCAAGAAGAAGTACGCGAAACACGGCAAATAGATGAACCACGCCCTGAGACTTGTTAATCGCTTAATTTTATATCTTGAGGTCTTTTACGGCCTTTTGCAGAAGAGGTCAACAGTGGGTGGGCAGGCGGTGATTGAGGGGGTAATGATGAAGTCCCGCAGGAGCTGGGCCGTTGCTGTCAGAGGGGTTGATGGTGGAATCCATATTTTACAGGAAAAACTGAAACCAACCCCGGCACTGTTCAGGCTTCCCCTGCTCAGAGGCCCCTTTGTACTGATACAGTCCATAATACTCGGGGTTAAGGCGATTGATTTCTCCGCTTCAAAGGCCTATGATGAGGAAGACAAGAAGATGTCTCCTCTGTTGAGCCTTATGGCGATAATAGTGGCCTTTGTACTCGGGGCTGGACTATTCATTCTCCTGCCCCTGTTCATTACAAGGCTCCTCGGTACCGTATTTGCGGTGGTAAAGGATAGTGCTTTTGTCTTCAACCTTATTGACGGGCTGGTCAGGGTTGTAATTTTTGTGCTTTACATTATTTTAATTGGTTTGTGGGGTGAGATGAAGAGGATCTATGAATATCATGGTGCAGAGCACAAGGTGATCCATGCCTATGAGGATGGCTCTGAGCTTGTACCCGAGACAATCGGCAGGGTATACAGCCCCCAACACCCGAGGTGTGGTACAAGCTTTCTGCTTATAGTCATGATAATAAGCATACTGATATTCTCTCTTATTCCCCATGATATGGGCTTTATGGGCAAGTTATTATCAAGGCTGCTGTTGATACCTCTTGTGGCGGGTGTCTCCTACGAGATGCTGAAGCTCTCATCAAGGAGCCAGAAGAAGGCACTCTTCAGTGCCCTCTCGCTTCCAGGGCTGGCACTGCAGAGACTCACCACAAGGGAACCTGACATGGCACAGATTGAGGTGGCCATTGTCTCATTGAGGGCTGCACTGGAGGCAGGGGATGTTTGAGAAGCTCCGCGCAATAGAGGAGAAATATGAGGAACTGACAAGGATGCTTTCCGATCCCAAGGTGATCTCTGATCATGAAAGATACATGCAGATCTCAAGGGAACAGGCAGAGATTGAACCTATAGTGCAGAAGTACAGACAGTACAAAACCCTGACAGAGAACCTCAGGGAGGCTGAGGAGCTTTCAAGAAGTGGAGATGCCGAACTGAAGGAGCTTGCTGAGGAAGAGATAAAAAAGATCAAGGAAGAGCTTCCCCTCATTGAAAGGGATCTGAAGCTGCTCCTGCTGCCCAGGGACCCCAGGGATGACAAGAGTGTAATCCTTGAGATACGTGCCGGAACAGGTGGAGAGGAGGCGGCACTGTTTGCAGCAGACCTCTTCAGGATGTACTCAAGGTATGCAGAAAGAAAGAACTGGAAGGTGGAGATAATAGACTCCAATCCCACAGGGCTTGGTGGGTTCAAGGAGATCATCATCTCCATCCGGGGTAAGGGTGCATATAGCAGGCTTAAATACGAAAGCGGTGTCCACAGGGTCCAGCGTGTGCCTGTCACAGAGACGTCCGGGCGGATTCATACCTCCGCTGCAACAGTGGCTGTGCTACCAGAGGTGGAGGATATTGATATCAAGATAGATGAGAAGGATCTCAAGATAGACACCTACAGGGCCTCAGGTGCTGGGGGGCAGCATGTTAACAAGGTCTCCTCTGCTGTGAGGATAACACATCTGCCCACCGGTATAGTTGTTCAGTGTCAGGATGAACGGTCCCAGCACAAGAACAGGGAAAAGGCCATGAGGGTGCTCAGGGCAAGGCTTTATGAGATCAGGATGAGGGAGCAGGAAAGAGAGATCTCCCAGGCAAGACGTTCCCAGATAGGCAGTGGTGACAGAAGTGAGAGGATCCGCACCTACAATTTCCCACAGAACAGGGTTACTGATCACAGGATCGGACTTACCCTTAAGAAGCTTCCCATGATCCTTGAGGGCGATCTGGATGAACTGATAGATGCACTTATAACCCACTTCCAGGCCGAGGCCCTGAAAAGTACCGAAGCCCTCACGGGTGTCTCATAGGTAAGCATGAAAAGGAACCTTCCTTCATATAAATGCAAGCCCCCGACAACTGCCCTTTCTGTGTTCAGGGATATCTGTCAGAGACTTTCCTCTTCAGGGATTGAGGATGCACCCGCAGAGGCTGAGTTGATACTCAGCTTTGCTACAGGGTTAAGCAGGGTGGCTCTTTATAGTGATAATCCGGAACTCTCTGACAGGGCGTTAAAGGTGGTGGAGGATGCGGTCAGAAGACGTCTCAGAAGGGTACCGCTTCAGTATGTCATCGGAGAGGTGGAGTTCCTGTCCCTGACAATCAAGGTCGGCCCCGGTGTTCTCATACCAAGACCGGAAACAGAGCTGCTTGTCCTTGAGGTTCTGGAGCTGTTCAGGGAAGGGCTGTTACCTCAAGATGCCCATGTCCTTGATATTGGTACCGGCAGCGGATGCATTGGCCTTGCAATTGCACGAATGGTACCATCCTGTCATGTTACAGGGGTGGATGTATCAGCCTCTGCCATTGATTATGCGAGAAAGAACAGGAATTTGAACGGGGTAAAAAATTTCTATCCCCTTCTGGGCAGCCTTTTTGAGCCTGTAAAGGGCAGGGTGTTTGACCTCATTGTTTCCAACCCGCCCTATATCAGAACCGATGAGATAGCCCATTTACAGAAAGAGGTCTCAGGGTATGAGCCAGTGATGGCCCTTGATGGTGGCAGGGATGGGCTTGATTTTTACAGGATGATCATTTCAGGCGCTGCTGGACATCTCGCAAGGGAGGGGGTTGTTGCCCTTGAGGCAGGAGCGGGGCAGGCTGAGTCAATAGCTGAGATTGCAAAGGCAGAGGGGTTCTCCCCCTTCAGGATAAGGAAGGACCTCTCCTCAATAGAGAGGGTTCTCATTTTCAGAAGGAGATAAACCTCATGGATCAACTTCTCATCACCGGTGGCAGGCCCCTGAAAGGTGCTGTGAAGGTATCCGGTGCCAAGAATGCCACACTACCAGCCATGGCTGCAACAGTGCTCACAGAGGGCAGGCATATCATCAGAAATGTTCCACTCTTAAGGGATGTGAAGACCATGGACAGACTGCTGGTACATATGGGAATGGACGTAAGGTTTGAGAACTCAACCATGATTATTACAAACAGGGGGGTCCGAAACTTTGAGGCACCCTATGACCTTGTAAAGACCATGAGGGCCTCCATCCTGGTGCTTGGTCCCATGATTGCAAGATACGGGCGTGCGAGGGTCTCTCTGCCGGGTGGATGCGCAATAGGTGCAAGGCCGGTGAATCTTCACCTGATGGGTCTTGAGAAGATGGGTGCCCGGATAGAACTTAACCAGGGCTACATTGAGGCAAGGGCAAGCAGGCTTCACGGGGCGGATATCTACTTTGATATACCCACCGTTACGGGTACGGAGAATCTCATGATGGCTGCATCACTTGCAAAGGGGGTTACAAGGATTGAAAACGCCGCCAGAGAGCCCGAGGTGGTTGACCTTGCGGAGGCCTTGAACAATATGGGGGCAAGGATCTATGGGGCAGGGGAGAGTATAATCAACATTGAGGGGGTGGATGAGCTGAATCCATTAAACCATACGGTTATACCTGACAGGATAGAAACAGGCACATTTATAGTAGCAGCAGCTATCACAGGAGGGGAGATTGAGATACTTAATGCAAGGGCAGAGCATCTTGAGGCGGTAATAACCAAACTTGAGGAGACAGGCGTAGCCTGTGATACATCTGCAAGAGGGCTCAGGGCATACAAGAGATCCCCCATACAGGCAAGGGACCTGAAGACCATGCCATACCCGGGCTTTCCCACTGATATGCAGGCCCAGTTCATGGCCCTTATGTGTCTTGCAGAAGGCACAAGTGTGATAAGGGAGACCATCTTTGAAAACCGTTTCATGCATGTTGCAGAGCTCAAGAGGATGGGGGCTGATATCACGATTGAAGGTTCCATTGCCACTGTAAAGGGTGTAAAGGCCCTGAAGGGTGCCCCTGTCATGGCAACCGATCTCAGGGCAAGTGCATCCCTGGTGCTTGCAGGGCTTGCGGCTGAGGGTGAGACCCTTGTGGACAGGATATACCATCTTGACAGGGGCTATGAGAGACTTGATGATAAGTTAAAGACCCTGGGGGCTCGGATTGAAAGGATAAAGAGATAGAACCTTCTTTGCGAAATAACATCACTTTTATGCTAAAATAACTGATAGCCCTTTGGCTTAAAATATAATCTAAAGGAGCGAGGCGATGGGAAACAGTAATCAGAAACTACAGGATAGTTTCTTAAACCAGCTTAGAAAGGAAAAGACCTCTGTTGTGGTTTATCTTACCAATGGGGTCAGACTCAAGGGCGTTATCAAGGGGTTTGACAACTTTGTGATACTCCTGAAGGAGGCAAGCCTGCAGATGATCTATAAACATGCGGTTTCCACTATCATACCCGAAGGAGACTTCCACTTCCAGCCACAGCGGGAAGAGGACTAATCCATGGAGAGGGAGTATAGAAACCCCTTTCCCACTGTAGACATTATAATTGAAATAGATGGAGGAGTAGTGCTTGTGAAGAGGAAGAATCCACCCCATGGATGGGCCTTGCCAGGTGGCTTTGTGGATTACGGAGAGAGTCTTGAGGATGCAGCCATCAGGGAGGCAAGGGAAGAGACAGGGCTTGAGATAGAGCTTATCAGACAGTTCCATACCTACTCTGCCCCGGGCAGGGACCCGAGGTTTCACACAATCACAACCGTGTATATAGCAAGGGCAGAGGGTACCCCCAGGGCAGGAGATGACGCCGGTGAGGTGGGTGTCTTTACAAGGGATACACTGCCTGAGGATATAGTCTTTGACCACAGGGATATCCTTGAGGATTACTTCACTAACAGGTATTAGAAGGGGGTCTTAAAATGCTTTTCTTTATGAGGAAGCACGCAAAGTTCTTTTATGTGTTCTTCTTCCTTGTTATCATATCTTTTGTATTCTTTTATGTGGGCCCAATTGATAAGAATCAAAATCCTGTAGTTGCAGTGGTGGGCAAGGAGAATATACATCTCAACGAATACTGGACCGCCTATGATAATCTGACAGAGTTTTATAAGGATATATACAAGGATCAGTTCAATGACAAGTTGCAGAAGAAACTGAATATCAAGGAAAAGGCCCTGGAGAGGCTTATTGAGGATCGGCTTCTTTTCATCAGGGCAAGGGAGTTAGGCCTAACCGTCACGGACAGGGAACTGCAGGAAGCCATCATGCATGAGCCGGCATTCCAGAGGAATGGAAGGTTCAGCAGGGATATATATATAAGAACCCTCCAGCTGAACAGGTTAAACCCTGCCTACTATGAAGACATGAAGCGAAGGGAACTTCTTGTCAGGAAGCTCCGTCTTCTTGTTGAAGAGCCTGTTACGGTATCAGAGGAGGAGCTTGGAGAGCTCAAGGGCCAGAATCCAGACCTTGTAAAGGCCCTGAGAGATGCTATGCTCAGGGACAAGAGGGCACGTGTGTTTCAGTCCTATATTGATTCCCTGAAAAAAGAGTACGGTGTAGTTGTCCACAGGGAACTTATCGGATAGTTGGATGACAAGGGTCAAGATCTGTGGGATTACAAACCTTGAAGATGCCCGCCTGGCAGTTGAGTATGGTGCTGACGCATTGGGCTTTGTGTTTTACGAAGGTAGTCCCCGCCATGTCTTTCCCGAAACCGTCAGGGAGATCATATCACACCTGCCACCCTTTGTAACCACTGTTGGTGTCTTTGTGAATGCATCCCCCCAGGAGATAAGAGAGGTGATGGATCTTGCAGGTCTTGATGTTGTCCAGCTTCATGGTGATGAACCACAGGAGGAGTGTTCCCTCTTCCCAAGGGTTATAAAGGCCTTCAGGGTCAGGGAGCTTTCAGATATTGAAAGGCTCAAGGGGTACAGTGTATCTGCCTACCTGCTTGATGCCTATGATCCTGAGGTGCCCGGTGGCACAGGCCAGACCTTCAACTGGGATATAGCAGTGGAGGCTAAAAAATATGGCCCCATAATCCTTGCCGGGGGGCTCACACCAGAAAATGTAGCTGATGCTGTAAGCAGGGTCAGGCCCTATGCAGTAGATGTAAGCAGTGGTGTAGAGGCTCAAAAAGGGAAAAAGGACCCGGAAAAGATGCGGTTATTTATTGAGCGGATGAAGAAGATTCACTGCTGACCTTTATTATGGTCTTTACATTTCCCCTGGGATTGAAGTCACCCACAACCTCAAGGAACCTGGGTGACAAAAGCGTCTTAAGATCATCGTATATCCTGTTGGTCGCTTCCTCGTGGGATATATATTCTGCCCTGAATGAGTTGAGATAGAGCTTTAGTGATTTAAGCTCCACGATCTTCTTGTCCGGAATATAACGTATCCTGATAGTTGCAAAGTCCGGATATCCTGACCTGGGACAGAGGCATGTGAACTCAGGGAAGGTTATGTTTATCTCATAGTCCCTGTCGGGATAGGGGTTGTCCCAACCTTCAAGTACAGCTTCCTTTATGGCCTTTTCTCCGTATCTCATTGTATAAAGTTTAACCTTTGTTATGAATCAATTGCAACTACTGTGTTATATTTGAATAAATTCATTTACGGAGGTTTTGTATGAAGGTATTCAATGTTGCTGACAGGGTGGAGGAAAGCGGTGAGTACATCCTTGGATATGATGAGACAGGTACACATGCCTGCTACATGATCTACGGAACCATGTCTCCAGGTGAGAAGAACCGTCTCATAAAGCCGGGGAAGGGGCATGAGGAGATCCTTATGGTTGTAAGAGGTGAGTTCAGGTTATCCGGAGATTGCGAGACTACCCTGAAAGAGGGGCAGGCTGTTCATGTGGTAGGTGAGGAGGTCTGTTTTTTAGAGAACCTCAGCACCTCCAGGGGGGTGTATATCATCGCCGGTGGTCATTCAGAAGGTGGGCATCACTAATCGGCTTTGATATCCTTACTGGATGACTTTGCAGCGTAAAGGGAACCCTTCTGCCTCTTCAGGGAGGCGATCAGGTTGTTGGTTTTTTTGATATATCTCTTGAAGTCAGCCATGTATTTTTTAGGAACAGGCCTGTCCCTTGGGACCCTCATCCTCAGGGGATTAATAAACCTGCCGTTCTTCTTTACCCTGTAGTCCAGGTGTGGTCCCGTGGCCCTTCCTGTCATTCCCACATATCCGATTATCTGTCCCTGCACAACCTTTACCCCTCTTCTGATACCACGTCTTATCCTTGAGAGATGTCCATAATAGGTCACATAACCATTGGGATGACGTATGATTACACATTTCCCGTAATGCCCCTTCCAGCCAGCATACTTTACAGTGCCATTTCCTGCTGCGGAGACAGGTGTGCCAGTGGGTGCTGCATAGTCAACTCCAAGATGGGGCCTGAATATCTTCAGTATGGGATGTTTTCTCCTGTAGCTGAAGCGCGAGCTGATGTATCTGAATCTGAGAGGCGCCCTCATGAGCGCCTTTTTCAATGAGCGGCCCTTTGAGTCAAAATAGTATGCCCTTCCGTCCAGTTCATATCTATAGGCCTCAAATCTTCTGCCATTGTTTACAAACTCGGCAGCAAGTATCTCCCCATAACCCTTGAAGGCGTTGTCATGCCAGAGTTCCTCAACAAGGACTGTAAAGCTGTCACCCTTTCGCAGCTCTGTTACAAAGTCAATCTCTGATTCAAATATCTCTGCAAGTTCATAGGCAACCTTGAGATGCTCCCGGGTGTCACCAACAGCGTTTATAAGGTTGTCCTCTATCTGACCCATGATCAGGGCAGGCCTTCTTTCATATTCCACCTCCACCTTCCTTGCCTTGAAGGTATCTCCCAGGTTTACAACCTGAAGGAACCTGGTATCATCAATGGCATACTTGAAGGAACTGAGTTCTCTGTTACCGTCAGGGTAAACAAAGGTGCTTATAATATACGAACGTCCTGGCAGCATCCTGAAGAGATTATAGACCCTCCTTGAGGAGCTTACAATTCTGTCAAGGTAGTTCAGGTCAAGCCCGTGTCTCTTGAATATGTCAAAGAGGGATTCACCGTATCTGACAAATCCCACGATCTCCTTCACCTGTGGCACCTCCAGTACAACAGGATGTCCGGGAAAGCTGGGCGGTGTTTCTCTGCCAGAGAGATTATTTGTGAATAAAATGGAGGCAACGAGAATAAATACTATGCCAAAGAGGAACATAAATCTTTTCATGTTTTATATTATATTGATTATTTATGAATAATGCAAGGTTTAAAATCACAAAAAAAGTAAATCATGAAGAAAATCATTTTAACAGCATGTTATTTACCAGAATTGTTGATGATAAATCCTGTCTGTCAAAGAGAAGGTTACTATAAAAACGGGGCAGTTCACAGGGTTAATTTCTATGGAGCAGACTCAGTAGTGTCCAAAATAATTTCAGTTTTATAAACCAAGGCAGGGTGCCGAAGAAAAATAAGCACCACACCTTATTCACAGTGAGCAGTAAGCAGTGAGCAGTAATAAAGGCCCTCCGAAAAATCGCAGATTTTTCGGAGTATAAAGAGGTGGTTCATCATGGCATTGATACACCCCCACCTTCATCCTCCCCCTTCAAGGGGGAGGTATGGAGGGGGTGGTCTTTTAAGACTTACGTGTATAGATAAGGGTCTTGATGTAAGACACTTGAGGTATTGCTACATGGCATTCTTCACCACCTCTGGGCCTATAGGGTTTGTTTCTTTACTTGATTTAGTGTATAAGGATAAAAATGAGGTTACTTTATTGTTTAATCCTGTGGTTGGCTTATTTTTATGAGGTGCCCTGCCTTGATAAATTTTTATCTTGGGCAGGTATGACTTAAGGAGGAGTTCATTATGCCACCTGCGGCAAGAGTGGGAGACATGACGAGCCACGGAACACCCCTTGGGCCTGGCCCGGGGAGTGCCAACGTATTGATTGGTGGAATGCCGGCCTG
>Ga0256830_1003295_pt1 | contig 10136 bp, 11 predicted proteins | sample 128326metaG_FD_190537 | JGI IMG/M metagenome (GOLD analysis project Ga0256830, IMG submission 190537) | Hydrothermal vent microbial communities from Lau Basin, Pacific Ocean - 128-326 | ecosystem: Environmental > Aquatic > Marine > Hydrothermal vents | place: Pacific Ocean: Lau Basin | collected...
GCTCTTCAGTGAAATATTGCCCACGAAGCCATCGCAAACCACAACATCCACCGAACCATTGTAGATATCATCCCCTTCCACAAAACCGATGTAATTGAGATTGCTGTTCTGTAGTAAAGGTTCCGCTGCCTTGACCTGGGCATTGCCCTTCATGGCTTCGGAGCCCACATTCAGCAGGCCCACGCGGGGGTTATCGATATTATCCACGGCCGAGGCGGTGACCGAACCCATAACCGCGAACTGAAACAGATGATCCGCGCTGGAATCCACATTGGCACCCAGATCCAGCATATGGGTATGGCCCTTCATATTGGGCAGGGTCGTCATAATGGCGGGACGATCGATCCCCGGCAGGGTTTTCAGTACGAATTTTGCGGTGGCCATCAGGGCACCGGTGTTTCCGGCGCTGACCACGGCATTGGCTTTTCCCTCATGCACCAGATTGATTGCCACCCGCATGGAGGAATCCTTTTTCTTGCGCAGGGCCTGTGAGGGGGCTTCATCCATGGCCACCTGTTCACTGGCATGGTGTATGGAGAGGCGCTCTGACAGCTGTATTTTCTGTCGATCCAGCTCGGATTTTATCTGATCCTCGAGACCCACCAGCACCAGGCGGACATTGTTTCGGTTTTTAAGGATATGTGCGGCGGCAGCCACCGTGACTTCAGGTCCAAAATCACCACCCATGGCATCGATTGCAATTATCGGGGAATCAGGCATAAAGTCTCTAAAATTGGGTTGAGTAAGGCTTGATTCAGGCCAGGGCCTGATCACTTAAAGCAGAAGCTCAGGCAATACAACAGCACTTCTGACTATTAATAATTATACGTTACTTTGTTGTGGCGAATCATGCTTGAAAAAAGACGGGGCATCTTCAATGCCACGTCAATATTCCGGTGACCGCGGGAAAAGCCCGATCACCGGAATACCGAATCAGGAAAGGGTGCTTTCCTGATGATTGCCGTTATCAGCTGTTTCCAGAGCTGGCCGGTGCAATTTTACGGCCCTTGAAGTAGCCGTCAGGGCTTACGTGGTGACGCAGGTGGGTCTCACCCGTGGTTTGCTCTACAGACAGAGCAACACCGGTCAGTGCATCATGTGAACGACGCATGCCGCGTTTTGAACGAGTTTTCCGGTTTTGTTGTACCGCCATGTCTATCTCCAGTGATCAGCAAAAATTCGGATTTAGCCTTATCAGGCAAAGCAGAATTATGCTTTTTCATAAAAATCAATAAATTAAAAACCTTTTCTAAAGCAGATCCTTAAGCACTGAAAAGGGGTTTTCCTTTTCATCCTCAGGTTCTGCCTCAGGCTGTTGCCCACTATTCTTTTTAAGATAGTCGGAACAGTCATAATCATGCATTGCCACCAGGGGCAGCGTCAGCAATAGCTCATCTTCCAGCATATCGGGAAGGTGATTGTTATCGTCCTCAACCAGATAAGGGTCATACTCATCCGGCAATTCCATCATCTGAGTTTCATCGAGCACCAGGCCCAGCTTGAAATCCGTATCCACCACATAGGTCATGGGCTGCATACAGCGCTGGCACCTGAGCTGCAGTTCGGCGGATATATGCCCCTGGATAAAGGGAATACGTCCGGCCTTATCGAACACCAGCTCGGCTTCGATATCCCCCTGACTGGATAATAAAGCTTCAGATAATCGCTTAAGCTGCTTTATCGGCCATTTTCCCTGAATTTCAAGCCCGGATCTGGCTTTTTGTACGAAGTTCAGGTGAACAGGTAGTGTTGGCTTCATAATAATCGCGCGATTCTATCCCCTATTTGCCCCACTGTCAAAAGAAATTCCTTTATTTTCAAGCATTTCCGCTAATAATGGAGAGCCGTAAATAACAGGACGCGGGTGGCAGTGATGGAATTGAAATCCCTGATCTGAGTGAATATTGATGATTATACCTTGTCAGTAGAATTAGTCAGGGTATTATGCGCTTTTTTGCATGATATTAGCACCAACGAATGAAACTTGTACTCGCATCCAGCTCCCCGTTTCGACGGGCCCTGCTGGAAAAACTCCAGCTCGAATTCAGCTGCGCCTCACCGGATATCGATGAGTCGCCCCTGCCCGATGAATCCATCGAAGATATGGTCATGCGCCTGGCCGAAGCCAAGGCGGTGGCCCTGGCGGATAAATACCCCGGGGCCCTGATTATCGGTTCCGATCAGAGTGCCACTCTCGATGGAAAGGTGCTGCACAAACCCGGAAATTATGAGGTGGCCTTCGAACAGCTGAAAGCGGCCTCCGGGCAAAGCATCACCTTCCACACCGGCCTCTGCCTGTATAACACCGAACAGGCCCGGGCGGAGACCCTTTGTGAACCCTATGTGGTCAAGTTCCGTGAACTGAGCGACAGCGAAATAAGCCATTATCTGCAACGGGAAGAACCCTATAACTGTGCCGGCAGTTTTAAATCGGAAGCCCTGGGAATCAGTCTGTTTGAAAGCATGCGGGGCGATGATCCCAACACCCTGATTGGCCTGCCCCTGATTCAGTTATGCCGCATGCTGAAGGACAATGGAATGCCGGTGATTTAAAGCACTCAGCAATTAACAGATTTTTTTTCAGCTGCTACACTTGAATACAAACAACAACCATTTATAAATACCCCATTTATGAGCGCACAGCATCCACTCTGGCAAAACCTGTTCAGACCCAGGGAAGACCGTATTTCCGAAGTCACCGATATGTGGATGGCCACCCCACTGTTCGACAAGATATCAACCCGTGAATGCCGTGATCTGGTTAAAACCATGCACCCCCGGCATTACAAGGCCGGTGAAACCGTATTCAGCAGCGGCGATATTGGGGCCAGTATCGTGCTTATTCGCAGTGGCGCCATTGAAATCAAGGCCGCCGATAAATTACTTGCCGAACTGAGCGCGGGTGATTTTTTTGGTGAGGTGGCGCTGATTGTGGATGAGCCTAGAACCGCGGATGCCATTACCACCGAAGAATCGGAACTGATTTTCTTCCTGCGTTCCGATCTGGAAGAATGGGTTAAACGCTCCCCCAGAAGTGGCGCCCAGTTTATGCTCAATATTGCCAGTGTGCTGGCCGCCCGTTTACGGCATACCAATATTTTACTTTCACTGCAAAATAACTGATGCTTCAAACACTGATCAAGCACCCACTCAGTCGTACCCTGTTCGTGTTCAGTCTGATCTGCACCCTGATTACCCTGCTGGCCATACTGCTGGCTCCCCTGTTAGTACCCATTGTGATTTCCTTTGCGCTGTACGCGGTGCTGGAACCCACCTCGGAAATTTTTGAACGCCATGGCCTGTCTCGTAATACCTCGTCCCTGAGTGTGCTGCTGATTCTGGTGGCAATTGCCGCCCTCGGGGTCTCCCTGCTGCTGCCCCAGTTATCCAGCCAGCTGGTGGCCCTGCAAACCCAGTTACCCGTGGTCTGGCAAACCATTACCTCGCTGGCCAATGACTTCAGTCAACACCTGGTCACCTCCCTGGGCTTCGATATCGACACCATTGGCCTGGGGGAGCATTTTTTTTCCGAGGCCAATGACTGGGGAAAAACCGCACTCATCGAAGGATCCAATCTGCTCATCAACCTGTCCGTGGTATTGATGCTGGTCCCCATTTTCACTTTTTTTCTGATTCGGGATTTCCGAAACTTCAGAAACCATCTGCTGGATAAACTGCCCAATTCCAGTTTTGAAATGGGCTGGTTGATCTATTATCGGGTGGCCCATCAGCTGCAGGAGTATATCCGTGGGATTATGATTCAGTCAGGCATTATGAGTGTCATCACCAGCCTGGGTTTTTATATTATTGGTCTGGATTCCCCCTTCCTGCTGGGGTTGATTGCCGGCATCCTTAATCTGATTCCCTATGTGGGGCCATTAATGGCCATGGTGCTGCCGGTACTGCTGGCCTTGAGTCATGTACCGGTTGATCTCTGGCTGGTGGGGGCGGCCATAGGTGTCATACTGGTGGCGCAGGTGATAGACAACCTGTTTGTGATACCTTCGGTGATTGCCAACGCGGTTAACCTGCACCCACTGGTGGTGATCGTGGGTATTATTATTGCCGGTAATCTGTTTGGCTTCATTGGCATGGTACTGGCCATACCGGTCATCTCCACCGCCAATATTATTTACTGCGGACTCTATCAGGGCATTAAAACCCGATATGATCTGTCGCTGCAGAATACCGGCTGATAAATCAATTCAGCGCGCCCTATTTCTTTTGGCTAATCACCATTTTATTACCTTCTTTTTCCACCTTCATGCGGCTCAGAAAACTCATACCCAGTAAAATATACTTTGGATAATCACCCTCGATCACTACCCCGCGAACATTGTGCTCCAGTAATTTACCCAGGCGCACGCTTTTCAGTTTCACCGCCCAGCCCCTGGCCACACCGGAGGCGGTATGGGTTGTGATCGGTTCACCTTCCAGGCGATAGGGAATGCCCAGCTTACGCGCCGCGCGGGCACTCATGGAAACACTGCTGGCCCCGGTATCCACCAGAAAGCGAACCGACTGACCATTGATACTGCCGTAGGCACGAAACATGCCGTAACTGTCCATCATCACCTGCTCACGAATCTGTTCACGCTGAGCAAAATTTGTGCTAACCGTGTTTCCCATACGATAGGTTTTCCGCACCCCATCGATTTCCAGTATCGCCGCCCGAGTGGTGGAGGAAATCAGCCGCACGCCCTGGGCTGACTGCTGGCCGGTTTTAAGTGTGGTGCGCTGACCATCGATCATCAGCACCACCATACCCGGCATCAATGCCTGCACCTCGATCTGCTGTACTGCACCATGGGAAGCAGTCTGCAATATGATCAAAAGAGCGATGAGCGAAAAAAATCGTTTCATAGAAAATAAACAATCAGCTGCAAACAGATCAGTGAAAACACGCCGGCGAGTATGTCATCGATCATAATACCGAAACCGCCGGAAACTTTTTTATCCAGCCATGAAATAGGCCAGGGTTTTACAATATCAAATATTCGAAACAGAACGAAACCAAGAATCATCCAGCGCCAGTCAAAAGGAATGGCAATCATGGTAATCAGATAACCCGCGATTTCATCCAGCACGATCCCCGGGTGGTCATGCACGGCCAGCGCCCTTGAGGTATAACCACAGATATAAATACCGGCAATACAAATCAGCAGGGTGGCGCCGATAAACAACCATACATTCAGCGATGCCAGGCCAATATAAACCGGTATAGCCGCCAGGGTACCAAAGGTACCCGGTGCCCGGGGGGCCAGGCCGGAGCCAAAACCCAGTGCCAGAAAATGCAGTGGGTTTTTCAGGTAGGCCGGGGGAATTTTTTTATGCCGGGTCATTGAAATGATTATAGCTCCTGTTTTCAATGGATAGCTCAGAGCCATCCGCTGCAAGACAGCAAATTTCATCTGAATCTGTCATATAGCCAATCGAACTGAAGGGAATCTGTTTGCTCCCTAGCAACTGCCCCATGGCATCGACCTGATCCGGTGGGCAGCTGAAGCACAGCTCATAGTCATCGCCACCATTCAGTATGGCCGCCCAGTCGGGTTTTTGCCGGTAGAATGTTCGCAATGCCCCGGACAGTGGCAATTGATCGAGGTGAATCACGGCACCACACCCACTGGCCCGGCACAGGTGCCCCAGATCGGCATACAGGCCGTCAGAAATATCAATCGCCGCGACCGAAAAATCACCGAGTAACTGCCCCGCCAGAACCCGCGGCTGCGGTCGATTGAGCCGTTCAATCAGATAGGCCGTTGTGCTGTCGGCTGTCTGTTGATGAAGAATACAGTGCAGGCCCGCCGCCGCGTCACCCAGCTGACCGGTGACAAAAATCTGGTCACCGGCCTGGGCCCGATTGCGTTTCAGTGCCCGTTCTTCATCGATAAAGCCGGTGATATTGATGGTGATGCTAAACAGATCTTTGTGCGGGCTGCGGGTGGTATCGCCACCAATCAGGGACACATTGAACTGTTTTGCCAGCTCATTGAAGCCCCGCATAAAATCACCTAACCAGTGTTCATCGACCTGCGGCAGGCTGAGGGCCAGACTGGCCCAGGCGGGTTGCGCTCCCATGGCGGCCAGGTCACTCAGGTTTACCGCCAGGGATTTATATCCCACATCCCGTGCCTGTGTGGCAACAGGAAAGTGTACACCACTGATCAGGGTATCGGTGGATATTGCCAGTTGTTTGCCGGGGGGCGGTGACAGCAGCGCACAATCATCTCCTATACCGAGCAACACATCATCCCGTGATGGCCTGGCTGTCCTGAAATATTGATCGATGATATCAAATTCAGACACGGACAATTTTCGAATCCTGTATCAGGATTCCAGCCGCATATGGGGAAACAGAATCACATCACGAATCGAGGGTGAATCGGTGAGCAGCATGACCAGTCGGTCGATGCCTATACCCTCTCCCGCCGTGGGCGGCAGACCATGTTCCAGGGCGCGAATATAATCGGCATCGTAATGCATGGCTTCATCATCACCGGCATCCTTTTCAGCCACCTGCTGTTTAAAGCGTTCCGCCTGATCTTCGGCATCATTCAATTCCGAAAAACCATTGGCAATTTCCCGGCCGCCGACAAAAAACTCAAAGCGATCGGTAATAAATGGATTCTTGTCGTTGCGCCGCGCCAGTGGTGAAACCTCGGTGGGGTATTCGGTAATAAAGGTGGGATTCATCAAACGGTGCTCAACGGTTTTTTCAAAGATTTCGATCTGCACCTTACCCAGACCATAGGAATCCTTTAACGGAATATTCAGTTTTTCGGCCACCTGACGAGCCGCGTCCAGACTATTGATATCATCCGCGGTTAAATCCGGGTTGAAATGCAGAATCGAATCGAATACCGACATACGGGCGAACTTGCTGCCAAAGTCATACACATCGCCCTGATATTCAATTTGGGTTTTACCCAGAACATCAACGGCCAGACCGTGTAACAACTCCTCGGTAAGATCCATCAAGTCATTATAATCGGCATAGGACATATAGAATTCCAGCATGGTGAATTCCGGGTTATGCCGGGTGGAAACACCCTCGTTACGAAAATTACGATTGATTTCAAAAACCTTTTCAAAACCACCCACCACCAGGCGTTTTAAATACAGCTCCGGTGCGATACGCATAAACATGGGCATATCCAGGGCATTATGAAAAGTTTCGAAGGGTCGCGCGGTGGCACCACCGGGAATGGACTGAAGCATGGGGGTTTCCACATCCATAAAGCCACGGTCCTCAAAAAAGCGGCGAATATAACTGATGATTCTGGAACGCAGTTTAAAGGTTTCACGCACTTCCTGATTCATGACCAGATCGACGTAACGCTGGCGGTAACGAATTTCCTGATCGGACAGGCCATGAAATTTTTCCGGCAGTGGACGCAGGGCCTTGGTGAGCAGGCGAATATCCGTGGCCTTGACCGACAGTTCGCCGGTTTTGGTTTTGAATAAAACCCCTTCGACGCCAATAATGTCACCCACATCCCATTTCTTGAAACCTTCGTTATACACACCTTCCGGCAACGCGTCCCGTTGCAGAAATAACTGAATACGACCGGACATATCCTGCAACTGGGTAAAGCTGGCCTTGCCCATCAGTCGTTTGGCCATCATGCGCCCCGCCAGTTTAACCTTGATCGATAGCTGTTCCAGTTCTTCCTTGCTCCTGTCTCCATATTCCGCGTGGCAATCGGCGGCCAGTGTGTCACGACGAAAATCATTGGGAAAGGCATTGCCGTTCTTACGCATCAAGGCCAGTTTTTCACGGCGTTGCGCAATCAGTTTATTTTCGTCCAGTTTTTCTTCAGTTGTGTTTTCTTCAGTCATAATCTTGGGATACTTTATACACTACGATAGGTTATTGTTTTGCGGCAGCGGTTTATAAGCCACTTTTCAAACTGGCTTCGATAAACATATCGATACCACCGTCCAGTACCGCCTGGGTATTACCGGTTTCCACATTGGTACGTAAATCTTTTATGCGGGATGAATCCAGCACATAGGAGCGAATCTGACTGCCCCAGCCAATATCCGATTTATTGTCTTCCACGGCCTGCTGATCGCCCTGACGTTTCTGTAACTCCAGTTCATAGAGTTTGGCCTTCAGCTGTTTCATTGCGCTGGCCTTGTTCTTGTGCTGGGAACGATCGTTCTGGCACTGCACCACAACACCGGTGGGGTTATGGGTAATACGAACCGCGGACTCGGTTTTATTGACATGCTGTCCACCGGCACCGGAGGCTCGGTACACATCGATGCGTAAATCCGCCGGATTGATATCGATTTCGATATTGTCATCCACTTCCGGTGAAACGAATACCGAAGCGAAGGAGGTGTGTCGACGATTACCGGAATCGAAGGGGGATTTTCGAACCAGTCGGTGCACACCGGTTTCGGTGCGCAACCAGCCATAGGCATAGTCACCCTGAAAATAAATGGTGGCGCCCTTGATACCCGCCACTTCACCGGGTGAGACTTCGATGAGCTCGGTTTTAAAGCCATGGGCTTCACCCCAGCGCAGGTACATACGCAAAATCATTTCCGCCCAGTCCTGGGCTTCGGTGCCACCGGAACCCGCCTGTATATCCAGATAGGCATTGGCGGCATCCATTTCACCGGAAAACATGCGACGGAATTCCAGTTCTTCTATCTGCTTCTGCATCTCGGACAGGTCATCCATAACCGAAGCCACGCTGTCTTCATCATTTTCTTCCGCCGCCATCTGCAACAGCTCTTCGGCATCCGCCAGACCCGTGGCCAGTTTTTCCAGCGTCAGTACGATTGCTTCCAGGCGTACCCGATCCTGTCCCAGCTGTTGCGCGCGCTGCTGATCGTTCCATACATCCGGCTGCTCCAGTTCTCGACAGACTTCTTCCAGCTCCTCTTTTCGACTATCGTAGTCAAAGATACCCCCTGAGGGAGGCATGGCGTTCCTTGAGGTCTGTTATCTGGTTCAGTACGGGGTTTATTTCGAGCATGTGATTATTCAGTCTAATGGTCTAAAAGCGCGATATATTACCTTATTATCCGCTTTTCATCTATTGCTCGCGGGTCTATCCGGCATTATATTTTAGCCCCACCCTGTTCGGATATTTTTTTTGCCACATTATCCCGCAGATACACCGGCAATGCCTGGGCCGCTGGAACCGCCAGCCCCCTGGCATAATCCCGAGCCGCCAGTTTCACCAGGCTGCCGGCACGGGGGTAGTAATCGGCATACTGCTGCTCGATGGCCGTGCCCAGTGTTTCACTGAGCTGGCTGGAATAGCTTTCACAGGCGGAGCCGGCTATACACCAGCGGCCGTCATCGGGCAGTACCAGGGCGTCCGCCCGGGCCACCTGCTCTTCTCCCCGCAAACAGACCTGCCCGCTATCGTCCACCTGATAGCAGCCCCAGTAGATCTCCCCCATGCGCGCATCCATGGCCGCCAGTATATTGGGGTGCTGGTGATCATCGTGCACACTCTGGGCAATGGATGCCAGGGTGGACACCCCCAGCACCGGCAAGTCGGTGGCAAAGGCCAGACCCTGCACGATGCCGGTGGCAATGCGCACCCCGGTAAAGGAGCCGGGCCCGCGGCCAAAGGCCAGGGCATCGAGCTGATCCAGTTTCAGTGCCGCCTGTTGCAATAACTGCTCAATCATTTTCAGAATCAGGTCGGTATGCTCACGGGGGGCCAGTCGGTACTGTTCACTGATTGTATTATCAATAAACAGGGCGGCGGAACAGGCTTCCGTGGCGGTATCGATGGCCAGAATTTTCACGCGCGCTCCTCACTCCAGGAGTCATAAAATGCCTGCACATCCTGTAGCCGCCGACTGACCGGCATATCCGGCAGACTTTGTAGAAACACCCGGCCATAGGGTTTGTCTTTTATGCGCCTGTCGGCAATCATCAGTACACCATAATCATTCATATCACGAATCAGTCGTCCCGCTCCCTGCTTCAGGGTGATCACCGCCTGGGGCAGTTGATAGTCCATAAATGGATTGCCCCCCTGTTTGCGAATACCGTCCAGTCGCGCCTGCATCACCGGATCACCGGGGGAGGCAAAGGGCAGTTTATCGATAATGACACAGGACAGAGCCTCTCCCCGCACATCCACCCCTTCCCAGAAACT
>Ga0256830_1003296_pt1 | contig 10135 bp, 7 predicted proteins | sample 128326metaG_FD_190537 | JGI IMG/M metagenome (GOLD analysis project Ga0256830, IMG submission 190537) | Hydrothermal vent microbial communities from Lau Basin, Pacific Ocean - 128-326 | ecosystem: Environmental > Aquatic > Marine > Hydrothermal vents | place: Pacific Ocean: Lau Basin | collected...
AGTTCGGGAGGGGGACGGTATATGAATTCCTACGCTTACCTCGTCGATGTGCTTCAACGAGTGGATCGGCACCCACTCTCCCGAGTCGATGAATTGACGCCGAGGATCTGGAAGACGCTTTTCGCGGAACATCCGGTCAGCTGAGGAAGGAGGCCGGCGCCGTGGGGGGAGACGTCGGTTTTCGACCGGTTACGTACCGAAGTGGAGTTGCCTAGATCACCACCTTTTGTGATGCGTATCCGCCACCTGCGAGGCCCATCGATCGTTCGAAGGGTCCCGCACGATTTCCACGGTTGTCATGAGAGGTTTTTCAACGCCCGTTCTAGATGCGGAACCGCACGATAGTGCCAAGTTCGACCGATCTTTCGTGATAGCAGCAAGCCGCGATTGGCGAGGTCCTGGAGATCCGTTCGCGCAGTTTGATACACGACATCATGACTCGTCTGATGCGACCTGATCGTGTAGTACTGATGTGGATGCCTCAGTGCATGGCCGAGCATCACCCGTTGCCGGTAATTCAGATCGACGACTCCGCGAAGCAGACTTTCCAAGTGCCGCACCTCGTTTGCTTTTCGCTCGATGTGGCGGTGAAGACTCTTGATGGCCTTCTTGATGATTTCTAGGTGATAAACGAGAAAGTAGGTAAGGTCGTTTTCGTCGTTTTCCGCATAGAGAAACGCTCGACCATAGCTTCTTGGGGCATCGAGAATCACTGACGAGATCGAGATGAATTCGAATAACCAATAGCTGTGCCGAAGCATTGACCAGTAGAAAAGGGCGCGAGCCGTTCGACCGTTTCCATCCGTAAATGGATGATCGTAAGCTAGCCAGAAATGAAGAATGATGGCTCGAAGTACGGGATGAACGAAGAAATCCGGAGATTCGCCGTTCGCGAACCGGCACATCGCCTCGATGCGTTTCTCGAGATCCTCTGCCGGTGGTGGAACGTGATAGACATGACCGTACATGTCCTCTACCACGATTCTCTCTTCCGCCCGACGAAATCGACCGACTTCCTCCGGCGAATCGAGCGTTTTTTCGGTGATCGAACGATGAAGTTCCATGATGAGATCGGAAGACAGTTTTTCTCCGCGAAGTGATTCGATCAGCTTCATCGTTCGAAAGTTGTTGACGATCATCCGCTCGCTTTGGTCTTTCGGTTTTCGACCGGTTCGTAGCAGTTCCTGGGCGGCCTTGCGTGTCGTCGCAGCACCCTCGAGAACGCTCGAGGTGATCGACTCTTCGATCAACGAGCTGACGTAGTATCGGTCTTTCATCTCGGGGCTGGTGATCTCGTCCGGCATCTGGATCGTGCCGGCGGCCCGTTGGTCGATTTCGTGGAGCGATTCGAGAATCGAGTCGGGCAGATTGTAAGAAAAGGAGACTCCGTCCTTGCATTCGAGTGGTATTTCCTTCGCCCGACTCTCCCGCTGGAATCGCAAGCCCGCCCACCACTCCTCGCGGGTGAGCCCGCCGGGAATCGGCTTCTTGTAGCGCAGATCGTCCCAGTGCAGGTATCTCCCCGTCGAATCGGTCACACCGGTGACTTGCGGCAGGACCTGCTCGAAGAATTTCAGGTGTCCGATCTCGTTCAAAATCGCCTGCCGGTCCGGCGGCGCCGCCGGCAGGTGCATGGCCTTCCCATCACCCACGATCGCTTTCCTCTGATCTACTTATTTATACTAAATTATGAAGTTTTAGCATAACAGCAAGAGAGAACGCTTCGCCACCCCGAAAGTACTAATTTTTCATATTTTAGTACATTTTGATTGTAAGCGATTTCAGCGCGAAGAGCAGGGCCCTCCCGCCGCACGAGATCCTCGAAGACGCACTAAGGCCCCGACGCCTCGAACCCCGCCGGGGTAGCCAAGAGGGTGGGATCTTCGAGAACTTACGAGCAGCCGGATCGCTGCGAACGCACGGTGACCGGAAGTCCCTCTGCTCCCGGCGACGGCGGGAGGGGTCACAAGGGCACGTCGTATAGCCAACGCGAGTGCCGTCTCGCCATGAAGCTCGGCAGGCAACGAAACGTGATGTCGCGCAGCCGACACACTGCTTTGTTGGTCAAGTTCGTCACTTGACCGACTCTCCACGAAGCCTTGACGATCCGCTCGACTCTTGGGAACCTCACCGCTTGAAAGCGAGCGAATGCATCTCGAGCGGAGTTCCCACTTGCCAGCTTCCCTGCAAGCACCCAGGAATCTTCGATCGCCTGTGCGCCTCCCTGCCCGAGATTCGGCGTGGATGCATGAGCCGCATCTCCGATCAGTACCGTAGATTCCGAAAACCATGAGTTCATGGGAAAAAGATCATGGATATCGTCACGTATGATTTCTGTGGACTTCGTCTGCGCAATGATATCCGAGACCGGTCCGGAAAAGTCGGCATAGGCGGTGAGGAGTTCCTCCTTGGCCGTCGGTCGCCGATCGACTTCGCCCGCCTCCGAGACGCTCGTGGCGTACCAATAGACCTGCGAATCGCTCACCGGAACGAATCCGAAGCGGAGACCCGCGCCCCACAATTCCGAAAGCCGCGTCCTGTAGGCTGGAGGAAGGACGATCTTCGACACTCCACGCCGGCAAGCCTGCCCGGAATAGCGCAGCCGGCCCTGAGGAAAGATGGAGCGCCTGACCTGCGAGTGAAGACCATCCGCTCCGACCAGGAACGTACCCGTAACTGATGTACCGTCATCGAAAAAAGCTTCGCTCCGCTCACGACGAGCTTCGACCTTGAAACACCTCTTCCCTGTGAGAACGTCATCGGACGGCAATGCGCTCAGTAGGACTTCTTGCAAGGAACCTCGGTGAATCGCAACCGTCGGATGCTCGGCTCCGTTCTTCGAAAAATATCCCGGGGTCTCCGATATGGTATTTTCCCGAGAATCGAATACGGCCAGCGATTCGATACAGGTTCCGGCGCTCATGACCGCTTCCGCCAAACCATATCTTTCGAGCACGGCCATCGCGTTGGGGGGAACGAGAATCCCGGCACCCACAGGACAGAGGCGGTGCGCAGCCTCGAAGACCCTCACCCGGATATCGCGCTTCCGCATCGCGATGGCAGTCGACAGTCCTCCGATGCCCGCCCCTATGATCGCTCCATCCATCTTCGACTCCCTCGAATGGCGGTCCCGCGGTGGTCCGCGTGCGCCATCCCACCTTCCGCGTGGCAAGTGCTGGAAAACCAGGTCGAGCGGTACGGATCAGAAGCGATTGTCGCCGTCGAGCAGGTTGCCCAAACCTCCAAGGATGGAACCCTCGCCCCGGCTGCCGCCACGTTGCGGCGCCGCCTGCAGCATACGACCGGCGAGCCGAGAGAAGGGCAGCGATTGCAGCCAGACCCTGCCCGGGCCGGTGAGCTTCGCTAGGAAGAGCCCCTCGCCACCGAAAAACATCGTCTTGATCCCGCCGGCTTGCTGAATGTCGTAGTCGACCGACGGCTCGAGCGCGACCAAGCAGCCGGTATCGACATGCAGAGTTTGCCCTGCCTCGAGTCGACGTTCTTGCACGGTACCACCGGCGTGCACGAAGACCAGCCCGTCACCCTCGAGCTTTTGCATGATGAAGCCCTCGCCGCCGAACAGCCCGGTGAGAATCTTCCTTTGGAAGTGGATCCCGATGGAAACACCCTTCGCTGCACAGAGAAAGGCGTCTTTTTGGCAGATCAGCATCCCACCGACGTTGGCCAAAGTGATCGGCAGAATCGTTCCCGGATAGGGGGCGGCGAAAGCCGCATGGGCCTTGCCCTGTCCTCGATGAGTAAAGACCGTCATAAAGAGGCTTTCGCCGGTGATCAGCCGCTTGCCGGCGCCGACGAGCTTGTTGAAGATCCCCCCGCTCTCGCTCTGCTTGGATGCGTCGCCGAATACGGTCTGCATCTCGATGCCGGCGTCCTTGTACATCATCACGCCGGCTTCGGCGACGGCGCTCTCGCCGGGATCGAGTTCGATCTCGACGAACTGCATGTCGTCGCCGAAAATCTTGAAGTCGATATCGTCCGCGCCGCGAGTCGCCTGCGGAGGGGGTAGGGTCGGCGCCGATAACGACTCGGTAGAGTTCAACTCCATGACTTGGCGGATAGGTAGCCACTCGGAAAACCCCTCCTTCCAACAATATCCGTCCGGTTGCTTCTTCGCGTGCGCGATGGCCGCCGCTTGATCGAATGGACCGGTCTGCTCGCCGCCGTAGGAAAAATACCACTGAGCACTCATCGTTTTTTCTCCCTCAATCCTTTCGCGTGTAGCACACACAGATATCCTGACCGGAGTCAAGAATCGGCCGTATTCTACCGGATGTAGAATGCACCGCTTCGTCCCGAGCGAATGCCCCGGACGACATCATAGCCGTGACGAGGAGCGTCACCTAGGAGCGACATCATGCCCAAGAAACGAATCGGAGTCATCCTGTCGGGCTGCGGCGTCTTCGACGGCGCAGAGATCCACGAGTCGGTGATCACCCTGCTGGCACTCGATCGGCAGGGCGCCGAAGCCTTGATCTGCGCGCCCGATGTGGAGCAGATGCACGTGATCAACCACCTCAACGGCGAGGTCGCCGAGGGCGAGACCCGAAACGTGCTGGTGGAATCCGCCCGCATCGCACGCGGAGAGATCAAGAAGATCACCGAGATCCAAGCCGAAGACCTCGACGGCCTGATCCTCCCCGGAGGCTTCGGCGCCGCCAAGAACCTCTGCGATTTCGCCGTCAAAGGCGCCGATTGCGCCGTGCATCCCGACGTCGTCGCTCTCGTCTCGAGTGTTCATGCCGCAGGAAAGCCCGTCGCCGCTCTTTGCATCGCCCCGGCGCTGCTGGCCAAGATCCTCGGCGAAGAATCGCCCGCGCTCACGATCGGTGACGATGCCGAGACGGCGCAAGCTCTTGAGGCGCTCGGCGCCAGGCACATCGAGTGCGCCGTCACGGAAATGTTGGTCGACGAGGAACGCAAGGTGATCACGACTCCAGCTTACATGATCGGCCAACGCATCTCAGAAGTCGCAGCAGGAATCGAAAAGACCGTCGGCGCTCTGCTCGAGATGTCTTGATCGGCATTCCCGGGCCGCTACGGATCAAAGACCATCGATCGCGTCGATGATCCGAGAGTGTATCTCCCGGTGGGCGCAGACGATGCCCCGATTCGCGCACAGCGTCGAACCTCGAGAAAAATCGAGCGGCCCGCCATGCATGTCCGTCACGATGCATCCCGCCTCGCCCGCCAGGAAAGCACCTGCGGCATGGTCCCAAATCTTCTCCTTGCGCTTGGGATCGGTCGGCATGCGCAGATAGGCATGAGCTTGGCCTCGACCTACCACTGCGTACTTCGCCTGACTGTCGAGTCGCAGACGTTCACTCGGCAGCCCCAGCCTTTCGATGACGGCGGAAACCGTGTCCTGATTGGAGTGAGCCGCTTCGACGGATTCCGCGATACGCAGAACGGAGCCCAGCTTTCCGTGGGGCTCGAGATCGACGGCATCGATCTCGTCGCCGGCGACGGAGAGGCGTTTCACACCGCTTCCCCGTTCGCCGAAATAGATCGTTCCTTCGCCGTCTGCCCGATCGAAGGGAGAATCCGGATCGCGCGAAAGGTGCGGACAGCCGAGCACCCCGAGGCGAGGACGGCCGTCTTCGATCATGCCGAGACTCACCGCGTACTGCCCTCCACGCAAGAAGCCGCGCGTACCGTCGATCGGATCGAGCGTCCAAAAGCAACCCTCTCCCCCCGAATCGCCCCCCCCATCGAGCGTCGAAAGAAGCTGTTCGGCGTCGACATCGGGCCAGACTTTCGAGAGCGCGCCGACTAGACATTCCAGCAGAGCCGCATTCTGCGGATCTCTCAGATCATCAGCACCCTCCTCGGCCACGATGCGTACGTCGTCTCCGAAAGCCTGTCTGAGTCTCCGTATGACGATCGCCTGGCTCGCGAAGTCGGCGACGGTCACCGGACTTCGGTCGTCTTTGATCAGCGAGCGAATTCCGCCGGCCTGCTCCGAGATCTGCCGGCATAAACGCGAAGCCTCCCGCACCGCACGCCACGCCGTCTCCATCATCGTCATTCAAACCTCTCGGGCGGGTCACCCGCTTCACCCACCACGTCGCGACACAAGATATGCGCACTCCCAAGTGAATGCACCCGAGCCGCCATCAGGTTTTCCCCTTGTCCAGCCATTCGACACGGGCTCGACTTCCGGTTGTTTCCGATCTTGTCAGGGTTGCGCCGCGAATCCATATTTCATCCGGGGCCGGTGTCTCACCGGTGCAGTGCGCGGAGCCATCGACGGTGACGGATCGAGATCTTTGTAGAGAAAATGGACACGACTCGCCCTTGCCCGGGTGGAGGCTCGACGCGCGCATTCTCGTTGCCGGCGGAGAGTGCCTCATCGGGCGCAGCCTGATAGACGAACTCGCAAGTCGCGGCTTTCACCAAGTGATCAACCTCCATCACGACGAACCCGACTACTCGGACCGCAGTGCGACGCGAAAATTTTTCAACGAACTCCGACCGGAGTTCGTCTTCGCCGCTTGCGGACGATCTGCGGGCATTCGCGAAAACCAGCATCATCCCGTTGAGTTGATGGAAAGCGTGCTCTCTTCGGCTTTGCATGTGATCTCCGCCGCGCGCGACTTCCATGTTCGTAAGTTGCTCTACTTCGGCTCTTCTTGCGGGTACCCACGCGAGTGTCCGCAGCCGATGGCCGAAAGCTCGCTCTTGTCCGGGGTCCTCGAACCGACGAGCAAACCCTACGCCGTGGCCCGACTCGCCGGAATGGAACTCTGTCTCGCTCATCGTCGTGAATTCGGCTCGTGCTTCATTACCGCCATCCCCGCGAACGGCTTCGGACCGGGCGACGATTTCGACCCGCAAACCGGGCACGTCGTCGGCGCCCTGATCGCTCGGATGCGGGATGCTCGAGAAAGATCGTTACCCCACTTGACGGTGTGGGGATCGGGGAAAGCAGAGCGAGATTTCCTTTTCTCTCGCGACCTAGCCGATGCGGCCATCTTTTTGATGGAGAAGTACGACGATGAGCGGCCAATCAACATCTCCGCCGCAACGACGATGTCGATCGGCGAGATGGCGCTGCGAATCAGAGATGCCGTCGGATATCGAGGAGAGATTCTTTTTGATCGAAGCAAGCCCGACGGATCTCCACGGAAAATTCTGGACGCTTCTCTGCTAGGGAGTCTGGGGTGGACTCCCCGGTTCGACATCGACCGAGCCCTGCGAGAGACCGTTGCCTGGCATGAAGAACAACTCCAGAACCGAAATTTGGGCATGAGCACAACGAAGGAAGCAAGGAGCTTCTCATGAGCGAAGTCGAGACAGAAAAGTTCAAGTCGCCAACCTACCGCCTTGCAGAGCATACGATCGATTCGAAGGACATCGACTCCCTCATCGCGTGGCTGCGCTCGGGCCCTTGGCTGACACTCGGCCCGAAGACCCGGGAATTCGAGGAGCGTTGGGCTCGGTGGATCGGCACACGACACGCGGTCTTCGTCAATTCAGGATCTTCGGCGAATCTCCTGATGTATGCCGCCCTGCTGGAAAGCGGCCGACTCCCCAACAGGAAGGTCATCGTGCCGGCAGTGAGCTGGGCGACGTCGGTCGCACCGGCCATTCAGCTTGGCTTCGAGCCCATCTTGTGTGATGCGGATCCGGATGACTGGGGACTCGATTGCGCTCACTTGGAATCCTTGCTGGCGGAACATCGTGCGGCCGCGGTACTCGGTGTGCATGTGCTCGGCGTTCCGTTCCATGCCTCGAAGATTCGTGCGCTTCAGGACGAGTACGACTTCGTTCTTCTCGAAGATGCCTGCGCTGCCACCGGCTCACGATTCGACGGAACCTTGGTGGGAACCTTCGGCGCCATGAGCACGATGTCGTTCTATTTCGGCCACCACCTTTCGACCATCGAAGGCGGAATGATCTGTACGGATGATCCGGAAATGTACGAACTTCTGCTGATGCTACGCAGCCACGGATGGGCCAAGGACCTAGCTCCCGCAAGAGAGGCGGAACTCGCCGCAGAGCACTCAGTGCATGACTTCAATCGTCGTTTCACTTTCTATATTCCCGGGTTCAATGTGCGATCGACCGACCTGCAGGCCCAAATCGGATTGCGTCAGCTCGACAAAGTCGACACCGTCGTCGCGCGCCGCGTCGAGAATCACGAGATCTACCAGGAACGGTTTCTTTCAGCCGCTCGAGATGACGCGTCGACCTTCTCTTGCCAGGTCAGTGAAGGGTCCGTGATCTCCAGCATCTCCTTTGCCGCGCTTGCCGCTTCTCGCGAGCATCGCGACCGCATCGGACAGGTCCTTGCCGACCATCGAATCGAGACCCGTCCCGTCGGGGGCGGCAATATGTCCCGCCAACCTTTCTGGAGCAAACGCTACGGCTCCATTCCTTTGGCCATGGCCGACCGCATTCATGACCGCGGATTCCATCTACCCAACAACCCGGACATCTCCACCGACGACATCGCAAAGATCGCCGATATCGCACTTTCGGTTTCGCCCCGCTAGGTCGCAATGAATTCTCTTTCCGCAAGGGACGGCGCATCTCTGCTCTTCCATACATGGCTCGCAGAGCTGCGCAACAAACCGCGGCCGGAACTCGCCGCCAAGCTTGCCGGACTGGTCATCGAGCAGACGCTCGATCAGCTTCGCAGCGTCGGACCGTCGACCGCGACCGCCGAACAAGTCGCACAATCCCTTTCATTCCTCAGGCTTGCCCGCCGCATGAATCCCGAGGATCTCACCTTGCGGACCGGTTTCATTCGGGTCGCGCTCCATTGGGGCACTCTGCACGATCTGCTCGAGGCTCTTGATCTGCTCGAATCCACGCTCGTGGAGTACGACACCAAGACGCCTACTCCGGCGATCGACGATTTCCTGCCCGATTCTTTTTTTCCTTCGCTACGATCTCGTTCCTCCGGCGCCGGCCGTCATATCGACACCCTGAGAACCTATCGCCGCCTGATGCGAAGGGATGAAGATACACCCGACTTGCTCCCTCCCACCGAGGCCGTCTGTGCGACGACCGCAGCAAAGATCATCCCCGCGCAAGATCGACGGGACGGGAAAGATCATCGATTCTTCGCCGATCTCCCCGCACCGGTGGGTGTGAGCGAAGAGATCGCAGCGCGCGAGCCGCGAGACGAAGACGTGCTCGTCACTGCTTTGTGCACCACCTATCGCTCGGCGCGCTTCATGGAAGGGCTTCTCGAGGATCTATTGCGACAAACGATCGCCCATCGATTGGAGATCATCGTCGTCGACGCGGCCTCACCGGAGGACGAGCGGACGATCGTCGCCGAATATGCGAAGCGGCACGCCAATATCCACTATCTTCGCACTTCCAAGCGCGAAACATCACACGCCTCGATCATGCGCGCCGCGCGCCTTGCGCGTGGTCGCTACCTGACTCTCGCCAATACCGACGATCGTCATGATCCTCGCGCGTTTGAGATCATGGCCGACGTGCTCGATCGGCGACCGGATATCGCTCTCGTCTACGCCGACTGCCGAGCAACGCGACACGAGAATGAAACGCTCGAAGAGCACACACCGATGGGCGATCTCCTGACCGAGCCGTTTCATCCGGTGCGATTGCTCAATCGCTGCTTCGTCGGTCCTCAGCCGATGTGGCGGCGGGATCTGCATGCGGATTACGGACATTTCGATCCGAGCATCGACTCGGCAGGAGATTGGGAACTCTGGCTCCGTTTCGCAGAATTCGAGAATTTCCTCCGCATACCCGCCTTTCTCGGCCTCTACTACTATTCCGAATCGAGTTGCGAGCGCCGTGATCCCCAGACTCGGCAACGCGAGATCGAGCACATCACTTCCACCTATGATCCGCGGCGACAGGCACTGCAGCAGGAGGCCGCGCTCGCCCCTCTACGTTGCCCTCGGCTCCATGATGTTCCCGTAGCCGTCGTCGTCACGACTCCGAATCCGGAGCCTAGATCGTCCCTCGTAGAGCGAATCCAAAGCCGTCGTTTCGACGATCGCTCCATCTTGCTGCGGCTCGTATGTCGCGATGCGAATTCGCGTCGATTCGTAGAAGGAGCTGAAACCGATCCACCGCTCGCCGGCATCGAGGATTTCCTGCGCGATGGGGATATCTACCGCTACGAATA
>Ga0256830_1003298_pt1 | contig 10134 bp, 11 predicted proteins | sample 128326metaG_FD_190537 | JGI IMG/M metagenome (GOLD analysis project Ga0256830, IMG submission 190537) | Hydrothermal vent microbial communities from Lau Basin, Pacific Ocean - 128-326 | ecosystem: Environmental > Aquatic > Marine > Hydrothermal vents | place: Pacific Ocean: Lau Basin | collected...
GGGAAAAGTAAAAACACGCTTAGCAAAAAATATTGGTGAAACGGCGGCAAAAATAGTACATGAACACCTCGCACGGCATTGTTTGCATCAGATGTTGGATTTTGCTGTTGCACCAGTGGAGCTTTGGTGCGCGCCGGATACGGATCATGATTTTTTTAGTTATTGCCACACAGAGCTAGGTATTCCGCTCAAACAGCAAGTCGGCAATGATCTGGGGCAACGCATGCAACACGCCATAAACGAAACTTTGCGTAATTATGCGCCAGTTGTATTGATTGGCACGGATTGCCCGGCATTAACCGCCGATTATTTACAGTCGGCCTGCTCCGCAGCCAGCCAAAATAAAACCGTTATCGTTCCCGCAGAGGATGGTGGTTATGTACTTTTAGGTATGAATAAATTACAGCCAGAACTATTTGTTGATATGCCTTGGGGGACATCACAGGTTTATGCGAAAACAATGGCGCGGGTAACGGGCGAGGTTGAAACATTAATACCGCTATGGGATATCGATTATATTACGGACTTGCGACGATTATATGCTACAGATGATATACCATTGGGCGAGCAGTTTCAGACGTATTTGAAGACATTGACATTATCGTGATATCTACCTAACGCGCTAGACTTTTACGCGCCAGTCGTTGTAATTCAATGACAAATCGCTCAATAGTGCGGCGTTGTATTTTATCGAGATGTTCAAAACTTCCGCCGATATGTAAGCTATTGTTTATTTCAAAATAATTAGAATGGCGTACTTTAAAAATACAGTGAATTTTTCGCTTATCGGGTAAATAAATACAGCACTGTGTTTCCTCTGTATGAGTTGATAAATCAAGTTCCCTTTTTTTGGCGAAGCGTACACATATTCCACCGGCCGATATGTCACTTAATTCCCCGGTAAATGATTTTCCATCATTGGTTTTAATTTCCACAGTGACTTCTTTCGCCGCACTGACAGGAACACGAAACGCATTACGACGTTGCAAATAACGAATGCTTTGTGGAAAATCAATGAGATAAAAAGCCATGTTATTTTCTGAGTCTGATCTCTTCAGGTTGACAGTAAAACTAACTTCAACACCCTCGTACATGGTACGCAGAGTGAGTCTCCCTATTTTCAAAAAAAGTGCATGACCTTCGGATGGATGCAGGCCATCGATAGTGATGGTGGAATCTTGGAGGTCAATTGAAAGTAGTGCGGTATTAAAAAAACAGTTGGAGCCGGGCAGTGTGGCGGTGATGATGGCATGTTTTTCCATCAGAGGACGCAGCACCATTGAAATTCTTGCCGTTGAGGTAATGGTTTCATATTGCTGAGTATAATCATTCTCAGCTATAGCATTATGTGATGGGGGACGATCTACCATGTCTGCAATCTATGACCATAGTCCAAGCCGGCTCAGGCAACGGCAATAGACTGGCCTTGCGGCTTATCCTGTGGTTGCCCGGTTTTATTGTAGATATTTGATGAGGGTTGATCAGTGTTGCCACGCAAAATGCTGAGTGCTTGTTTCAGATTGATTGCGGAAGCGTTTAATATTCGATTATTGATTTTATTTTGTAGGTTACACTGTTGCAGTGTTTCCTGAAATTTATTCCATAATGTTTCCAGGCCAGATTTTTCTTTATCGTCCGGCATGCGTTGAATAAATGCAGAAAATGTCGATTTTGACAGTACGCCGCCCACTGTTTTTTCAACGGTGCTCAGCAGAGGTTGTATTTTTTCGAGAGTCTTAACCTGATGATGTTTTTCTTGTACAGTTTCTTCAAACCGGGTCAGATTATTACTTGTTAAAGCCTGATGTTCCTGTTTTAGTATTGTGAGCATTTTCAGCAAGTGAATGTGTTGCTGATCCAGAACTGTTTTCAGGTTATGAATATCGCCAGTAAAATAACTTGTGGTCTGTTTCATTTTTTATGCTTTGTATTAAATATTAATTGAGATGTTTATAGGGCGTATTTATGCGACAAACATCATTTCAAATTCAATGAGTTTTTCTGCAACACGTTGAGCATCAATGTCATACCGGCCGGCATCAATTTCCAGCTTCAGGCCTTCGACACGTTCGTTATCAACATCGGTTTGGTCATTAATGGCTTTTTCAATCATGCGTAATTCTTCTGCTTGTCGCGTCAGGGTGATCTTATCAATCGGAGCAGGAGTGACGGTTGTTTGTGTGCGCTCTGAACCTTGGTTTTTCTCACCAATAGTATTGTTCGACGCAGTTTGGCTGTTATCGATTTTATTGCCGGACAGCGGTGTCTTCGTAATGCCTGTAATTTCGGCAGCCATGCCATTCTCCTCTGCTTTCTATGTTAATTTATCGGCCTTTTTGGCAAATTCTTTATCTGTGTCCCAGTGCCAGTCATTGTATGATTTGGGTCACATTTGTACATTCACGGTTCCAGGTTTTGTGACAACACCTTGAACAATACGTTTCGACTGGCTATTGCGCACGGAGACCAACTCACCTCGTGCGGCATCTTTGAGTGCTTCACCTTTTCCTCTGACTTTCAATGTGCCAATGGAGACCTCTATAGTGACTTTTTCTCCACGGCGTACGAGGAAAGCAGCCTTAACCCGCTTGGGGGTGATGGCATGCCCGGCGGAAAGGTTTTGGGTGAGAATTTTACCAATCACTGACTCTTTTTTTGTGAAATAACCACTGCGTAGCTGGCTGAGTTCCTGGCGTACGAATATGATATCCGTTATAGCAATTTCGCTGCCTCGGAGCAGTGGCTGTGCGGCAGTAATGACTTCCGCGAATATTTTGATGTGTGCGGGTACATAAACTGTCCAGGGTCTTGGCCCTGCGCAGCGTAAGCCAACTGTTAGCTTTCCTTGCAATTTTGCGCCTGTTGCGAGAAAGGCCATGGGTGATTCTTGACATGTGGCAAGTTTCAGACGGCGATCAATACGACCCACGCTGATTTCGATATCCTGTTCGGCACGTTTTGCCGTCTGAATGTGCAAAAACTCCAGTACGGTTTGGCGGAGAGTTTCTGTGGATTGGTTACTTGCGGCAATGGGGGATACGAGGAGCAGGAGCCCGCTGATCAGGCAAATATTTACTCGTATGCCAAACCAGTTGGTGGTGGTGTGAATTTTGTCAACGGGCTGAGCCATGGTCTTTCCTACGGTAAATTGCCGTTTTCTGGCCGGTTTTGGCCGGTTTATTCATACACATATTTCTATGCTGCGTAGCGTGCATTTTCTGTCTGTGTACCCTATCGTCAAAAAATTGGCCGACTTTAGGCTTTATTTCGTAAATTATTGAAATTTCTGTCAATTGATTTTTTGACACTGTGTTTGTAAGGTTTTCCACCGTGTTCCACCCTGTTTTCCATTCCTAAGTCATTTCATTATTAAAAACCGCCAACCAGAGAGCCTTATTGTGGTTGAGCAATACCTGTGCCAATACACGAAGGATATTTCTGTGCCGAAGTCTTCAGAAAGAACAAGCGCTTGTCGATAAGTGGGCATCTTGGAATTTTTGGAAAAATCTGATGCAGGAGCATTCTTATGGCTGGAATCCTTGACGGTGTTGACCAACGAACGCAGTTGGTGGGCGAAAACCGCCTGGAGTTATTGTTATTCCGTTTAAAAGGCCCGCAGATGTACGGGATCAACGTGTTCAAGGTACAGGAAGTGATTCGATGTCCTGAATTGACACACGTGCCAAATTCTAACAGCGTTGTAAAAGGTATTGCCAATATGCGCGGTCGTACCATTCCAGTGCTTGATTTGAGTCTTGCATTGAGCGGCCCGGCAACCCCAGCGACCGAAGAGTCCTTCGTTATTATTGCGGACTACAATCGTACAACCCAGGGGTTTTTGGTCGATAGCGTTGAACGTATTGTGAATATGAACTGGGAAGAAATTCTGGCACCACCGAAGGGGTCGGGAGCTAACAGTTATATGACGGCAGTGACGCGTGTTGATGAGAAGCTCGTTGAAATTATTGATGTTGAGAAGGTTTTATCCGAGGTGGTCGGTGTTACCGAAAAAATATCGGATAAAATCATTGATGAAAATCACATAAAAGCGGGTGCGAATATTCTGGTGGCAGATGACTCCAGTGTCGCCAGAAAACAGATTAAACGCACGCTGGATCAGTTGGGTATAGAGTCCACGTTGGTAAAAGATGGGCAGGAAGCCCTGGATACTTTATTAGACTGGGCGGATAACGATCCGGATATTGCCAAACATCTGACAATGGTTATTTCCGATGTTGAAATGCCAAACATGGACGGTTATACGTTAACGACAGAAATTCGTAGAGAACCACGATTAAAAGATCTTTTTGTTATCTTACACACATCATTAAGCGGTGTATTTAATCAGAGCATGGTTGAAAAAGTAGGTGCTAATAAATTTATTGCCAAATTTGATGCTGATGAATTAGCGAGAGCCGTGTTGGAAGCTATTACCAAACAAGATGAACTTCAATCCTGAAGCAGTGTGATTCCTGAAAAAATAGCAAATGAGAAAGATGGGTGATTAGTACAATAACAACAGAGGATTATCAATCTTTCAGGAAATTTCTGGAAGATGCCTGTGGTATTGTGCTGGGTGATAATAAGCAATATTTAGTGACCAGTCGGTTAACGAAACTCATTTCTGATAATGAGATAGACTCATTCAGTACATTAATGCAACGGATGAAAGCTGATGGAAAGCTGCGTAATCGCATTATGGATGCGATGACGACCAATGAAACATCCTGGTTTCGGGATATATATCCTTTCGATATTTTCAAAGAGAAATTACTGCCTGAGTTGATAAAAACACAGCCACGGACAATACGTATTTGGTCTGCTGCATGCTCAACCGGTCAGGAGCCTTATTCGCTGAGTATGATGGTACAGGAATACTTACAGTCAAAACCCGGCAGTTTATCAACGAATGCGGTACAGATTATTGGTACCGATATTTCTCCTTCTGTTTTAGCCGTCGCAAAATCAGGTGTGTATGAAGGTGTTGCGGTTTCCCGTGGTTTACCGCAGGAAAGAAAGGCCCGGTTCTTTCGGGAAACCGGCGCAGGCTGGGAAGTCAGTGTGGATATTAAAAAGCGTGTGAGTTTTCGTGAATTGAATCTCATGCAAAATTATACATTACTTGGCCGTTTCGACATTATTTATTGTCGAAATGTGTTGATCTATTTTTCCACAGAGTTGAAACGCGATATCTTGGCGCGTATGGCAAAATGCCTTAACCCTGGTGGGTTTTTAGTGCTTGGTGGCTCAGAGTCTATTACCAATTATTCCAATGAATTTGATCTGATCCGCTGGCGTAATGGTGTTATTTATCAATTAAAACCCTGATTTCAAAACGGTGGGGAGCCCCGTATGGGCATAGTCGTCACCCTCATCCAATTTGGTGGAATCGCTGCGCTTGTTCCACGATTTTACTCTGTGTTAAATAGAGCGATATAAAAAAAACGATAAACGCCCCAGCTGTACCCTCTATCCGAGTAGGGTGGAACAAGCGTAACGGTTCCACCACCATGACTTCATGATACAACCAAAATCAGGGCACCCACGAGGGATGCTCCTACGAGTGATTTTGCCGCCAGTCGGTACCGCATTGCCGCTTTTTGATCTAAAACGATTTTAAAACTCTTCCCCAAAATGTGTAACTCTTTGTATTTTAATTGAAAGAAATGTTGTGGCACGAGCTTTGCTCTGTTCTTAGCGAGAATCAATAAACTACAACGGAGTAACACATGCAGTTTGGTCTGGACAAGTTCTTTGGTATCAGCCAGCAGGCGTTGAAGATTCATTCACGTCGCGCAGAAGTGTTGGCCGGAAACCTGGCCAATACAGATACTCCGGGATACAAGGCGCGTGACATTGATTTTAAAGCGGCATTGCAACAGGTTAAAAACGGTATGGGTGATGTCAGGCTGCGTACAACCAATCCGAATCACATAAATTCCGCAGGTACATCACCGGGCCGTATCGATGATGTGTTGGGTGAAATGAAATATCGTATACCGAGCCAGCCATCACTGGATGGTAATACGGTTGACTCACTCAAAGAGAAAGCCGCGTTCATGGAAAATGCATTGTTGTATCAGACAAACCTGCAATTTTTGGGTGGCAAGATCAAGCATTTGAAATCGGCTCTGAAGGGCGAGTGATTATTTAACACAACGTGTTTAATACGACTTATTTGACATAACGAAAGGTTAAAAAATGTCTCTGTTTAATATTCTTGATATCGCCGGTTCCGGTATGAGCGCACAGGCACTGCGTTTGAATACCACTGCCAGCAATCTGGCCAATGCGGAAAGTGTTAGCAGTAATAGTGCGGACGTTTATCGGGCACGTCAGCCAGTATTTTCAGCAGTGATGAAGGCACTGGGTGAGTCACCCGCAGGCGTTGGTGTGCAGGTTAATGGCATTGTGGAAAGCCAAGCTCCCGTGCGCAAACAATATGAACCAGGGCATCCTATGGCAAATGGTGATGGTTATATTTTTCTGCCCAATGTCAGCATGGTGGAAGAAATGGCCAATATGATTTCCGCTTCACGTTCGTACCAAACCAATTCTGAAGTGGCAAAAACAACGAAGCAGTTATTTATGCGGACGTTGAGCCTGGGTCAATAGACTAAAAAATACATCAGGAAAATACCATGGCACATATCGATAACAATTTAAACAACGCCATTAATGAACTGGGCCTGAATACATCAACGACAAAGCCTAAAAAATCACCTGATCAGTTAGGGCAGGCAGAGTTTCTGAATTTGATGATTACTCAATTAAAGAATCAAGATCCTTTTGCACCCATGGAGAATGGTGATTTTATCTCACAGATGGCTCAGTTCAGCAGTGTCACGGGGCTTGCCGAATTGCAACAGTCCTTTGATAAGCTGGCAACCTCATTGCAGTCAAATCAAGCCTTGCAAGCATCCAGTCTGGTAGGTCGTACCGTGCTGGTGCCATCGGCCACGAGTACGTTGTCTTCTGGTGGAAGTGTCCGTGGTGCGCTTGAACTATCGGCATCCAGTGGTGCGGTAGGCATCACTATCAAGGATGCTTCCGGACAGGTGATACGGCGGTTGGAGCTGGGGCCACAATCTGCCGGTAGTGTGTATTTCAATTGGGACGGTCTTGCCGATAATGGCCAGCCTGCACCAGAAGGCCGGTATTTTGTGAGTGCTGATGCCGAAATTAATGGTGGCACCGTAGCGCTTGAAACATTGATGAGTGCTTCGGTGGACAGTGTCACACTCGGTCAGGGAGGGCAGGGACTACGGCTTAATTTAACCGATGGAAATGTCGTGGATTTTTCCAGTGTACGAGAAATTCAATAGCGGTGACACATGTGAAACTCGATGAGTTTCATTGTGATTGATGAATACATTTATTAAACAGATAAAACTGTATGGGTAAGGAGAAACGTTATGCCATTTCGTATTGCTTTAAGTGGGTTGAATGCAGCACAAACTGATCTTTCGGTCACAGGTAACAATATTGCCAATGCCAGTACCGCTGGTTTTAAAGGTGCGCGCACAGAGTTTTCAGATGTGTATGCTGTTGCTTTTGAAGGCATCAGCAGCCTGGCCACGGGTAACGGTGTTGGGGTAACCGGCATTACGCAGAATTTTTCGCAGGGTAATATTGATTTCACTGAGCGTAATCTGGATCTTGCCGTAAGTGGGCAGGGTTTTTTTGTGGTGAATGATGCATCCGGTCAGTCTTTTACCCGTGCAGGGGCATTTAATGTTGACCGTGATGGTTATATTGTGAATCAGGCTGCACAAAAATTACAGGTGTTTCCTGCCATTACCGGGGGGGGATTTAATACCGGTGTTTTAAGTGACGTGCAATTATCCACATCGGATGGCCCTCCTCAGGCAACAGCATCAATAACGGCAACATTGAATCTGAGTTCATCTGATTCGGTGCCAGCCACTGTTCCTTTTGATCCTGCGGACCCTACCAGTTTTAATAATTCCACTTCCACAGTGATTTATGACTCTTTGGGCTCACCGCATACCTCGACACTGTATTATGTAAAATCTGCGGTGGACAACCAGTGGGATACTTATCAATACATTGATGGCAACGTGGTAGCTAGTGGTGGTGCTTCACCGGTCAGTATTACTTTTAATTCCGATGGTACGCTTTCGGGACCATCAAGCATTGCTTATGACGCCGTGCCTTCCGGTACTGGGGCATTACCCATTCAGATAGGTATTAATTACAGCAATACCACCCAATTTGGTAGTGCATTTGCAGTGAACGGTTTATCACAGGATGGTTTTTCCACGGGGCGTTTGAGTGGTATTGATATTGATGACGAAGGTGTGATTTTCGCCCGGTTCACCAATGGTCAATCGAATGCTTTGGGTAAAGTCGCTCTGGCCGGGTTTCCCAATGTCGGCGGGTTGCGTCAACAAGGTAATACAGCCTGGGCACAAAGTTTTGAATCGGGTGATGTGATTCTGGGTGAAGCTAATACTGCTAGCTTTGGTCTGGTTCAGTCAGGTGCGCTGGAAGCTTCTAATGTGGATATTGCCGCCAGCCTGGTGAACCTGATCACAGCGCAACGAAACTTTCAGGCCAATGCACAGGTTATCAGCGCGGCTGATACCGTGACGCAAACTATCATCAATATCTAGTTAGCTATTATCTAATCTTTAGCCACAGGAAATAACCATGGATCGCATGCTTTATGTCGCAATGTCGGGTGCCCGACAAACCATGCTGGCGCAAACGGCAAACAGCCACAATATGGCCAATGCTAATACGGACGGGTTCCGTGCCGATTTGGCAACATTCCGCAGTATGCCGGTTTATGGGACGGGTGAAGCAACGCGGGTATATGCGATGACGGAAAGTGTCGGTGTTGATACCAGCAGTGGTGCGATTAATCCTACGGGGCGTGAGTTGGATATTGCTGTTAAAGGTAAAGGCTGGATTGCAGCGCAAGCCCCGGATGGTAGCGAAGTCTATACCCGCACTGGCAGTTTGCGTATTGGGGATGGCGGTATTCTTCAGACAGCTTCAGGGCTTGCTGTGCTGGGCAATGGTGGGCCTGTTGCCATACCGCCATCAGACAAAATTGAAATTGGTACGGATGGCACAGTGTCGATTCTGGGTATCGGTCAAGCCCCTAATGCACTGACAGTATTGGATCGTATCAAGCTGGTAAAGGTTGATGGCGCATCGTTAGTCAAGGGGGAAGATGGCTTGCTAAGAACCCGGGATGGCAGCGGTGTGGCACCGGATGCAACAGTAAACATTATTTCGGGCGCGTTGGAAACCAGTAATGTCAATACTGTGGAAGCCATGGTGAACCTGATCAGTCTGGCGCGACAATACGAAACACAAGTGAAGATGATGAAAACGGCTGAAGAGACAGACAATGCGGCAACACAATTATTAAGTCTGTCAAACTGATTGCTAAAAATGCTAATTAAGGAGTACATCACATGAATTCAGCATTATGGGTGGCAAAGACGGGACTGGATGCACAGCAAACCCGGTTGTCAGTGATATCCAATAATCTGGCTAATGCCAATACAATGGGTTTCAAAAGCGGCCGGGCAGTTTTTGAAGATTTGCTGTATCAGAATGTTCGTCAGGTTGGTGCGCAATCTTCGGAAGGGACACAGCTGCCATCCGGTTTAATGATTGGTACCGGTGTGCGCACTGTTGCCACAGAAAAAAGTCATGCCCAGGGAAATCTGGTACAAACAGAAGGCTCGCTGGATCTGGCCATTCAGGGGCGTGGATTTTTTCAGGTATTACGCCCCGATGGTTCATTGGCCTATACCCGCGACGGTTCCTTTCAATTAAGTGCAACTGGTGAAATTGTTACCGCAGGTGGTTATCTTGTACAGCCCGCAATTACGGTGCCGACTGATGCACAAAGTGTCACTATTGGTTCCGATGGTATTGTTTCGGTTACCACGCCGGGTTCCGGGACACCAACGCAGATTGGCAATATCCAGTTAGCCGATTTTGCCAACCCCACCGGTTTGCAACCTATTGGTGAAAACCAGTTTCGTGAAAGTGGCGCAAGTGGTTCACCCACCACAGGTACTCCGGGATTAAGCAGCATTGGTTCTCTGGTGCAGGGTGCATTGGAGTCATCGAATGTGAACTCTGTTAGAG
>Ga0256830_1003299_pt1 | contig 10132 bp, 11 predicted proteins | sample 128326metaG_FD_190537 | JGI IMG/M metagenome (GOLD analysis project Ga0256830, IMG submission 190537) | Hydrothermal vent microbial communities from Lau Basin, Pacific Ocean - 128-326 | ecosystem: Environmental > Aquatic > Marine > Hydrothermal vents | place: Pacific Ocean: Lau Basin | collected...
AAACAGCATCTTGAACCGAAAAATAACATCTATTTTGTTATAATCACGGCATCAACGATATGCCGTCAGAAGCGACCCTGCGCCAACGCATAATTCGGTTTAACAGGATTAATTGGCACTACTAAACGTTATATTCCGTCGAGGCATGTGTGTTAATTTTTACATAATAAAATCTTAAGGACTAATGATGGTAAAGAGTAGATTGGGAGTATTGTTTTGTTTGGTTTTAGGGGTTTCCGGTTGCGCTAATCACAAAGTAATCGAAACGGATGCTAAATTTGAATCGTCTGTGGCCATAAAAGATAAATCGAATGAAATCTATATGGCGGGTGTTGATCTGGCAAATAAAGGAAACATTGAAAGTGCCCTCAAATACTTTTATGACGCTGAGAAATTAGACCCGAAAAATAAAGCGATCCTGAGAGATATTTCTTTTGCTAACTACCAGTTAGGAAAGTTTAGTACCTCACTAGAATATGCTGAAAAAATACTGTTGCTTTCTGAGTATGATTACTTTGCTCTCATGAGAAGGGCATTCATATATCAGGATATTGGTGATTACGAAAAATCGGTTGCGGCCTTTGGTGAGGTTCTAAGGTACAGTCCAGATGATTACGTTGCGCTAGCAAATATTGCCCAGCTAGAATTTGATAACAAGAAATATGAAAAAAGCATGGAATATATCGAACGCTTTGAAAAGTCTGTATTAAATATTTCTTCGAATGAATTAAGGGAACAAGATCGTTATGAACTGAGAAATATGAAAAATGGTATGGCGTTCATCAAGAATGTAATTAAACAGAAACTGTAGCTGTATAAACACTACCGAAATGACACAGAGGTAGTGTTCAGAATTCTGAACACTACCCCCAAACCGAATTGACCACCCAGCACGATTTCACTATGCTGGGCGGATGAAAATATCCCCATCTATTGGTACCGCCTTACTGGCCAGCGTGTTGTTCACCGCACCCACTCTGGCATCATCTGACCGATCACTGCAGCTGCAGATCGACGAACTTACCCAGCGCCTCAGTGAGCTGGAACAGCGTCTCGACAACATTGAGAAAAAACCGGCTACAGTGACCCGCACCACCATCATCAAAACAAAAAGCTCTCTACCGCCACCCACTAATCCCGGTGAATGGAGCGACCCAACCAACTGGATTCATCTCCGTGTCGGCATGGATTATGAGGATGTGCGTGATCTGCTCGGTGAACCGCTCAAGATCCGCAGCGGTGCCTCCGAGTTCTGGTACTACACCGATAAAAAATTCGATGGACCGCACCTTAAGTTTTTATTTAAAAAGGTTAATAGCTGGAAGGCTCCCGAAGGCGTTGCGGGGACCGATTAATCTCGCTTAATTTCAGGCTCCGCGCAAGATGATACGTGTTAGACAGATCGCACTCCTGCTTGGGCCACTGCTGGGGCTATCGGTCGCTGCCTTTGTCGATATCCCCGGCCACCCACTCGCTGCATCGATGCTGGGTGTGGTTATCTGGATGGCGATCTGGTGGCTCAGTGAATGTGTACCGCTCGCCGTTACTGCGCTGATCCCGCTGATCGCCTTCCCCATCATGGGCATCGCCACCGCCAAAGAGACCGCGCCGCGCTACATGGGCAGCATCATGTTTCTCTTTATCGGCGGCTTTCTGATTGCGCAGGCGATGGAGCGCACCGGGCTACATCAACGCATTGCGCTTGTGATTCTGTCACATCTGCACGGCAGCCCGCTTCAGATACTCCTGGGCTTTGCCCTCTCAACCGCTTTTCTGTCGATGTGGATCTCCAACACCGCAACCACCATGCTGATGGCCACCATCGCCATCGCCGTACTCACCCGTCTCGACAGGGTGTTCGATGGTAAAACGATGGTGGTGATGGCCAGCACCCTACTGCTAACCATCGCTTATAGCGCCAACATCGGCGGCATGGGAACGCCGGTCGGCACGGTGCCCAACCTGGTCTTCCTCGAAAACATGCGGGCGGCTGCGCCCGATGATGTGCCCAGTTTTCTTCAGTGGATGATGGTCGGCGTTCCGGTGGTGATCGTCGGTATCACAGTCGTGGTGCTCTATCTGGGGCGACGCCTGCGTAACCTGAACTGGTCTAACGCAGCAGTAGACGGGATCTCAGCCGAGCTACAGAGCCTCGGCACCATGCGCCGTGATGAACGCTTTGTCGCCTGGGTGCTAGGGATGACCGCCGTCGCCTGGATGACACGCAAGGGGATACAGGGTGAAGGGATCGATATCCCCGGCTGGGCCTCGCTGCTACCCTACCAGGGGGTCGATGACGGCACCGTGGCGATCATCGCGGCACTCATTCTGTTTCTGGTACCGATCCGCAACGGCAAGCCGATCATGGATAAATCGACCATCGGGCGTCTACCGTGGGATATCATCCTGCTGCTCGGTGGCGGCTTTGCCCTCGCAATGGGGATGAAAAGCTCGGGCCTCTCATTCTGGGTGGGGCAGCAACTCCAGTTTCTTAGCGTTGTGCCACTGCCGCTGATGCTGCTCGGCATCGCACTGGTGATCGTCTTCCTCACCGAAGTGACCAGCAACACCGCCACCACCCAGGTGATGCTGCCGGTACTGGCGGCGGTTGCCATCGCCAGCGATCATGATGTCACCCAACTGCTGCTCACCGCAACGCTCGCGGCCTCCTGCGCCTTTATGATGCCGGTAGCCACGCCGCCCAATGCGATCGTTTTTGGCACCGAACGGGTCTCAATGAGAGAGATGATTAAAGCGGGCTTTCGCCTTAATCTCGTCTTTCCGCTACTGATTCTGGCTGCAGTACTGACACTGCGCCCACTCATGCCATAAACACCATCCCTTAGCTAAACCCCCACGATCTTCTGCGATTTTGTTGTAATCTCCACGGATCTAGACAAATTCTACAAAATGGTGCTAAATTAGAAGCCATGGCAGCTGACAGGTTTAATATCCGCCAGTTGAAAGCAACTTAACGGGATTTAGCAGGATTTAACCGGACAATAACCACGCTGATGGCTAAATTACTCATTTTAAATGGCCCCAACCTGAATCTGCTGGGTGAACGAGAACCTGGCCACTACGGCAGCGACACGCTGGCGACCATTAACCAGCGTCTCGAAAACGCCGCTCAGAGAGCTGGACACCAGCTCTCCAGCTTTCAGAGCAATGCAGAACATGAGCTGGTCGATCGGATACATGCTGCTAAAAAAGAGGATGTCGCCTTTATCATCATCAACCCTGCGGCCTTTACCCACACCAGTGTTGCGATTCGGGATGCGCTTTGCGCCACCCACATCCCGTTTATTGAAATTCATCTCTCCAACGTCCACGCGCGCGAAGCGTTCAGGCACCACTCCTTTTTCTCTGATATTGCCGAGGGTGTGATCAGCGGGCTGGGACCGATTGGCTACGAACTTGCACTACAGGCTGCTATTAAACAGCTTGAAACAGACTAAATATAATTATTAAACAAACATTTTATAGAGCGCCCAAATGGATATACGAAAAATAAAGAAACTGATCGAACTGCTGGAAGAGTCTGATCTCGCCGAGATCGAGATTCATGAAGATAAGGAGTCGGTCCGCATTAGCCGAACCAGCCAGGTGGTTGCCACACAACCCACCATGGTTGCGCCAGCGCCTGCGGCAGCGCCTCCCCCGGCCGTCGCCGCAGAGCCTGCCACCAAGGCAGCCGACGCTGCCGTTATTCATGGAAACCCAATTACAGCGCCAATGGTTGGCACCTTCTACCGCGCTGCGGCACCCGGGGCAAAACCCTTTGTTGAGGTGGGCCAGCGCGTCAATATCGGTGACACCCTCTGCATCATCGAAGCGATGAAGATGCTGAACCAGATTGAGGCTGACAAAGCGGGTGTTATCGTCGGTGTGCTGGTTGAAAACGGGCAGCCAGTAGAATATGGCGAAACCCTTTTCACCGTCGAATAATTTTGGAATAACTGTCATGTTTGAAAAGATCGTCATCGCCAATCGAGGCGAAATCGGACTGCGTATTCTGCGTGCCTGTCGTGAACTGGGCATTAAAACAGTTGCCGCCCATTCATCGGCTGACCGCGACCTGAAACATGTCCGCCTGGCAGATGAGTCTGTCTGCATCGGGCCACCCTCATCGATGGAGAGCTACCTTAATGTGCCAGCCATCATCAGTGCGGCCGAAGTTACCGATGCCGTTGCGATCCATCCCGGCTACGGCTTTTTATCGGAAAATGCAGATTTTGCAGAACGTGTTGAACAGAGTGGTTTTGTCTTTATCGGCCCACGCCCCGACACCATCCGCACCATGGGCGATAAAATTTCTGCGATCACTGCGATGAAAAAGAGCGGCGTCCCCTGTGTGCCTGGCTCCGACGGTCCACTGGGCGATGACGCTGAAACAAATCTCAAACTTGCGAACGAGATCGGTTACCCCGTGATCATCAAGGCTGCCGGTGGCGGTGGTGGCCGCGGTATGCGCGTAGTACACAGCGATGCTGCACTCAATAACGCCATCTCTCTAACACGTGCCGAAGCGGGCAGCGCTTTTGGTAACGACACCCTCTACATGGAAAAATTTCTGGAAAACCCGCGCCATATTGAGATTCAGGTGCTGTCTGATTCTCACGGCAACGCCATTCATCTCGGCGAGCGAGACTGCTCCATGCAGCGCCGCCACCAAAAGGTCGTGGAAGAGGCGCCCGCTCCTGGCATCTCTGAAGAGCTGCGCAACCAGATCGGTGAAGTGTGCGCCAACGCCTGCCGTGAGATCGGCTACCTCGGTGCCGGCACCTTTGAGTTCCTGTATGAAGATGGCAAGTTCTATTTCATTGAGATGAATACGCGCCTGCAGGTCGAGCACCCGGTCACCGAGATGGTCACCGGCGTTGATCTGGTCAAAGAGCAGCTACGCATCGCTTCCGGCGAAGAGCTGACCTATCAGCAGAGCGACATCAAACTCCGAGGCCACGCAATCGAATGTCGCATCAATGCGGAAGATCCGAAAAAGTTCACCCCATCTCCCGGCAAAATCACCCAGTTCCACCAGCCCGGCGGCCCGGGTGTGCGGGTCGATACCCATCTCTATAACGGCTACACCGTACCGCCCTATTACGACTCCATGATCGGTAAACTGATTACCCACGGTAACTCGCGCACTTCCGCGATCAACCGCATGCGTACCGCACTGGGCGAGCTGGTGATCGAAGGGATCACCACCAACACCCCGCTGCACCGCGATATTATGAACGATACTCACTTCCAGAGCGGCAGCACTAACATTCATTATCTGGAGAAAAAACTGGCGGAAGCCAACAGCTAATCCTGCAACCTCTCACCTCGGTCTCTCTCTGCAGGCCGGGGTGATCTTTCTCACGGTTTACCCCACCCAATGTGCGATAATCCCGTCGTCATTAATAATGGCATCAAATTTCGCAACACCGAATATGGAAACACCCTGAACCATGGCACTCATTACCCTACGCGCCGTTAACCTCGGCTTTGGCGGCCCGGCACTACTTGAACATATCGATCTCAAGATCGAGCGTGGTGAGCGTCTCTGCCTCGTCGGCCGCAACGGTACCGGCAAATCGACACTGATGAAACTGATCGCCGCTGAGATCAAAGCAGATGAAGGTGAGGTGGTCTACAAACAGGGCATCAACATCACCCGCCTGACGCAGGAGGTGCCGCGCGATCTCACAGGCACCATCTTTGATGTGGTCGCCGATGGCCTTGGTGAAGTTGGTAAGCTGCTCGCCGAGTTTCACCGCATCAGCCATGAGCTTGCTCATGACACCAGCGACAGAATGATGAAGCGCTTCGAACAGGCACAGCATAAACTGGAAGAGAGTGGCGGCTGGGAGGTGGACCAGAAAGTGACTAGCACACTGACCCGTATGCAGCTCGACCCGGAAATGGAATTTAGTGAACTCTCCGGTGGACTCAAGCGGCGCGTTCTGCTGGCACGAGCGCTGGTCAACAAGCCAGATCTGTTGATGCTGGATGAGCCGACCAATCACCTCGACATCGAAGCGATCCGCTGGCTGGAAGAGTTTCTGCTCGACTTTGACGGCACACTGCTCTTTGTGACACATGATCGCGCACTACTCAGGAAACTTGCCACCCGCATTATCGAACTGGACCGTGGCCGCCTCACCAGCTGGCCCGGTAACTATGAGACCTATCTGCAGCGCAAACAGGAGGCGCTCGACGCCGAAGCGACCGAGCATGCACTGTTCGATAAAAAGCTGGCGCAGGAAGAGGTGTGGATTCGACAGGGGATCAAAGCACGCCGCACCCGTAACGAAGGGCGTGTACGTGCGCTTGAGGAGATGCGCCGTCAACATAGCGAGCGACGCAAAAAGATGGGCAGCGTACGTATGGCACTGCAAGGGGGGGAACGCTCCGGCAAGCTGGTGGTTGAAGCAGAGCAGATCACACAGCGCTATGGTGACAGAACCATCATCCGCGACTTTTCAACGATGATTCTGCGCGGCGACAAAATCGGCATTCTCGGCCCTAACGGCGCAGGTAAAACCACGCTGTTAAAAGCGCTGCTGGGCGAAGAGCAACCGAAGTCGGGCACCATTAAACTCGGCACCAAAATTGAAGTTGCCTATTTTGACCAGCACCGCTCAGTACTCGATGAATCAAAGAGCGTAATCGACAACCTCGCACAGGGGAGCGACAAGGTCACCATCAACGGTGTTGAACGCCACATCATCAGCTACCTGCAGGATTTTCTCTTTTCACCTGAGCGCGCCCGCACCCCGGTAAAGGCGCTCTCAGGTGGTGAGCGTAATCGCTTATTACTGGCGCGGCTGTTTACGAAACCGGCCAACCTTCTGGTGATGGATGAGCCGACCAATGACCTTGATGTCGAAACACTCGAACTACTTGAGGAGTTACTGCTTAACTACAAAGGGACACTGCTGCTCGTCAGCCATGACCGCGCCTTTATCAACAACGTCATCACCAGCACGCTGGTATTTGAAGGCGATGGTGTGATCAATGAATATGTCGGTGGCTATGATGACTGGCTACGCCAGAAGGCAGATGCCAAACCCGCCCCCACAGTAAAAAAAACAGCGCCACCAACAGGCAGTACAAAACCCAGAAAAGAACAGACAAAAAAGCTCAGCTACAAAGATCAGCGCGAGCTTGAAGCGCTACCAAAAAAGATTGAACAGTTAGAGCATGAACAGTCGGAGTTGATCGCAAAACTGGGCGATCCTGACTTTTATCAGCAACCGGGCGATACCGTTGCCAAAGCGAACAAACAGCTGGCCGAGATCGAGGCGGAGCTCGCCAGCTGTTATCAACGCTGGGAAGCACTAGAGGCGTAGACCAGCTCACTTATGACAGATAACAGGAGTAACGAATCGTACGCAGCGCTCGACCCCGACACCATCCTTGATGCTGTCGAGAGTCTAGGCTATCTGTGCAACGGCCAATTTCTTGCGCTCAACAGTTATGAGAACCGCGTCTATCAGGTCGGAATCGAAGATGATGAACCGCTAATCGCCAAGTTCTACCGTCCCGCACGCTGGTCTGATGAAGCGATCATCGAAGAACATCACTTCACCCAGGCACTCAGTGATCTGGAGATACCCGTGGTTGCGCCGATCGCAGACCGCAACGGTACCACCCTGCATAGCCATAACGGCTATCGATTTTCGCTCTCGTTACGTCGTGGCGGCCGCTCACCGGAGCTGGATGACCCCGATCACCTGGAACAGATGGGGCGCTTTATGGCGCGCATTCATAACATGGGCGCGGCGTACCCATTCAAATATCGCCCCACCCTGAACATCGAAAACTTCGGTGTCGATTCATACCAGTATCTCCTGGAGAAAGGTTTTGTTCCCGAAGGGCTAACCGATGCCTACCGCTCGCTCGCCGAAGAGCTGATTAAACGTGTGCGAATCTGTTACGCCAATGCCGGTGATGTCGAGATCATCCGCCTGCATGGCGACATGCATCCCGGCAATGTTTTATGGCGCGATAACGGGCCACATATCGTTGACTTTGATGACGCGCGCATGGGGCCTGCACTGCAGGATATCTGGATGTTTCTCTCTGGCGACCGCCCCTATATGACCGCTCGCCTCGCCGACTTTTTAAACGGCTATATTGAATTCCGCGAGTTCGACCCAAAAGAGCTGCACCTGCTAGAGGCGCTACGCACACTCAGGATGATGCACTACGCCGCATGGATTGCACGTCGCTGGAATGACCCCGCCTTTCCACAGGCGTTCCCGTGGTTCAATAGTGGGCGCTACTGGGATGAACATATACTCGCACTGCGCGAACAGGCAGCCTTGATGGATGAGCCGCCGCTGGTGTGGGATTAGTTGCGGCCTAACAGACCAGCTAAAGCCGGGCAAAGATCTCCTTAAGAACAGCACCACCTTCAGTCACATTGATCGGTTTCAAAACATAACCACTCATCCCAAGTTTACTGCACGCTACAATCGACTCCTTATCTGCCTTTGAGGTCACCATCACTACCGGCAGCTCCTTGTCAGTTTCACGAATAGTTTTCAACGCCTCTTTACCATCCATCACCGGCATAACGATATCTAAAAACACAACGCCAATATCGTGCTCGCCACTTGCTATTATTTTCAGCGCCTGCCTGCCATGCTCTGCCTGCAGAGTATTCTCATACCCCATAGTAGCCAGCACACGGCGCAACCCTTCGCGCATCATCATCGTATCATCGACGATTAAAATAGTTTTCTCTTTATCCAGCATACGACTCCTTTCAGCCCGTTATCGCACAAGAAAGCTCAAATAGAATCGGCCAGCGGCTTGCAGATCCACCGGCACAGTCATAATGTTTTTAACCCCTCTCAATAAAAACTCGCTATCCTCTCTATTGTATAAATAGAGCGGTGCAGAAAAAGATATCCTGTGGCTGGTCTCATTAATCTCACGAGTCGCCAGCCCAACGACTGTATTCAGAAACTCAGCCAGCGCTTCTCTGTTTTCATCCGTCAAGAAAGTATCCTCTACACTGGCACCAAACATCACTGAGCGTACCCTGTTGCCAATCATAGTGGCTGTCTGTGCATCAAAGTTCATCACTACATTATTTGTTACGCCATTGGTAAAGGTAGCATCTATAGAGTCTGCAAAATCTTTAAAGCTAAACAGATCAAGCGGCTCATGATAGGTTAGCAGGTCACTTGTACCCTCTAAATCCGCCATGGTTTTTAAGGTATTAATGGTTTCAGCCACAAACGGCAGTAATACAGAGTTGCGAATGTTATCTGTTGAAATCGCTTCGAGTTTCATATGAGCAGCACTATTATGGGTTATCCGATAATCATCTATCGTCTAAAGCAGAGTTAACTTAAGAGGCGCATAAGTTCAGCGACAGCCCCCAAAATATCACCCATAAAAAAAGCGCCTTAATGGCGCTTTTCTAAAGCTCGACCGCTCTAACTCGCCATCAAATTAACAGCCGTCATCGCTGCATTCATCGGAGAGCGCATCCACGCGATACGCCCGGTTAATCACCACCGGCTCAAGCGGTACATTCTGATGTCCGTTTTTATTTCCGGTTTCCACCTTTGCAATCGCATCCGCGACATCCATGCCATCTACCACCCTGGCAAAAACTGCATAACCAAAATCGCGGCTGCCGTGATCAAGGAAGTCGTTATCAACAAGGTTAAGAAAAAATTGAGAGGTCGCACTATCGACGACTGCGGTACGCGCCATCGAAAGGGTACCACGTTCATTTTTCAGTCCGTTATCGGCCTCGTTTTTGATCTCTTCGCGACTCTCTTTCTGCTCCATCTCCGCAGTAAAACCACCGCCCTGCAACATGAAACCGGGGATCACACGATGAAAGATGGTGCCATCGAAATAGCCATCGTCAACATATTGCAGAAAATTCTCAACCGTAATTGGTGCTTCATCAGGAAACATTTCAATGGTGATGTCACCATGCGATGTTGAAAAAATAACCATTTCGACCTCCACGCGACCTTGCTGACGCTAATAAGTTAAATTACCCCCGGCAAAGCCGGGGGCTTATACAGGTGAGCCCCTCAAAGGGGCGAAAAGCACCGCTAAAGCGGTAAGTCCTGTTGGTCAAAGTACTTGTCTCGTTCTTCCTGGCTGCGGA
>Ga0256830_1003300_pt1 | contig 10130 bp, 6 predicted proteins | sample 128326metaG_FD_190537 | JGI IMG/M metagenome (GOLD analysis project Ga0256830, IMG submission 190537) | Hydrothermal vent microbial communities from Lau Basin, Pacific Ocean - 128-326 | ecosystem: Environmental > Aquatic > Marine > Hydrothermal vents | place: Pacific Ocean: Lau Basin | collected...
ATCTTACCGGGCTGGATGTATTTTTCTCCCCCAGTCTCTGGGAAGGATGCAATTTGCCGTTGGTTGAGGCGCAGGCAATCGGGACAGTAGGGCTCGCATTGGATATTGGCGCCCATCCAGAGCATACGCCGTTTTGCATCCCGTCCATATCTTCCGCGGCGAAAAAGATAGAAATGTATTCGGAGAATAAAGGGCTCGCCATGCGGCATGGGGAGCTTTGTAAGGAATTTGTTACAACGCGTTTTAGCTGGGACCGTAGTGTTGATAAGTTTCTTGAATTGGTTTTGCCAAGTGTGCGTTTTTGAACATATAGTCAGCGACACAATGATATCAGAGCGCGAACTGTAGATTTAAGACGTCTAATCTCGTGTGCTTGATGCGGGGTGTTACGTACAATTATTCATATGAAGAAATATTATGCATATTTTTATTGATGAGCCAGTAAGTTATCAGTTTGTTAGAGGTTTGATGGTGGTTCGTGGCTGGGTAGCGGGGAATCAGAAAATTGATAGAATATTGGTCACGGTAGGCGAGGATGTTGTACAGGCAGACATTTTTGATCGCGCTGATGTAGAGATCAAGTTGGATGGTGAGTGTGATCAGGTATGTGGATTCCGCTGTGAGGTCGAGTGTGCTCGCGGTGTGGGTGAGCAGGTAGTAGAGGTGAGTGTGTACTCATCTGATAATCTCGTAAAGGAAAAACATCGCCGCATATTGGTGCTGAAGTCAGATCTGTCAGTTGATCCTGATTCCCAGCTTGTGGTTCTTCATATCCCAAAGACGGCTGGTACAACTCTTCGCGGGATCGTTGACGATGTGTATGGTGACAGATTTGTATATCCCATATATGAAAAGAATGATGTGAATCACGATTTTTCGGATTTTCTTAAATTATCGAATGAAGAGAAGGCGAAGATACGTTGCTTTATTGGGCACGTACACTATGGGTTGCATGCTCATATCGATGGAGGGCCGGGTGTGCAATATTTGTCGGTGCTGAGAGACCCTGTTTCTCGTGTGGTATCGTTATATAGACATATTATCGGTACGTCCTGGCATCCGCTGTATGATGATGTGATGGGCATGAGTGTGGCGGATTTCGTTGTTTCTGGGGTCACTAAGCAAACCAACAATCATCAGGCTCGAGTTATTTCAGGTAAGGATTGCGAGTACGGCGAGTGTGACAATTCCATGTTAATTGGCGCACTAAAAAATATAGCTAGCCCTAACTTCGCCGTACTTGGTCTTACTGAGCGGTTTGATGATACATATAGGCTTATACGTTCCATGTTTAATTGGCCAAAGCTTGATTATAAAACGAGGAATGTTTCAAAAGGGGAGGCGCTTGAACTGAGTGCCCGTGATACGGATGCGATAATTGAGTATAACGAACTAGACATAGAGTTATACAAGCGAGGTGAACAGCTGTTTGACCTCCAGATAGATCAAATATTAAAACCGTGATTTGTCATCTCGGGTTCAGTGGCTTTTTGTCATGCGGTGCGTTGTTGAGCTGCTGAATATGGGAGTACAAAAGATGAGGACTGAGAATAAAGTTTTCTCATAATACGGTAGAGGGGATTCTACATGAATAAATCGAAACACACTGGATTTATTCGTAGACTATCCGGTCGGCGACAAATTGTGCTCGGGGCCAGGGCCGACCTCGAGCCCTCGTTATGCGGTGAGTTTGAGTGGAGCGCGACCAGCGACGATCCCCAGTTTATTATCGGTGGCAGGTTGCCCCGCCGTGGCTGGAATATGATCGAGCTGGCGCTGGATCACTCCGAATCGGGTGCGGCCGCCCGATTTTATTTTGACACCGGCAATGGATTTAGTGAGGAAGAAAGCATTTTTTTGCCGTTACGTTCCGGGCGTATCAGCAAGCGTATCTGTTACCTCCCGGCTGCGCTCAAGGCGATTCGCGTGGATCCGCTGGAGACCAAGGGAAGGTTTTCCATTCGCCATTTCCGCTTTGCCTGGCTGGCGCCCTGGTTTGCGCAGGACAGGTTGGCCCATCGCCTGGCCAACATGCATCACCTGTACCGCGAACAGCAGAAGAAGGATGTGTTGAGGAGTATCAAGGCGCAGGCGCGGGCCAGCAATATAGATTGGAAGTCCGTTGCGCTTGCACGGTACGACGAGACCTTCGTCAAGCGCTGTGCGACCCGGGGATATGGTGACTGGATAGAGAACGTCGAGCTTCCTCGCCTACCCGATGATGTCGCGGTTAGCGCTGCGTTGGAGCAGCTCGCCTCTCAGCCTGTAATATCGGTTGTGCTGCCGGTGCATGAGACAGGTGAGCGCTTTCTCAGGCAGTGCATCGAGTCTGTCATCAGTCAGTCGTATCCCCATTGGCAGTTGTGTATTGCAGACGATGCTTCCACACGAGCTCATGTGCGCCAGGTTCTAGATGAATATGCCACGCAGGACGAGCGTATCGCCACGGTATTTCGGCCCACCAATGGTCATATCGCCGCGGCGAGTAACAGTGCGCTTGCGCTGGCGAAGGGGGAATACATCGCATTGCTGGATCACGATGATTTACTCGCGGAGCACGCGCTTTTGAGGATGGTGCAGGCCATCAATGAAAATCCGGACGCTGGCGTGCTGTACAGCGATGAAGACAAGATCGATGCGGACGGCAAGCGATTTGACCCTCATTTCAAGCCGCAGTGGAATCCTGATCTGCTATTGTCGCAGAATTACGTTTCCCATCTTGGGGTTTACAAGACGGAGCTGGTTCGTGAGGTCGGCGGGTTTCGTGAAGGTGTGGAGGGGAGTCAGGACCATGACCTGATGCTGCGCTGTACCGCCCGCCTGAAGCCTGATCAAATCGTGCATGTGCCTGAGGTGCTATACCACTGGCGCGCGATAGAGGGGTCCACGGCTGATCAGGCGGAAGAAAAGAGTTACACCACAGCCGCGGGTGTGCAAGCGCTCCGTGATCACTTTTCACGCGATGATACGTGGAAGGGGAAAGGTGTATTGGTTGAGGCGGGGGTGCAGCCCAACACCTATCGTGTGCGCTGGCCGATTCCTCGGCCACATCCCCTGGTCAGTCTGCTGATTCCGACGCGCGACGGTTTCGAGATACTGAGACGCTGTGTGGATTCCATTCTGGAAAAGACCACCTACGACAACTACGAAATCCTCATTCTGAACAACCAGAGTTCCTGTGCCGATACCCTCGCGTACCTGAAGTCCGTGCAGGCAGATGAGCGTGTTCGCGTACATGACTGGAACCACCCGTTCAATTATTCATCGATAAACAATTTCGGTGCCAGGCATGCCCGTGGTGACATACTTGGCCTGCTGAACAACGATGTCGAGATCATTACTCCGGAGTGGCTGGACGAGATGGTCTCTCACGCTTGCAGGGATGACATTGGTTGCGTGGGCGCAAAACTCTATTATCCCAACGATACGGTGCAACACGGCGGCGTGATACTGGGAATCGGTGGTGTTGCAGGACATGCGCACAAGTATTTCAACCGCAGGGATAACGGCTATTTCTCGCGGCTAAGTGTGGTGCAGAATCTTTCCGCGGTCACTGGTGCCTGTTTGCTGGTGCGCCGGTCGGTATATGAACAGGTGGGCGGACTGGACGAAGAGAATCTTGCGGTGGCGTTCAACGATGTGGACCTGTGCCTGAAGGTGCGAGAGGCGGGCTATCGCAATCTCTGGACACCGTATGCGGAGCTGTATCACTACGAATCCCTTAGCCGCGGGGCAGACGACAACAATAAAAAACGCGCCCGTGCGCGACGCGAGGCGGAATACATGCGCAAGCGCTGGGGGGAGGTGCTGGATTCGGATCCGGCTTACAATCCCAACCTGACGCTGGTGCATGAGGATTTTTCGTTGAGGTGAACATGCACAGAGGTTGAAACTTGAACCCTCACCCTAACCCTTTTATGCCCTTTGGGTACTCCCAGTCTTGGGAGAGGGGACAATCGGCCGTACGGCCGATCAATCCGGCTTTTAGCCGTAACATGAAGCCACCAGCTTTAGCCGGTGGAGTATTCACTGACGATGCGGTGGGTTTTCGCGATCACTCGGAATGACTAGCGTTGCATGGCTCTGATGTTCCCCGCAGTCCGATAGCTGTCGATGTGCTGGAGCCGTCTTGTTTTATCCAGTGGTGAGCAAAACATGAACGAGGACAACGATGAAAAAGGCGCTTATCACCGGCATCACCGGGCAGGACGGTTCCTACCTGGCGGAGCTGTTGCTGGAGAAGGGTTATCAGGTGCACGGCATCAAGCGGCGTGCATCTTCGTTCAACACCCAGCGTGTGGATCACCTCTACCAGGACCCCCACGTCAGTCAGCAGAATTTCATTCTTCACTACGGTGATCTTTCCGACAGCTCCAACCTGACTCGTATTCTCCAGCAGGTACAGCCGGACGAGGTCTACAATCTCGCGGCGCAGTCGCACGTGGCGGTGAGTTTCGAGGCGCCGGAATACACCGCCGACGTGGTGGGCATGGGCACGCTTCGATTGCTGGAAGCGATTCGTTTTCTAGGTCTGGAGAAAAAGACCCGCTTCTACCAGGCCTCCACGTCCGAGCTGTTTGGGCTGGTGCAGGACGCTCCGCAAAACGAGAATACGCCGTTCCATCCGCGCAGTCCCTACGGCGTGGCCAAGCTGTATGCGTACTGGATCACGGTGAACTATCGTGAGGCCTACGGCATGTACGCCTGCAACGGCATTCTGTTCAATCACGAATCTCCCCGGCGCGGTGAAACCTTCGTGACTCGCAAGATTACCCGCGGGCTGTGCCATATCGCGCAGGGCCTGGAGTCTTGCCTGTTCATGGGCAACATGGATGCGTTGCGTGACTGGGGGCACGCGAAGGACTATGTGCGTATGCAGTGGATGATGCTGCAGCAGGATGAGCCGCAGGATTTCGTCATCGCCACCGGCAGGCAGATGTCGGTGCGGGACTTCATTGTGATGTCGGCGCGTGAGCTGGGCGTGACGCTACGATTCGACGGCGAGGGGCTGGACGAGAAGGGCATCGTTGCGGCCATCGAGGGCGACAAGGCGCCGGCGCTCAAGGTCGGTGACACCATCGTCGCGGTGGACCCCCGCTATTTCCGGCCTGCCGAGGTGGAGAATCTCCTCGGAGACGCGAGCAAGGCGAGGGATGAACTGGGCTGGGTGCCGGAGATCACGGTGCAGGAAATGTGCGCCGAGATGGTGGCCGCCGATCTTCACGATGCGCAGCGTCATGCACTGCTGAAGCGGCATGGCTACGCGCAGCCCGTGCAGGTCGAGAACTGACCGTGAGCCGGGAGCTGTCGCAGACAGTTTTTGTCGCTGGCCACCGGGGCATGGTCGGGTCTGCGATCGTTCGCCGACTTCAGGCGCTGGGGTATGCCAACATCGTCACCCGCGGGCGGGACGAGCTTGATCTGCTCGACCAGGCCGCGGTTCATGATTTCTTCGCACGCGAAAATATCGACCAGGTCTATCTCGCTGCGGCGAAGGTCGGCGGCATCCATGCCAACGATACCTATCCCGCCGACTTCATCTACCAGAACCTGATGATCGAGGCCAACGTGATTCATGCCGCACATGTGGCTGGCGTACAGAACCTGTTGTTTCTGGGTTCTTCCTGTATCTACCCCAGGTTAGCCGAGCAGCCCATGGGCGAACCGGCATTGTTGAGCGGGCCGCTGGAACCCACCAATGAACCCTATGCCATCGCCAAGATTGCCGGCATCAAGTTGTGCGAAAGTTATAATCGCCAGTACGGGCGCGACTATCGCAGCGTGATGCCCACCAACCTGTACGGCCCCAATGACAATTTCCACCACGAGAACAGCCATGCGATTCCCGCGCTGCTGCGGCGTTTTCACGATGCAGTGCAGACCGATGCAGAAGAGGTCGTGGTGTGGGGAAGCGGTATGCCGAAGCGCGAATTCCTGCACGTGGACGACATGGCCGCGGCCTGTGTGCATGTGATGGAGCTGGACGGTGATACCTATTGGTCCTGTGCGCAGCCGATGCTGTCACACGTCAACGTGGGCACCGGCATGGACTGCACGATTCGCGAACTGGCGGAAACGCTGGCCCGTGTGACCGGCTTTACCGGCCGGCTGCGTTTCGATGCCAGCAAGCCGGATGGCCCGCCGCGCAAGCTGCTGGACGTGTCCCGCCTGAAGTCCATGGGCTGGGAGGCGTCGATTTCCCTCGAACGGGGGCTGCAGAACACCTATGATTGGTTCCTGAACAATCAGCATCGATTCAGAGACTGAGAACAGGGGCTCACCGACGTTGGCAGTCAATCATCCAGACCCGGCGACGAAAGACGGCACCGTCTTTCTGGTCGAGGAACAAAGCAACCCCTCCACGGACTACTTTCTGTTACCCGCATTTGCTGCGCGGGGCGTGGAGGTCGTGCGTTGCGGGTTTGACGATCTGCCGGCGGTGGCGGAGCTGGGTGGCGCGTGGGTGGTGTTCGTGCGCTATGTGCCGGCAGCCTGGGCCAGCCTGGTTGCGGCGCAACGCGAACGCCTGCGCGGCGTGGTGTTCTTCATGGACGACGACCTGCTGGATGTACGCGCCTCCGCGGGCATGCCGCTGCGATATCGGTTCAAACTGGCGCGCCTGTCTGCCCGTCATTCGAAGTGGCTGCAGCGACAGCGGGCCGAGCTGTGGGTGTCCACACCCTATCTGCAGCAGAAATACGCGCACTGGCGGCCTCGCCTGCTGTCGCCGTTCCCGGTGGCGGAGCCCGACACGGTGCGCCGGGTGTTCTATCACGGCTCCGCGTCCCACGAGGCGGAGATCCGCTGGCTGCAACCGGTGATGGCGGAGGTGCTGCGGAGCGATGAGCACATCCACTTCGAGATTATCGGCGGCGTGGATGTCTATCGCCTGTTTCGCGGCATTCCGCGGGTGACCGTGGTTCACCCGATGAAGTGGCCGGCCTATCAGGCCTTTCTCGCCACGCCGGGACGGCACATCGGCCTGGCCCCACTGCATGATCTGCCGTTCAATCGCGCGCGCTCACACACCAAGTTTCTGGACATCACCCGCTGCGGCGCGGTGGGCATCTACTCTCCCGGATCTGTCTATGCAGAGGTGGTGGAACACCAGCGCGAGGGGTTGGTAATAGCGCTGGAACGGGAGCGCTGGGTGCAGGCCATACTGGAACTGGCCGGGGATGAAGCGTTGCGCCGAGGCATGCAGGCCAACGCGGAACGGCGTCTGAAGGTCTTGGCGGAGACCGCGAAGGAGCAGGGGCGGGGCTTGTTCTCGGGGTGATTACCGAAGAACAGAAGAAAAAGTCGGGGATTCTTGTAAGTGGTTGATTTGATTGGTGGGCGATACTGGGATTGAACCAGTGACCCCTGCCGTGTGAAGGCAGTGCTCTCCCGCTGAGCTAATCGCCCTTGTTTGGATGCCTGACAGAAATGTCTCCAAAAGAGGCGGCAGATTCTACGAGTTGGCGGCGCTTTCGTCAAATGATTCCGGTTCTCCCCTTTTCAGGCGGGATTGGTACAATAGCCCCCCATTTTTGTTCGCCAAATCAGGAAGCTACCGACACCATGCGTACCCGTTTCGCACCCAGCCCCACGGGCTATCTCCATATTGGGGGCGCTCGCACCGCCTTGTATTCCTGGCTGCACGCACGCAAGCACGGCGGGCGTTTCGTGCTTCGCATCGAGGACACCGACCGCGAGCGCTCCACCGAGGCATCCGTCAACGCCATTCTGGAGGGCATGACCTGGCTGGGGTTGGAATACGACGAGGGGCCGTTCTACCAGACGCAGCGTTTCGACCGTTATGCCGAGGTGATCCAGCAGCTGCTGGACAAGGGGCTGGCGTACCGCTGCTATTGCAGCCGCGAGGAGCTGGACGCGTTGCGCGAACAGCAGATGGCGCGCAAGGAGAAACCGCGCTACAACGGCAAGTGCCGGGCTGGCGCCGAGCCCCGCGACGGCGTGGAGCCGGTGATTCGCTTCAAGAACCCCACCGAGGGCGCGGTGGTGATCGATGACCTGGTGAAGGGCAGGGTGGTGATCCAGAACAGCGAGCTGGACGACCTGATCATCGCCCGCAGCGACGGCACCCCCACCTACAACCTCACCGTGGTGGTGGACGACTGGGACATGGGCGTGACCCACGTGATCCGCGGCGACGATCACCTCAACAACACGCCGCGCCAGATCAACCTGCTGCGCGCGCTGGGCGCCGAGCTGCCGACCTATGCCCATGTGCCGATGATCCTCGGCGAGGACGGCAAGCGCCTGTCCAAGCGCCACGGCGCGGTGAGCGTGATGCAGTACCGTGAGGAGGGCTTCCTGCCCGAGGCGCTGCTGAACTACCTGGTGCGGCTGGGTTGGTCCCACGGTGATCAGGAGATATTTTCCATCGACGAGATGATCGAGCTGTTCGATATCACCGAGGTGAACAGCGCGGCGTCCACCTTCAACCGGGAAAAGCTGCTGTGGCTCAATCAGCAGTACATCATCAACGCCAGGCCGGAGTACATCGCCCACCACCTGAGCATCCACCTTGGCGACATGGGCATCGACCCCAGCGAGGGGCCGGACATCCTGCGCGTGGTGAAGGCCCAGCAGGAGCGGGCGCGGACGCTGGTGGAGATGGCGCAGATCAGCGAGTTCATCTACCGGGATTTCGACGAATTCGATCCCCAGGCGGCGAAGAAACACCTGCGGCCGGTGGCGCAGGAGCCGCTGGAAAAAATGAAGGCCGCGCTCACCGCGCTGGATGACTGGAGCCCCGAGGCCCTGCACCGGGCCGTGCAGCAGGTGTCCGAGCAACTGGAGCTGAAGATGGGCAAGGTTGCCCAGCCGCTGCGGGTGGCGGTGGTGGGGCGCGCCGCCTCGCCGGGCATCGACGAAACCCTGGCGCTGGTGGGCCGGGAGGCCACGCTGCGCCGCATCGACAAGGCGCTGGACTATATCCAGCAACGGGTGCAGGTGGGATAGCCCGCCGGCGGACACCGAAACCAATACCAGCGATAAGGTCACAGACACACAATGAGCGAAAACCAGCCCGCGAGGCCCAGCAATTTCATTCGCCAGATCATCGACGAAGACCTCAAGGCGAACAAGAACGACGGCCGGGTGGTAACCCGTTTCCCGCCGGAGCCCAACGGCTACCTGCACATCGGCCACGCCAAGTCCATTTGCCTGAATTTCGGCATCGCCGAGGACTACAACGGCACCTGCCATCTGCGCTTCGACGATACCAATCCCCACAAGGAGGACCTGGAGTTCGTGCACGCCATTCAGGACGACGTGCGCTGGCTGGGATTCGACTGGGGCGAGCACCGGTATTTCGCATCCGACTATTTTCAGCAGCTCCACGACTACGCGGTGCGGCTCATCGAGATGGGCAAGGCCTACGTCTGCGACCTCAGCGCCGAGCAGATCCGCGAATACCGCGGCACGCTGACCGAGCCCGGACGCAACAGTCCGTACCGCGAGCGCAGCGTGGCCGAGAACCTCGACCTGTTCGCCCGCATGCGCGCCGGCGAATTCGAGGACGGCAGCAAGGTGCTGCGCGCCAAGATCGACATGGCCTCGCCGAACATCAACCTGCGTGATCCGACGATCTACCGCATTCGCCACGGCGTGATCCATCACCAGACCGGCGCGGAGTGGTGCCTGTACCCGATGTACGACTTCACCCACTGCCTGTCCGACGCGATCGAGGGCATTACCCACTCGCTGTGCACACTGGAATTCGAGGACCATCGGCCGCTGTACGACTGGTTTCTCGACACCCTGGGCACGGACTGTCATCCGCAGCAGATCGAGTTCTCGCGGCTGTCGCTGCAGTACACCATCACCAGCAAGCGCAAGCTCACCGCGTTGGTGGAGGACGGCCACGTGGAGGGCTGGGACGACCCCCGAATGCCCACCATCGCCGGCATGCGTCGGCGCGGCTACCCACCGGCCGCGATCCGCGATTTCTGCAACCGCATCGGCGTCACCAAGTCCGACAACAGCGTGGAGATGGGCGTGCTCGAAAGCTGCGTGCGCGATGATCTCAACGCCCGCGCCGAACGCCGCATGGCCGTGCTGCGGCCGCTGAAGGTCACCATCGAAGACTACCCGGCGGACAAGGTCGAGATGCTCACCGT
>Ga0256830_1003301_pt1 | contig 10129 bp, 10 predicted proteins | sample 128326metaG_FD_190537 | JGI IMG/M metagenome (GOLD analysis project Ga0256830, IMG submission 190537) | Hydrothermal vent microbial communities from Lau Basin, Pacific Ocean - 128-326 | ecosystem: Environmental > Aquatic > Marine > Hydrothermal vents | place: Pacific Ocean: Lau Basin | collected...
CCCTCCCAGGGTAACTGCAGCTTCGCCCTCAATACGGTCAGCTGTGACCTGGGCGCCGTGGTGGCAGGGGCCGAGGCCGTCTCGGTCATTGTGGATGTGATTCCCTCCCAGCCGGGCACCATCACCAACACCGCCACGGTCTTCGCCAACCGCGACATCAACACCAGCAACAACAGCGCCTCCGTGGACAGCCTGGTCAACGAGGCCCCACCGAACCTGGAAGACCCGGACAACGGCAACAGAAAGAATGGCGGCCTGGGCGCAACCCATGCGGGACTGTTATTGCTGTTGCTGGGCGCGCTGGGCTGGCGCCTGCGGAAAGGTTGAGCCATCCCTGAAAGGCAGGAAGCGCCTCCCGACCCTGAACTCACGCATCCAACCGCGCGCCGGCCGCGGCGAACTGGCCGGCCCGCGCCAGCAGCGTGTCAGGCTCCGTCTAACGGCTCCCGCGCTGTAACGGCCACCTCATCCGCTACCTTTCCCGTCTTTTCCCAACACCCGGTCTGATATTTGCTTGCTAACTGGAAAAACCAGCCGGAACAAACGCGTCAGGATCCACGCGCCGCGCTGCCTGCCCCCTGAAATCATGGCATTGGAAAAAGAATAAACCAGAATTTCCAATAAGTTGCGCCGGAGCAGGGTCGGGATCCGGGGAATATGCAACCGGAGTCACACTTTTTGTGTAAAACATTCAAACAAATCAAATTTTTTCCGATAGCTAATGAAGTGCGGATCACGGGCGTGGCTTCTGCCTGTGGGGGAGCAAATGGAAAGGAAACTATGGCGACAAATATACTGGAAATGAATACCGGCCCGCGGCAAGCACAATTCAGGGACCAGATGCAGGCCTTTGCCGACTGGAAGGCCGAACTCACCTCCACCATCAACCAGTTCCACGACTGGCTGAACCAGCATGACCTGGCCAATCCCGAACTGGAATTGCGCATCTACGACGCGGTCAAGGCCCTGCAAAACGACCAGTTGAGCATCGCCTTCGTGGCCGAGTTCTCCCGGGGCAAGACCGAGCTGATCAATGCCATTTTCTTTGCCGACTACGGCCGCCGCCTGCTGCCCTCCGAGGCAGGGCGCACCACCATGTGTCCGACAGAGCTGTTCTACGACACAGACGCCGATGAGTCCTACATCAAACTGCTTCCCATCGAAAGCCGCCTCAGCGACATCAGCCTGTCCGAACTGAAACACGAGGACAGCCACTGGACCCGCCTGCCCCTCGATACCGGCGACCCGGATCAGATGGCGGACACCTTCCGCGAAATCGTCAAGACCAAAATGGTTCCCGTGGAGGAGGCGGAAAAGCTGGGCCTGTTTCACGGCGATGCCGCAAACGCCGAACAGGATGGCGTTTCCCGCCAGTCCGAGATTCCCGTCTGGCGCCATGCCCTGATAAGCTTTCCCCATCCGCTGCTGAAACAGGGCCTGGTGATCCTCGATACGCCGGGACTCAACGCCCTGGGCAGCGAGCCGGAGCTGACCCTCAACATGTTGCCCAGCGCCCAGGCGGTGCTGTTCGTCCTTTCCGCCGATACCGGGGTGACCCGCAGCGACCTGGACATGTGGCAGAACCACATCATCGCCTTCCGCAACCACAAGCAACGGGGCCTGGTGGCGGTGCTCAACAAAATCGATACCCTGTGGGACGAGATGAAGCAACCCGCGGAAGTGGCCGCCACCATCGGAGAGCAGTGCACGGCCACGGCCAACCTGCTGGGCATCGATGCCGGCAACGTGTTCCCGGTATCGGCCCAGAAAGCCCTCCTCGCCAAGACCCGCGGCAACGAGGAATTGCTGGCCAGGAGCAATCTCACCGCCCTGGAGAATTTGCTGGGGAACGAGATCCTGCCCGACAAGCAGAACATTGTCTGGGATACCACGGTGGCTGGCGTTGAAACGCTCATCACTGAAGCCCGCGCCCCCCTGGCGGCCCAGATCGGGGATCTGGATCAGCAGATCGAGGAACTCTCCTCCCTGCGCGGCAACAACGAAGAAGTCGTCCAGCATCTGCTCATAAAGGCCAAGGAAAAGAAGGCCGCCTACTATGAATGTGTCAAGAGCTTCCAGCTCAACCGCCGCAAGCTGGCGCTGCAAGCCAAGAGCATGTTCAACACCCTGGATATCAAGGCCATCGACCGTGTCATCGAGAAAACCCGCAAGGAGATGTCGGGAAGCTGGACCACACCGGGCATGAAAAACGGCATGGTGGTGTTCTTCGACAGCCTGCGCGACGCCATGCAGATCATCACCCGCCAGGCGGAGGAAACCCACGCCCTGGTGGAAAGTATCTATAAGAAATTCAACGAGGAATTCAATCTCGATGTGCCCATCCCGAGAAAATATCCGGCGCACATCTTCAGCAGCGATCTGGATCAGCTTTATCTGAAGTCGGAGGAATTCCGGCACAGCAGTTTCTCCACCATCGGCGAGCAGAGCTTCGTGGTGAAGAAATTTTTCGTCTCCCTGGTCAGTCATGCCCGGCAGATTTTCCTGGACGCCAACAAGGAGGCCGACACCTGGATGAAAGAGATCATCAATCCCCTCGTCAACCAGATCCAGGAAAAGCGCAAGGGCATCGAGCAGCACATGAAGACCCTGAGCAAGATCCGTGAGTCGAAGAACAGCGTGGAAGGACAGCTCAGGGTTCTGAAACAGAGACGCCAGGAACTGGACGACAGGATCGTCACCCTGCGGCAGATGCAGGACAGGCTGAAAGCCTGTGCTCCCGTCCCCCATGCCTTCAGTGAGGCCCCCTCCACGGAAAAGAGCCGGGAAGCCATCTGACCCCGCCTCCTCCGCCCCGCATCCCCGCGAAACGCTTTACCTGGTCCTGGCGCGCCTCCCAGCGGGCCACAGAAAGATACAAGGTACAAAAGGCAGCTTCCCTTGTACCTTCCAAATTCCTGCACCCAGTTTATTGCAATGACTGGATTCAGGCGCTCACCCTTGCGCCAGCATGGAAGATTCGCTATTATTTGTTGATATGTGAGGGAAAAGCCCGGACCATTCCGGGCTTTTTTGGTTGCGCCGGACAACGGCGCGCCACATGCCCGGCGTATCCCGCTGTGGATCGCCCTTGGCAAAGCATTCAAAACAAAACAATATCATTAATCCGCCCATGCCGTCGCAGCCCGACCAGCGAATCCTGCTGAAATATCTCGTGGCCTCGCCACTGTTCTTCTTCATTGGCACGGTGCATGGCGTCATTCAGGTTATCCCGCCCGTACGGGCCTGGCTGGATTCCATCGGCAGCCCTTACGGCGGTCCCGGCCATATGATTGATCCCCTGGCCCATGCCCATATCAATGTGGTGGGCGGCGTGGTGCTGCTGTGCATGGCGGTCACCTATTATCTGTTTCAGAACATTTCCGGCAAACCCGTCTACTCGCGGCGCCTCGTCAATCACTCCTTCTGGTGGACCGTCGTGGGCATCAGCGGATTCTATTCCACGCTGTTGTTCTTCGGAATCCGCGAGGGACAGCTTCTGCTGGAAGGCAATTCCATGGCGGCCGAGGAACTGCACACGATTTACGGTCCGATCATCGCCACGGTTTCCACGGTCATGGGTATCGGGTTCTGGGTATTCTTCACCAACGTATTCCTGACGGCCAAGGCCGTCTTCTCGCGGCGCCATGACCCTTGACTGCGGCTGCCCCCCGGAATATCCGGACTGGGACGGCCAGGACGTCGATCTCGGCGGCTTCCGGGTTCACACACTGCCCATTCCTACCTTTTTTCATATGCCCCTGGCATTTGAGGCCTATCTGCAACGCCAGCAGCAGGCCATCGACACCCTGGAGCTTGAGGAACCCTGGCCGCGGCTGATCCTCACCCGCACGGGCCTGCTGCGCGGCTCCATTACCCGCCTGCTCAAGGACACCACCTCCATGTCCCGCCATGTGCGCAATCTGCCGGCCCCTTACCATGTGAGGGGGATGCTGCACCATGGCAATGTCAGCATGCTGGCCAAGCCGGTAAGGGAGATGCAGCTTGCCCTCACAGAGGAAGGGCGTATTCCCAAGGAACTCTACCTGTGTCATCTCACCTGCCCGCGCTGCAGCGAGGACCGGGGAGGAGACAAGATTCTGGTCTTGAGGCACTGGCGCGAAAGTCCCACCCTCAGGCGGCGCGTGAAACAACGCGCCGCGTCCCGCGGGGGCACCGTTTGATCATTTCCTGATATACCAACAACTTACCCTACTTTTTCAGTCAACAAACATCCCCTTCCAGGCAAATAACCTTTGTTTTCAAAGTGTTATTGCTTGCTTTTTTTCAATTTTTCTATCGAAAAATTGTTGACCTTTGCGCTAATAATATGCCATAGTCGATTCCGGACTATCCGCGTAGGATATTTCGAAAACCCAGAACAAAGCACAAATCGGGAGGAGAATTACACATGAGTGGAGATAACTGGATCGACATCAGCAAAGGTGACGGCGCCATCGTCATTTCAGTCCTGGCTATCTGGGGCATCCTCATCTTTGGTGTTGCGGGCGCCCTGGCTCTGTAAAGTCGACGCCCTAAACATCCTTTTCGTTAGAAGGCCAGATAGATCCTATCTGGCCTTTTTTACGCCCGCGTCCTGGCGCCACCCTTGAAAACCGTAGCGGTTTGAAGGAATATAGCCCCTGAGAGCGTGCCAAAGCCGACCGCCCGAGAAGGAGTACGGAAGGACCGCGCGTTCGCAAAAGGGTTATCCAACTAAAAATGATAACATCAGGCCGTCGGCGGGATAACGGCAGGCAACCGCTTGGAGCGGGTGGATGGGCATGGCAGTCATGCCCCCTGGCGGAAGAGGGCGCCACCACCTGAAGGCGGGAAAATACGCAGTTCCAATCCGGGGATTCTAAAACTCGCTGTGGCGCATCTCGTCCAAACCATCACGGCGCCTGAACCAGGCGCGCATGCCATGGGATTTTAATGACCCGACGCAGACAACTCGTTTACGAGCAGATTTACAGAACCATCCTGCTGTGGCTGGGATGGGCCTCGACGGCCATCGCCGTCTATTTCCTTCTCTACCTGGACACGGATGTCTGGCAGTACATCAAGGATGATCAAAGCAAGATCACCTGGGTCATCATCGGCATGTTCCTGATGGGGCTGCTCATCAGCCTGCACCTGACCCTCTCCATCACCAACGAGGCCATGCAGGCGGTCAAGTTCGGAGACATCGCCAAGAAGGAAAGCCTCCATGGCGTCGATCCCGATGACGATCTTCATGCCATCCAGCGCTTTTTCATCTCTCTCAAGGGGATCATTGAAAAAAACGCCACACCGGATATCGAATCCCTGATCGAGGTGGAACTTGCGGACTACCGCCGCAAGAGTCATGTGGTGGAAGTCATGGGCAATCTCCTCATCACCCTGGGATTGATCGGCACGGTAATCGGCCTGACCCTGACCCTGACGGGGCTCACCACCTCGCTGGACGCCTTGGGCCGTGACCAGAACCGCCTCATCGAGGGCCTGCGCCACGCCATGGGCGGCATGGGCACTGCCTTCTACACCACCCTGCTGGGCTCCGTCCTGGGGGGAATCCTGTTGCGGGTCTTCGCCCTCATCACCGATGGCGGGATCGATAACTTATCGGATATTCTCAAGAAAATCTGCATGGTCTATTGCGCCTCGGACATCAAGCCTACTTTCGAGCGCGACATGCGTGTCCTCAATGCCGAGATCGAGCGCCTGGGCGCCAATGTCAGGATTTTGCGCGAGGCCCTGAGCGATACCAGGACGGCCATGCATGAATTCCATGAGGAGGCAAAAAAACTCAATCAGCTCAATGATGTGGACGACAGGGAAAAAACCCTCAGGGACTCCGTGGTACTGCAGATGTATTACTCCGACCTGCTGAAGCAGGAAATCCGCATGGTGAACAAAATCAACAGATCGTGGTGGGGCCGGCTGCGCCGCGCCCTGCGCCGCTGAGCGCGGCCAACTCCGAGGCTTCCCTATAAGACATGGCCCGTAACCGCAAGCGCAGCGCCTCCAATATCCACGAAAGCTTTTCCGATGTCGCCCTGCTCATGCTGGCCACATTTATTTTCCTGCTGGTGGTCATTCTCATTTCCTCGCGGCTGGCGGAGGAGAGCGAGGTCCCCCGGCTGCAGGAGGAGGTGCGGAAACTGCGCGAGCAGCTCAACATGTCAGAGGCCGACAAGGAGCGGCTCCTGCAAAACCTGGAACGCGTCGTCGTCACCGACCCGGAAACCCAACTGGAGAAAATCCTGGAGGCGGCCAGCGTCGGGCGCAAGGATTTCGATCTTTTCGTGGAGGGGCTGAAGGATATTCCTGGCAGAGATATCCACCTGATCGTCGATGCCACGGGGTCCATGCATGGCGTATCCATTTTCCTGGTGCCCATATTGCGCCTCATCGTGATACGCGCCGACAAGGAGCTGAATGCCATCACCTGGTTCTCGGACAACCGCGCCGTCACCAGCACCGGCACCATGGCGGAAATGTTCGACAATCTGATGAGTGAGGCGCCCTTCGCGGGCAACCGGGAAACCATTGGCCGCGCCTTCCGCGTGGCCAGTCAGGAGGCCCCGGTCCCCGGCGCCTACATGCTCATCGGCGACGAGCCGTCGGACGATGTCATCCATTACACGAGTATTCCCAGCCCCGTCTTCACCCTGCCCATGGGACGCCTGGATCCCGCCACGGAAGAAGAATACCGCACCCTCGCCGCCAAGACCGGCGGCAAGATGCTCAATCTGATTTTCAAATAAAACCTGAGTCCGCGGATCCAGGTAAACGCCTTTCCCGGAAAAGGCCGCTCCGGATATGGCCCGGTTCAGTGCGGGCGGCGGGTCTGAACGTTGTGAACCTCAATGCGGATGACGTTGTCCGATACGGGCTGGAACAGGATCAGGCCCTCCGTGGCCTTGGTGCCCGAGGAATACTGGGTGTTGTAGCGCAGGATGTAGCGCACCCCGCTGAAAACCGTATTGACCATGATATCCTTGAACTTATAGCTCTGCAGGTCACCCAGGCGCTGCTGATTCGCCTCCAGTTGGCGGATCACCTGATCGCGGGGCTGCTTATCCTGGAACAGATCCGCCGCTGTTGCAAAATCCCCGCTTTTCACGGCCGCGTAGAATGTTTCCCCTATCTCCTCGGCCGTGGGACCAACGGGACCCGACTCTCCGCATCCCGCGACACCGAAAATCATGGACAACAGGAGTACTGCCAGAAGAGGCGCTGTGCGCTGTGTAGGCATGACTAGGCTCCCTAATAGCTAGATCAAAATCCGTGGGTTCTTGACGACGCTCAACCCAACCCATTGATTTCACAGTGAAATCGATATCTTGCGCTCTGCGCCCGCCCTGAACCAACGGATTCAGGTTAGAATTTCCATGCAGACACGATCCCGAAAAAATTTCGTAACGCCCGGGAGCCGCATGGGATATAATTGAAGCACCACCGCTGACCTGCTCCCTCCGGGCAATCTGCATGTGGTGGGGGGGATAACTTACACCGTGATCAAGCCAGAGTAAAGGTCTGAGGCGGAACCGCCAGGCCACCTCTCGTTGTATGAATGACACCAATGAGCAGTAACACGACCTTCAAGGACATCCCTGTCGTCCAGGAAATCAAGGCGCCCCGGCTGTCGCGGATACGCCTGGCATCGCGCATCGGCTTTCTGATCCTGCTGGTGCTGATTCCCACCACCGGGCTGTTTCGCATCGATCTCTCGGCCGGGTTTGTGATCCTCAATCACCAGATCTGGTTCTCCGACTTCTTCATCGTGTTCGGTTTCTGGCTTGCCATCGCCAGCCTGCTCATTCTGCTCTACTCTTCCTTCGGAACTGTCTTCTGTGGCTGGGCCTGCCCCCAGAACTCGGTATCGACCTGGGCCAATAAGACGACTTCCAGGCTGCTGGGCAAACGCGCCCTCATCAACTGGGGCGACGACGATACCAATGTGAAAGTCTCCTCGGGCAAGAACAAGAAAAAAAACTGGTTCCTGCTGTTCCTCAGCATCCTGGGCATGTCCATGCTGATCGCCCTGCTGCCCCTGCTGTACTTCTTCCCGCCCGGAGCCATCTGGTCCTTCCTCACCTTCCAGGAAGACCCGCGCCTGGCCGGCTCGCTGCACTGGATATACACGGTCTTCGTGTTCATCACCTTTGCCAACATTGCCGTGGTCAGGCACTACGTGTGCCGATATATGTGCATCTACCGCATCTGGCAATTTCTCTTCAAGACCCGGGATACCCTGCATATCGAGTACGATGCCGCGCGGGGCGAGGCATGCAGCAAATGCAACTATTGCGTCACCGTATGCCCGGTGGATACGGATCCCCGCAATACGGCCATCTACGACAGTTGCACCAACTGCGGAGAATGCATTACCGCTTGCGACAGCCTGCATATCAGACAAGGCACCAAGGGCTTGCTGCATTACAAATTCGGCCGGCGCACGGACAAGGAGGAAATCAAAAACCGCATGAGCCTGGCGTCTTTCGCGCGGCGCGCCTCCTGGGTGCTGCCCGTTTTTGTCCTGGCGGTCGGCATGTTCATTTGGGGCCTGGCAATCTACGAACCCTATCATTTGTCTGTCTATCGGGCCGATATCCGCCATGGTGACAAGATCCAGAACTACCGTATCAATGTCGCCAACAAACGCTATGAACCGGCCACGGTTCGCCTCCAGGTGACGGGCATCGACGAACAATTATATGAACTCGATGCCAGGGAAGTGACTTTCGAGACGGCCACGCGCAAAAATATCAATCTCTTTATCGATGACTCACTGGACTCTGGACTGTATACCATCCGGGTCACGGCCGTGTCCCAAGACGGCTGGGAGGAGAGTTACAACTTCCAACATTATGTACGTTAGGGCTGAACGAGCATGAATGATAAGCCACAAAAGAAAAAACCCCTGGTAACCCCTATCAAGGAAGTGGAGTGGGGCGAGAAACGCGATGACCACCTGGGTTACAAAGATGCCAATGACCGCATTGAAAAACGCGGCCTGGAGGACTGGGAGATGGTCGAATATATGTCAGAGAAGTCAGACCACAAGATTCCCTACTGGTTCATCGCCCTGTTTTTCATCCTGTTGCTGGTCGCTGTCGGCCTGACCTTCCCCTTCTGGGGCGTCAGGCCCGGCTTCGAGCGCCCCTGGTTCGATTGGGGCATACCCGCCGCCGTGGCCTGGGTTGTCACCATGGCGGCCGTGATCTACTACCTGGTGGACTACCGGATTTCCCGTGCGGAGAAAAAAGAACTCGAACAAAAGCTGAAATCGGAAACAAAGAACAATAATGCTGACAACGGTTCCTGAGACAGCCGCATGAGAATACCGGCCCAAGCCTTCAGAGTCGTGCGGGGGGCCGCTCTACATGCCCCAGCATGAAACCGGGCTCAGCCCTCGTCTTCACAACAATCGGACTTTTCTCTTCAGGCCATGATTATGAGGATGATAATACCTGTAAAAGTGATGGGGCTGGTCATACTGGCCATGGCCCTCGGCGCCTGCGCCCCCGGCGATGCCACCCAATATCCCGTTCTCAAATGGGAAGACATCAATGTCACCATTGAAACCCGCCCCAGCCGAGCGGAGAAGGGCATGAATGAATTTCTCGTTATCGCCACCCGCCCCCCCCGCAGACCGGCCAGCGATCTGGTGGTTTCCATTCGCATCAACGATCAGGGAAAGTGGCATCAAGGCATCCAGGACGGGCACGTGGGTGTTTACCGGAGGGCCATCTTTGTGGAGGACCCTGAGAAGGATGTCCTGGCCGTGCGCCTGGAACACGATGACCGGATGATGGTGCTGCACTTCCCCATCACCCCGGAGCCGGCCGCTCCTTGAGCATACCCGCATCTCTCACCAGGGTGGCGGGATGAAGGATTTTACGTAGCTCCCAATTTCCCCTGAGGGTTGGCACAGCGAAGGCGTTCCGGCGGGTTCAGGAATTATGGATATTGCCTGGTTGCAGGCATGTGGTTCCACCGTTACTCTCCCCGGTGGCCTGTCGTGCTACAGGGAAGAAACAGTGGAAATAGGCGGTGACGAGTGCCATGTGCGAGCCTTACCAGCCCCCTGGCAAGGCCCGCACATGGCCCGTTGGTCGATATGCTGATCTGCCGCGTCAGCCAG
>Ga0256830_1003302_pt1 | contig 10128 bp, 4 predicted proteins | sample 128326metaG_FD_190537 | JGI IMG/M metagenome (GOLD analysis project Ga0256830, IMG submission 190537) | Hydrothermal vent microbial communities from Lau Basin, Pacific Ocean - 128-326 | ecosystem: Environmental > Aquatic > Marine > Hydrothermal vents | place: Pacific Ocean: Lau Basin | collected...
CACGATCACCTCGATGTGCTTGTCGTTGATCTTCACGCCCTGCAGGCGGTAGACCTCCTGCACCTCGTTGGTGATGTAGGTGGCCAGCTCCGGCACGCCCTTCAGGCGCAGGATGTCATGGGGGTCCGGTGCGCCATCGGCGATGACCTCACCCTTCTCCACATGCTCACCCTCAAACGCGGTGATATGACGCCATTTCGGGATTAGTACCTCGTAGGCATCGCCTTCCGGCGGGGTGATGATCAGGCGCTGCTTACCCTTGGTTTCCTTGCCGAAGGACACGATGCCGGAAATCTCCGCCATGATGGACGGTTCCTTGGGCTTGCGCGCCTCGAACAGCTCGGCCACGCGCGGCAGACCGCCGGTGATGTCGCGGGTCTTGGAGGACTCCTGCGGGATACGGGCGATGACGTCACCCACGGCCACCGATGCACCATCCTCCATGCTGACGATGGCACCGGCCGGCAGCACGTAGCTGGCCGGAATATCGGTGCCCACGATGCACAGGTCGTCGCCGTTGTCGTCGACCAGTTTCACCAGCGGACGCAGATCCTTCGCGGAGGTGGCACGCTGTTTGGGATCCATGACCACCAGGCTGGTGAGCCCGGTGACATCGTCGGTTTCCCGCTGCACCGTGACGCCTTCGGCAAAGTCGTTGAACTTGATGGTACCCGCCACCTCGGTAATCACCGGGTGGGTGTGGGGATCCCAAGTCGCGGCCACGGCACCGGCCTCGATGGAGTCACCGTCGTGCACGGAGATCTCCGCACCGTACGGCACCTTGTAACGCTCACGCTCGCGACCCTGGGCGTCCAGCACCGTCAGCTCACCGGAGCGGGACACCGCGACCAGGTTGCCGTTGCTGCGCTCCACGGTCTTGATGTTGTGCAGGCGAACCCTGCCGGCAGACTTGACCTCGATGCTGTTGGCGGCCGCCGCACGGGAGGCCGCACCACCGATATGGAAGGTACGCATCGTGAGCTGGGTACCCGGCTCGCCGATGGACTGGGCGGCGATAACGCCCACGGACTCGCCGGCATTGACCAGGTGGCCACGAGCCAGGTCGCGGCCGTAGCACTTGGAGCAGATGCCGTAGCGGGTCTCGCAGGTGATCGCGGAACGCACGATCATCTGGTCCACGCCGGCGGCCTCCAGTTGCTCCACCTTGTCCTCGTCCAGCATCACGCCGGCAGGGATCAGCACCTCGTCGGTACCCGGCACCAGCACGTCGACCGCGGGGACACGCCCCAGCACACGCTCGCCCAGGGGCTCTACCACGTCGCCGCCTTCCACCAGCGGCTGTACGAACAGGCCCTTGTCGGTGCCGCAATCCTCGTCCAGCACCACCAGGTCCTGGGCCACGTCCACCAGGCGGCGGGTCAGGTAACCGGAGTTGGCGGTCTTCAGCGCGGTGTCGGCGAGGCCCTTGCGGGCGCCGTGGGTGGAAATGAAATACTGCAGCACGTCCAGGCCCTCACGGAAGTTGGCCGTGATGGGGGTCTCGATGATGGAGCCGTCCGGCTTGGCCATCAGGCCACGCATGCCGGACAGCTGACGAATCTGCGCCGCGCTACCACGGGCGCCGGAGTCGGCCATCATGAACACGGAGTTGAAGGACTTCTGCTTGACGGTGTTGCCATCCTTGTCCACCACGTCTTCGAAGCCCAGGCCCTCCATCATGGCCTTGGCCACCTGGTCGTTGGTCTCGGACCAGATATCGACGACCTTGTTGTAACGCTCGCCGTTGGTCACCAGGCCCGACGCGTACTGCTCGGAAATCTCCTTCACCTGCTCCTCGGCGGCCTCGATGATCGGGTACTTCTTCTCCGGGATCACCATGTCGTTGATACCGAAGGACACCGACGCCTTGGTAGAGTACTTGAAGCCCATGTACATCAACTGGTCGGCAAAGATCACGGTTTCCTTCAGGCCCACGCGACGGTAGCAGGCGTTGATCACGCTGGATACGGCCTTCTTGGTCATCGCCTGGTTCACCAGGTCGATACTCAGGCCACGCGGCATCAGCTCCATCAGCAGCGCACGGCCCACCGTGGTATCCACCACGCGGGTGATCTCCTGCTCGTTGCCTTCGTCGTCGAAGGTCACGTCCTGCACGCGCACCTTGACCTTGGCCTGCAGATGGGCGACGCCATTCTCGTAGGCACGATGGACCTCCTTGATGCTCGCAAACATCATGTCCTCGCCGGGCGCATTGATGCGGTCGCGGGTCATGTAGTACAGCCCCAGCACCACGTCCTGCGACGGCACGATGATCGGCTCGCCGTTGGCGGGTGACAGGATGTTGTTGGACGACATCATCAGCGCGCGGGTTTCCAGCTGCGCCTCGATGGACAGCGGCACGTGCACGGCCATCTGGTCGCCGTCGAAGTCGGCGTTGAAGGCGGTGCACACCAGCGGGTGCAGCTGGATGGCCTTACCCTCGATCAGCACCGGCTCGAAGGCCTGGATGCCCAGACGATGCAGGGTCGGCGCACGGTTGAGCATGATCGGGTGTTCGCGGATCACCTCTTCGAGGATGTCCCACACCTCGGGGCCCTCGCGTTCGACCATCTTCTTGGCGGCTTTGATCGTTGTCGCCAGGCCGCGCAGCTCCAGCTTGCTGAAGATGAACGGCTTGAACAGCTCCAGGCCCATCTTCTTCGGCAGGCCGCACTGGTGCAGCTTGAGGGTCGGGCCGACCACGATCACGGAACGGCCGGAGTAGTCGACGCGCTTGCCGAGCAGGTTCTGACGGAAGCGGCCCTGCTTGCCCTTGATCATGTCGGCGAGGGACTTCAGCGGGCGCTTGTTGGAGCCGGTAATCGCACGACCGCGACGGCCGTTGTCCAGCAGCGCATCCACGGATTCCTGCAGCATGCGCTTTTCGTTGCGCACGATGATGTCCGGGGCGTTGAGCTCCAGCAGGCGGCGCAGGCGATTGTTGCGGTTGATCGCACGACGGTACAGATCGTTCAGGTCGGAGGTCGCGAAGCGGCCACCGTCCAGCGGCACCAGCGGGCGCAGCTCCGGCGGCAGCACCGGCAGCACGGTCAGCACCATCCACTCCGGCTTGTTGCCGGACTCGATGAAGGCCTCGATCAGCTTCAGGCGCTTGGTGTATTTCTTATACTTGGTCTCGGACTTGGTGGCATTGATGTCCTCGCGGATCTGCTCCACCTCGGCCTGCAGGTCGATGCCCTTGAGCAGCTCGAACACCGCCTCGGCGCCCATGCGGGCGTCGAACTCGTCACCGTATTCCTCGATGGCCTCCAGGTACTGCTCGTCGGACAGCAACTGGAAACGCTCCAGCTGGGTCATGCCCGGGTCGACCACGACGAAGGCCTCGAAGTACAGCACCCGCTCGATGTCGCGCAGGGTCATGTCCAGCAACAGACCGATGCGCGAAGGCAGCGACTTCAGGAACCAGATGTGCGCCACCGGGCTGGCCAGCTCGATGTGGCCCATGCGCTCGCGGCGCACCTTGGCCAGGGTCACTTCGACGCCGCACTTCTCACAGATCACGCCACGGTGCTTGAGGCGCTTGTACTTGCCGCACAGGCACTCGTAGTCCTTCACCGGACCGAAGATCTTGGCGCAGAACAGGCCGTCGCGCTCGGGTTTGAACGTGCGGTAGTTGATGGTCTCCGGCTTTTTCACTTCACCGTAGGACCAGGAGCGAATCTTCTCCGGGGAGGCCAGACCGATACGAATGGCATCGAAGTCTTCCACCTGACCTTGGTTACGCAGAATCTTGAGTAGATCTTTCATGGTTTCTTTACCTTTATAACCGATGCCGACAATTAGCGATCTTCTTCCAACTCGATATCAATGCCGAGGGAGCGAATTTCCTTCACCAGCACGTTGAAGGACTCGGGCATGCCAGCCTCCATGTGATGGTTCCCGTCCACGATGTTCTTGTACATCTTGGTTCGGCCCGCTACGTCGTCGGACTTGACGGTCAACATTTCCTGCAAGGTATAGGCGGCGCCATAGGCCTCCAGCGCCCACACTTCCATTTCACCGAAGCGCTGGCCACCGAACTGCGCCTTGCCGCCCAGCGGCTGCTGGGTGACCAGGCTGTAGGGGCCGGTGGAACGGGCATGCATCTTGTCATCCACCAGGTGGTTGAGTTTCAGCATGTACATGTAACCCACGGTGACCGGGCGATCGAACAGCTCGCCGGTGCGGCCGTCGATGAGCCGGGTCTGGCCCGACTCCGGCAGGTCGGCCAGCTTGAGCATGCGGCGAATCTCCTCTTCCTCGACGCCGTCGAACACCGGTGTCGCCATCGGCACACCGCCACGCAGGTTGCCGGACATCTCGATGATTTCCTCGTCGGTGAAGGAATCCAGGTCCACCTTCTCGCCGACACCGCCGTTGTAGATCTCGTCCAGGTACTTGCGCAGTTCCTTGGGCTTGCCGCCGTCGTCCAGCATCTTGCCGAGTTTCAGGCCCAGGCCACGCGCGGCCCAGCCCAGGTGGGTCTCCAGCACCTGCCCGACGTTCATGCGCGACGGCACGCCCAGCGGGTTCAGCACGATGTCCACCGGACGGCCATCCGGGGTGTGCGGCATGTCTTCTTCCGGCACGATCATGGAGATGACACCCTTGTTACCGTGGCGTCCGGCCATCTTGTCACCAGGCTGGATGCGGCGACGCACCGCCATGTAGACCTTGACCATCTTCAGCACGCCCGGGGCGAGGTCGTCACCGGAGGTGATCTTGACCCGCTGTTCTTCGAACTTGGCGTCCATCTCTTCGCGGTGCTGGGTCAGCTGCGCGGCCAGTTTTTCCAGCTGGCTATTGGCGTCTTCGTTGCGCAGGCGAATCTCGAACCACTTCTCGCGGTCCAGTTCACCCAGGTAGGTCTTGGTGACCTTGCTGCCGGCCTTCAGCTTGTTGGGCCCGCCGTCGGCTACCTTGCCGGTGATCAGCTTTTCGGCACGCTGGTAGATGTCCTCTTCGAGGATGCGGAACTCGTCGCGCAGATCCTTTTTCACGGAGGCCAGGTCAGACTCTTCCACCTGCAACGCACGGGAGTCCTTCTCGACGCCATCGCGGGTGAACACCCGCACGTCGATGACCACGCCGTCCATGCCCGAGGGCACGCGCAGCGAGGTATCTTTCACGTCCGAGGCCTTTTCACCAAAGATCGCACGCAGCAGTTTTTCTTCCGGCGTCAGCTGGGTCTCGCCCTTGGGCGTGACCTTGCCGACCAGGATGTCGCCCGGCTTCACCTCCGCGCCAACGTAGACCACGCCGGCCTCGTCGAGATTGGACAGCGCACCTTCACCCACGTTGGGAATGTCGCTGGTGACCTCTTCGGGGCCCAGCTTGGTGTCACGCGCCATGCAGGTGAGTTCTTCGATATGGATGGTGGTGTAACGGTCTTCCTTCACCACCCGCTCGGAGATCAGGATGGAATCCTCGAAGTTGTATCCGTTCCACGGCATGAACGCCACCAGCATGTTCTGACCCAGGGCCAGCTCACCCATGTCGGTGGACGGGCCGTCGGCCAGTACGTCGCCGCGGGCCACCACGTCGCCGGGTTTCACCAGCGGCTTCTGGTTGATGCAGGTGTTCTGGTTGGAGCGCGTGTACTTGGTGAGGTTGTAGATATCCACACCGGGCTCGCCGGCAGCGGTCTCGTCGTCATTGACGCGCACCACGATGCGGCCGGCGTCCACGGCTTCCAGGGTGCCGCCGCGCCTGGCCACCACGGTCACGCCGGAGTCGATGGCCACATTGCGTTCGATACCGGTACCCACCAGCGGCTTGTCGGCACGCAGGGTCGGCACTGCCTGGCGCTGCATGTTCGAGCCCATCAGCGCACGGTTGGCGTCGTCGTGTTCCAGGAACGGGATCAACGCGGCGGCCACCGACACGATCTGACGTGGCGACACGTCGACGTAGTCGACGGTCTCCGGCAGCGCCATCGTGAATTCATTCATGTGGCGGCAGGACACCAGCTCGTCCACCAGCTTGCCGTTCTTGTCCAGGGTCACGTTGGCCTGGGCAATGACGAACTGGCCTTCCTCGATCGCGGACAGGTAATCGATGTCGCCGGTGACCTTGCCGTCCACCACCTTGCGGTACGGCGTCTCCAGGAAGCCGTAGTCATTGGTGCGGGCATACACGGCCAGCGAGTTGATCAGACCGATGTTCGGGCCTTCCGGGGTCTCGATGGGACACACGCGGCCGTAATGGGTCGGGTGCACGTCGCGCACCTCGAAGCCGGCGCGTTCGCGGGTCAGGCCGCCCGGGCCCAGGGCCGACACACGGCGCTTGTGGGTGACCTCGGACAGCGGGTTGTTCTGATCCATGAACTGGGACAACTGGCTGGAACCGAAAAATTCCTTGATCGCCGCGGACACCGGCTTGGCATTGATCATGTCCTGCGGCATCAGGCCCTCGCTCTCGGCCAGGGACAGGCGCTCCTTCACCGCGCGCTCGACGCGCACCAGGCCCACGCGGAACTGGTTCTCGGCCATTTCACCGACCGAACGGATGCGACGGTTGCCGAGATGGTCGATATCGTCCACCACGCCGTTGCCATTGCGAATATCGATCAGGGTCTTCAGCGTGTCCACGATGTCCTCCTTGGACAGCACGCCGGGACCGGTGTCCTCGCTGCGCCCGAGGCGACGGTTGAACTTCATGCGGCCCACCGCGGACAGCTCATAGCGGTCGGAATTGAAGAACAGGTTCTGGAACAGGGTCTCGGCGGCGTCCTTGGTGGGCGGCTCGCCGGGGCGCATCATGCGATAGATCTCGACCTGCGCCTCCAGCACGTTGGTCGACGTATCCAGGCGCAACGTGTTGGAGATGAACGGGCCGCGATCGAGGTCATTGGTGAAGATGGTCTCAATTTCCTTGACCCCGGCCTTGACCATCGCCTCCAGCAGTTCTTCGGTGATCTCGGCATTGGTCTTGGCAATCACCTCGCCGGTCTCGGTATCCACCACCGGCTTGGCCAGCGCCTTGCCCACCAGGTACTCGAACGGCACCGGCAGAGTCTTGGTGCCAGCCTTCTCCAACTGCTTGATGTGGCGCGCGGTGATGCGACGGCCCTTTTCGACGATCACCGAACCCTTGATCTTGATGTCATAGGCGGCGGTGTCACCCCGCAGGCGTTCCGGCACCAGCTTGAGCTTGGCCTCATCCTTGCCCAGGGTAAAGATATCGTTCTCGAAGAACATCTCCATGATGTCCTCGTCGGTATATCCCAGCGCATGCAGCAACACCGTGGCCGGCAGCTTGCGGCGACGGTCGATACGCACGAACACGTTGTCCTTCGGGTCAAACTCGAAGTCCAGCCAGGAGCCACGGTAAGGAATGACCTGGGCATGGTAGAGCAGCTTGCCGGAACTGTGGGTCTTGCCTTTGTCGTGATCAAAGAACACGCCGGGCGAGCGATGCAGCTGCGACACGATGACACGCTCGGTGCCGTTGATCACGAACGTACCGTTGTCCGTCATCAGCGGCACTTCGCCCATGTAGATTTCCTGCTCCTTGATCTCCTTGACCGGCTTGCTGGAAGCACGCGATTCCTTGTCATAGATGATCAGGTTGACCGTGACACGCAGTGGCGCGGCATAGGTCATACCGCGCAGTTGGCATTCCTTCACGTTGAACGTGGGAGTCCCCAGTCGGTAGCTGACATATTCCAGCGCCGCGCTACCGGAGTAGCTGACGATGGGCAGTACGCTCTTCAACGCCCCGTGCAGACCGAAATCGCCGCGCTCTTCCGGCGGCACGTCTGCCTGCAAAAACTTGCGGTACGAGGCCAGCTGAATCTCCAGCAGGTACGGTACCGGCATAACCTGGGGGAACTTACCGAAATCCTTACGGATACGCTTCTTTTCAGTGAAGGAGTAGCCCATCTGCGTTCCTCTTTATGACAACACCAACGCCGGCACCTGCGTGCCAGCTCGAATTCGTTGCCTTGCCCCACCGGGCCGGGAAAGATCCACGGGCCCCGCAGCGACAAAACGATCTAAAAAAACTACCCTCTCAGCAGCGACAAAAGGCCGGTGGCACTATAGCCACCAGCCATTGCTGTCGCGGAGAGGTCTGCCCGGGACCAGCAGCCCCGGGCCTCAACGCCCAACAAGTGAAGCTTACTTGAGCTCGACCGAAGCGCCGGCTTCTTCCAGCGCCTTCTTGATCTCTTCGGCTTCTTCCTTGCTAGCGCCTTCCTTGACGGTGGCAGGTACGCCTTCGACCATTTCCTTGGCTTCCTTCAGGCCCAGGCCCGTGATACCGCGAACGGCCTTGATCACGGACACCTTGTTGGAACCGAAGCTGCTCATCACAACATCAAACTCGGTCTGCTCGGCAGCGGCACCGGCACCGGCATCACCCGCAGCCGGGGCAGCAACGGCAACCGCGGCAGCGGCGGATACGCCGAACTTCTCTTCCATCGCTTCCACCAGATCCACGACTTCCATCACGGACATGTTGGCGATAGTTTCCAAGATATCTTCTTTGGACACAGCCATGACTATCTTCTCCTATTACAATTCATCGTTAGGCCACCCGGCACGGGCGCGGCCCGAAAAAATGGTTGGTTAAGCGGCGGCCTTCTTCTGGTCGCCAACAGCCGCAACGGCGCGAACCAGCTTGCCCGGCACCTCGTTCAAGGTACGAGCCAGCTTCTCTACCGGTGCGTTCATCACACTCATCAGCATGCTGATCGCCTGATCCTTGGTTGGCATCTCGGCCAGACGCTTGATATCGGAAGCATCCAGCAGGTTACCCCCAATGGAAACCAGCTTGACCACCAGCTTGTCATGCTCTTTCGCAAAGTCGGAGATGACACGGGCAGCGGAGCCAGGATCTTCCTGGGAGAACGCCAAAACCAACGGACCCACCATGGCATCGCTCATGCACTCGAATTCGGTACCTTCGAATGCGCGGCGCGCCAGGGTGTTTTTCACTACGCGCAAATAGACGTTCGCTTCACGTGCCTTGACACGAAGCTCGGTCATGTCCGTCACCGACAAGCCGATATATTCGGCAGCGATGGCGGAATACGCGTTAGCAGCGACCTCTGCGACCTCGGCCACGACGGCCTTTTTCTGATCCAGATTTAGAGCCACTGAAACACCTCCAGTCGGTTCAAACTTGGGTTAATATTCACGGAGGCAATCCGCCAACGGCAGCTTGCTCCCACCCTTTTCTTGCTTGCTACAGCAACGGTGGCCCAACGAAATAACTTTCTGGGTTTCACCATCTGCGCAGGCCGGCCACGACATCAGCCATTAAGCCGATCCATTCCACGAACAACGAATCGACCGGCACCTGCGGTCTTTGACGACCACCGGTTCCGCTCCGAGTGAGCGGGCCCGGCGCCCTCAAATTTGCCCTTGCGTCGTCCCGCCTGACCTAGATGGCCAGCGTGGATTTGTCGACGGCAATGCCCGGGCCCATGGTGCTGGACACGGTAATCTTCTTCATGTAAACGCCCTTCGCGGAGCTGGGCTTGATCTTCATCAGGTCAGCCAACAGCGCTTCCAGGTTTTCACGCAACGCGGCAACCTCGAAGCCGATCTTGCCGATCGGGCAATGAATGATGCCGGCCTTGTCGGTGCGATAACGCACCTGGCCGCCCTTGGCGTTCTTCACCGCGGCCGCCACGTCGGGGGTCACGGTACCCACCTTGGGGTTGGGCATCAGGCCGCGGGGACCGAGAATCTGGCCCAGTTGACCCACCACGCGCATGGCATCGGGCGAGGCGATCACGACATCGAAGTCCATGTTGCCCTTTTTGACTTCCTCGGCGAGGTCGTCCATGCCCACCACGTCCGCGCCGGCCTCTCTGGCAGCATCGGCATTGGGGCCCTGGGTGAATACGGCGACACGAACGGTCTTGCCGGTACCATTGGGCAGCACGGTGGCACTACGCACGGCCTGGTCGGACTTGCGCGGATCTACACCGAGATTGACACTGACATCGACGGTTTCCTCGAACTTGGCCTTGGGCAGCTCCTTGAGCAGACTCAGGGCCTCATCGATGGCATAGAACTTTCCGGCCTCCACCTTTTCGCGGATGGCCTTGGCACGCTTGGATAATTTAGCCATGACTTAATTCACCCCTTCGGTTTCGAGACCCATGCTGCGCGCGGT
>Ga0256830_1003303_pt1 | contig 10122 bp, 3 predicted proteins | sample 128326metaG_FD_190537 | JGI IMG/M metagenome (GOLD analysis project Ga0256830, IMG submission 190537) | Hydrothermal vent microbial communities from Lau Basin, Pacific Ocean - 128-326 | ecosystem: Environmental > Aquatic > Marine > Hydrothermal vents | place: Pacific Ocean: Lau Basin | collected...
CGTCGCCGTATTGGGACCGTTGTTGGTCACCGTCAGCGTATAAACAATGCTGTCGCCCTCGTTGGGACTGGCATTGTCCACCACCTTGGCCATCGCCAGATCCGCCGTGGCACCCACGGAGATGCTTGCCGTGGCGCTGTCATTGGCCGCCGCGGGATCGGTTTCCGCGCCGCTCACCGTGGCGGTATTGTCGATGGTGGTGCCGACGGTGCCCGTGTCCACGGTCGCCGTGATGTTCAGGGTGGCCGTTGCGCCATTCAACAGATTGCCGATGGACCATACCCCGCCGGCATAGGCGCCCGCCCCGTCATCGGATACATAGGTCACGCCCGCGGGCAGGGTGTCGTTCACGCTGACGCCGGTGGCATCATTGGGGCCATTGTTGGTGACCGTCAGCGTATAAACGATGGTGTCCCCTTCGAGGGGCGTGGCATTGTCCACGCTCTTGGCCATGGCAAGATCCGCGGAAGCGCTTACCGTGATATCCACGCTGGCGCTGTCGTTGGCGCTGTTGGGATCGGTTTCGGCCGCGCTGACCGTGGCGGTGTTGGTAATGGTGCTGCCCGCCGTCCCCGCGTCCACCGTCGCCGTGATGTTCAGTGTCGCGCTGGCGCCGTTGGCCAGGGCGCCGACAGTCCATACCCCGGCGGCATAAGCGCCCGCCCCGTCATCGGATACGTAGGTCACGCCAGCGGGCAGGGTGTCGTTGACACTGACTCCGGAGGCGTCACTGGGGCCCGAGTTGGTCACCGTCAGGGTGTAGACGATGGTAGCGCCTTCGAGGGGCGCGCCGTCGTCCACCGCCTTGGTGATGGAGAGGTCGGCGGAGGTGGTCGTCATCCTGGTGACGAAGGCGTCGGTGCCGGCAAGGGTATTGTCGTAAGGATTGACCGTGGGGAAGGCGGTTACCGTGATGGGTCCCGTCTGTCCCGCGACGAAGGCATTTTCCTGCCCGTCCACCGCAAGGCCGTAGGCGATGTCGCTGCCGTCACCCCCCAGGTAGGTGCTGAAATCCACCGCGCTGCCCGCGGCATTGATCTTGCCTATGAAGGCATCGATTCCTCCAGCCAGCGTGGCAAACAAGGGGACTACAGTGGGCAAGTCGGTGGAATCGGTCTGGCCTGCAACATAGGCATTACCCGCACCATCGACGGCCAGCGCATAGGCGATATCCGTGCCCGCGCCTCCCAGATAGGTGGAATAGACATAGGCGGCACCCGCACTATCCAGCTTGGTGACGAAGGCGTCCGTAAGTCCGGCATTACTCCCGTAGATGGGCGTCGCAGTCGGAAAATCGGTCGAAGACGTCTCACCCGTGACATAGACGCCGCTGCCATCGACGGCGACCCCGTGCCCGCGATCCGTTCCGGTACCACCCAGGTAGGTGGAAAACACCACACCATTGCCGGTGGCATTCAACTCGGTAACGAAGGCGTCCATGCCCCCCGCATTGGCATTGTTCAAAGGGGTGGCGGACAGGGGGAAATCGATCGAGGTGGTTTCGCCAGTGACATAAGCATTGCCCAGGGCATCGACGGCGATGCCATAGGCGGCCTCATCTCCGGAGCCTCCCAGATATGTCGAATAGACCAGGCCCGCCGTGCCTGAAAGCGTCGTATCCACGCGTGCGACGAAGGCATCGACGATACCGGAGATGGTGCCTTGGTAAGCCGATACCACCGGAAAATCCGCGGAATCCGTCTTGCCCGCGATGTAGGCCACGCCGGCATCATCGGCGGCAATGGCATAGGCGATTTCATCCCCTGTTCCCCCCAGGTAACTGGAATAGTCCAGATTGTTGCCCGCGGCATTGATGCGCGCGATGAAGGCATCGCCCACGCCTCCACCACCCACGCCACCCAGGGCAGCCTGATAAGGGGTGGCGGAAAGGGGAAAACTCACGCTGTCGCTCGCCGTCGACCCGGCAATATAGACATTGCCGCTGCTGTCGACGGCGATGGCGCGGGCGCTGTCGTCATTGGCGCCACCGAAAAAGGTGGAATAGACCAGCGCGCCGGTCGGATCAAACTTGGTGACAAAGGCATCCCTGGCGCCGGAGTTGGTATTGTAGAGCGCCGCGGCAAGGGGAAAATCGATCTCGGTGGAGTTGGTCTCACCCGTGACATAGGCATTGCCGGAACTATCGACGGCGATGCCATAGGCGGTGTCGGTGCCACTGCCGCCCAGGTAAGTGGAGTAGTCGATGATGGGGTCTATGACGAGTGGCAGGCTCCGGTCATAGTCGCCCAGCTCGAAACTGAAGGCGAAGGCCCTGGGATCGTCTATCCTGAACCGGCCGGGAATCTCGATGCGCCTGCCATCGACCTCCTGATAAATGAAGGGGCGGCTCTGATAGAGCTTGCCATTCCCCACATCGATAACCAGCTCCCCCCGATCATTGACGCCGAGATGCTGGATGCCCGTGTAGTGCAGGCGGACCCGGCCGGGATCGGCGCCGGGAGCCACGATGACATCGTATTCCAGTTGGCGGTTGTTCCCGTAGAACCTGACATCGATACCCGGGTAGAGATCCCGGTACATGAGGGCGCCATAGGTGGGGATGTCAGTCTTCCATTGTCCAGGATCGCTGCCGATGAAGTAGTTGATTTTACCCGGCTGGGGATCGAGCGCCTCGATTTCCGGCGTGGTGTTGGCGCCGGCAAACCCCAGCTTGAGCAGCGCCTGCCCCCCATCGGGCCGGGCCAGCCTGAGATAGACGCCTTGGGGCGTGAAAAAGGTGTCGTGTCCCCGGCCCTTTTCAAAGTACCGGACTGCCTCGCCAAACTGGCCCTGGTTGGCGATGAAATAGAGGGGCAGCTTGCCATAGGCCTCACGCGGATCCAGCTTCCGGTCGGCAACGAGCGCGGCCTGGGCCCAGGCGCCCACCCCCAGCAGCAGGCACATCAACCACAGAATGTGAAATGGCTGGCGGGCCAGGCGGCGGGAAATCATGGGAGTCTGCCCTCCCTGCCCGGGAAGGAGACATCATGTTCTGGATCATGCGCGCCCTGGCGGTGAATCACGCACGGCGCCTGGGGGCATTGCACATTCTTTTCGACTGTCATACTTGCAATCTATTTTGCCTGGGCTGCTGTGTTTCCCCGGCCTGGGCAATACGCAGCGCAAGCCCAAACAACGCGCTGCATGCCCCAGCCTCCTGCCGGCATCTCCATGCCATTCACCAGGGTATTACGTGTGAGCTTCCTGTTGCTTGGTCAGGCCATCGCCCGCGACAGCCATGTCTCAGTTGATTGTTCTTCATCGCCCCGCTGTAGCAGCTCGCGGCATGGCCCGCGGCGGAACGTTGAATTGGGTGATTACTGCTACTTCTCTTGAGAAGGGTTATCTACCTGGCTCATTGATTCTGCTTGCTTTTCCACCCGGCCCGGCAGGGCGCGGGCTTTTGCAGGCAAGCCGTGAGATTATAGCAGATTGGCACGCTCAATTATAGCGCCCGCCACTGGCCCCACGGCCCGCTTGCAAGCTTACTGCTGACCCGTTATGCCGAAGTATGTTATAATTGCAGTTCGTAACATTCACGGCATATCCACGCCTATCCCGCTTGCGGATAACCTTCCTCATTCTGTGTGACACCAAAAACACGGGTGAGTTCAGTCCGGCAGCCCCGGGGGCAACATCACTTCGCGCCATCCGGCGGCGTGGCATGGAACTCTTGCGAGATATGCTGTCTATAGGGAATGCAGGACGCAGTATTTCTTCGGCAGGGTCAATGCGCAACGGGCGGTTACATGCCACATAATCATCCCGAAATTCGCCGTAACAGCCGTAATTCCAGGCCTGAATATAGCCAGAAAGTATCGTATGAGATTTACGAGATTCGTATTGCTGCTCATCCTGCTGCCTGTCATCCCCCTTTCCGGATGCAGCGTCACCGATAGTAACACCCCCAGCACGCTGGTCATAACCGGCCTGGTGCGCGCTCCGAGCAGCCAGGTCGCCAGCTTCAGCAAGCCCTCGCTGTTCGCATCGGTCATGAATGCGCTTTTCCCCGTCAGCGCGGCGGGCGTGACGGGCCTGTCGCCTGTCCCCAACACCAGCGTGCAACTGGTGAGGATCGACGACCAGGGCAACATCGTCGATGTACTGACTTCAGTGCAGACAGGGCCGGCGGGTGAATACCGCATCCTGACGGCCGAGCAACCCAGCAGTTCCCTGGCACTGCTGATCACCGGAGCGGATGGCACCAGCCTGAGGGCCATGGTGACCGGCGGACTGGTCAACATCACACCGACCTCCGAGGCCGTGGTGCAGACCATTCTGGACTCCATCAACGCCCCCTCCTCGACCCTGACGCTGGAGAACTTCACGCCACGGGAGGTCGAGGCCCTGGTCAGGCTGATCGAAGGCATGAATATCGATGTCACTGGCCAGACCCTGGCCGAGGCCATCATCACCATCAGGAACCGGGCCGGGAATATCCTGCAGGATTTCACCGCCGGCTTCGGCGCGCCGGGCGTCAGCAACGCCCTTTCCGCCGGTGATTACGGCATCACCGGCCTGGCCACCTCATTCTGGGATCCCTTCTCCCTGGACGGCGAAGGAGGCATCGATCTCAGCGGCACCACGGGCGGTGGCATGACATTCTTTTCCAACGGCACCCTGCAGGGCACCGCCTCCTTCAACTGGCACTCCCTGTTCAATTTCAGCGAGATCACCCAGTTCGCGGACTTCGTGGGCGACGACCCCCCTGACAAGAACACCGGCCAGCAGATTCCCAACAAACCCACCAGCGGCACGCCCAAAAGCGACTATGTGGTGTCGCCCCTCGGGCAGGTCACGGTCGTTCCCGTCACGGGCGAGGCCACGGCGGGCGTCATTACCACGGACGGCGAGATCCTGGTCCATGCCCTGGACAGCAACCCCCTGGGCAAGATGAGCCGCGGCCTCATGGTGGCCGTCAAGAAACTCGAAGGAACCCCCGACCTGATCACCCTGGACAACATGCTGGCCACCGGCTCCGGCACCTATAACGTGATGCGCTTCATCAACGCCCAGTCCAGCAACCGGAATGTGATGGAAACCACCACCAGCACGGGCACCATGACTTTCGACAATTCAGGCAATTTCACCGCCGCCTCCCTTTCCACGCGCCAACTGACGACAGATTTATCGAACCTGACGCTTTCATCCAGCACGGGCTCGGACAGCCTTTCGGGCCGTTACAATATCCTTCCCAACGGGCAGCTGAACATGCTCGGCCCCGGAGGCATATTCATGGGCGCGGGCATGGTGACCCAGATCGGCAGCGGCGATATCCTGGCTTTCGCCACCATTCCCGACGATTTCCGTATCGAACTGGATGTGCTGACCAATGACAGCGACCCGGATGCCGCGGACTCCCTGACCATTACCGCCGTCACCCAGCCCGTCAACGGCTCGGTCACCATCAGCAACACAGGGGACCGCCTCATTTACGCTTCGCCCGGCACGGCGGCCACCGTGGACAGTTTCACCTACACCGTGGCGGACAGCGCGGGCAATACCGCCACCGGCGTGGTGACCGTGGACGTGGACAGCAGCCGCAATGATCCGCCGGTCGCCGCCAATGATCCCGGCAGCCCTGGCGCCCCGTTCACGGTGGCCGTCAACAGCGCCCAGAACATCCTTGACGTGCTGGCCAACGACTATGATCCCGATCACGACGACACCCTGCGCATCACTGGCGTGGGCACCCCCAACAACGGGGGCAGCGTCGTGGTGGACAGCCAGGGGCAGGCCCTCGTCTACACCCCGCTCCCCAGTTACAGCGGCAACGAGACCTTCACCTACACCATCGAGGACAGCGCGGGCAACACGGCGACCGGAACAGTGACCGTGTCGGTCGCCTCCTTCACCATCGCCCCCACGGCCACGGCGGACAGCTTCAACGTACTCATGGACAGCAGTGGCGTCACCCTTGACGTGCTGGCCAATGATCTTAATCCCGACGTTGGCGAAACCCTCACCATCACCGCCGTGGACACCTCGGCCCTGGATCCCGCTGCATCCCTCGTCAACAATGGCACCTTCCTCACCTACACGCCCGCGCCCGGCTTCACCGGCAGCGAAACCTTCACCTATACCATACAGGACTCCGGCGTTCCCTTCGCGGCCACGGCCACCGGCACGGCCACCATTTCCGTGAACTCCGCCACCCTCCCCCCACTGGCAGTGGATGATACTTACAATATCAATGACAACAGTACCCGCATCATCGAGTCCCAGCGCGGCATCACCATTGCCACGCGCCAGACCACGGGACGCACCAATTCCTCCGTGAGCGGCACTTTCAATGCCGTCACCAACGCCACCTACATGACGGCGGTCACGGCCAATGCCAGCGTCAGCCTTGGCACCGAACTCAGCTACGGCGCCCTGTCCTTCAATGGCTCCGGCGTGGTCACCAACGGTAATCTGTTCTATAACCGCGCCACCATGGACGCAAAGACGGCAATGTCCGGCCTCTCCCCAGCGACAGGTTCCGCAACCGGACTGGAACTGCTCAATGGCAGCTACAACGTGTTCTCCGACGGCACCATGAGCCTGTCCATCACCGCCAGTGACTCGGAAACCGGGCTTGCAACCCGGCAAATCGAAGGCACCGGCGCCATTGCGCCCAACGGCCAGTTCGTCGTGCTGACCCTGAATATCCGGGACAGCGGCGGCACCACGGACATCGGCAAGGGCATTCTCTTCCTCGCCCGCCAGCCCTGAGCCCCTACCCTTCCCCCGCAAGACTTGTATCGCGCCCACTTATCCTATATATTAGATAATAATTATATTATGAAATTGATATATATTGAATGAGATGCCAAAAAACCGGTCAATTCATGGTCTTGCGTAAAACGAAACATCCTGGATAAATTCAACATGACAACCTTGTTCCCGGAACAAAGCCTGCAAAGCGCCGCCAACGGCCTGCGCGCCATCGCCCATCCCCTGCGCCTGGCCATTCTCTGCCATCTCACGGAAGGCCCCAGGAACGTGGGCGAGCTGCAGGCCCTGACCCGGGTCTCGCAGCCCAACCTCTCCCAGCACCTGGCCAAGCTGCGCCTGCTGGGCGTGCTCGACAGCGAGCGCCGCAGCCAGCACATCTACTACCGCCTGGCCGATGACGGCTTTGTCCGTATCGTTGAAGCGCTCAAGGCGGTATATTGCAAACAGCCGGGAAAGGAGGCCGGAACATCATGAATCATTCGCGCACTGCCCTGCTCTTGCTGTTCCTGGCCCTGCTGGCAAGCTGCACGGAGCATGCCCCGCCGCGTGGCATGCCCGAGCCTCCCATCATTCCGGCCCGGGTGATCACCATCGCCTCCCAGGAGATCACCGAAACCTACAACACCAGCGGCACCCTCATCGCCGATAACAGCGTGGAGATCGCCTCGCGCCTGATGGGCTATATCCGCGACCTAGAGGTAAGCGAGGGCAGCACGGTGAGGAAGGGGGACCTGCTGCTGACCATCGACCCCACGGAAATCGAGGCCCGCCTGGCCGAGGCCAGGGCGCGCAGCGCCCAGGCGCGGGCCCGCGCCGACAAGGCCGAACAGGACTTCGAGCGCTTCAGGACCCTGTACGAGAAACGCCTCATCCCCCTCAGCCAGTTCCAGAAGGCCGAGGTGGAACTGGAGGTGGCGCGCGAGGAGATGCGCGTGGCGCAGGCCAATGAAAAACGCATCCGCGTGCAGTTGCAATATGCCGAGATCAGGTCGCCCGTGGACGGGGTGGTGGTGAAGAAATACAAGCAGGCGGGTGACATCACCACGCCGGGCGCCCCCATCCTGAGCATCGACAATCCGGACAACATCGTCCTGGAAACCTTCATCAAGGAAGACCATATCAAGGAGGTCCAGGTGGGGGACCGCATCGTGGTCATCGTGGATGCCGCCGGCCTGAGAACCCGCGCCACCATCACCCAGGTGGTTTCCTCGGGCGATCCCAGGACCCACAGCTATCTCGTCAAGGCGGCGCTCGACGACACCTCGGGGGTGCGCATCGGCATGTTCGCGCGCGCTGAATTCGCCATCGGCTACAAATGGGGGCTGCTCATACCCGCAAAGGCCATTGTCACCCGGGCCGACATCCCGGGGGTCTATATCGTGGATGAAAACGATATCGCCCACTTCCGCATGCTGCGCCTGGGAAGAAAGATCGACGGACAATATGAAGTCCTGGCCGGCCTGCGCAGCGGTGAGCGCATCGTGGTATCCAGCGAGGCGCCCGTCCACACCGGCACGCGCATCGCCGCCAGCACGGGGCAGCCAGCCCAGCAGTCATCCGCCGCGCCATGAACGACAAGCTCAACATCGCCGGCCGTTTCGGCAAGGCGGCCATGGGCTCCGTCATCACGCCCGTGGCGAGCCTGCTCATTCTCCTCCTGGGCGTGCTCGCCCTGTTCATCACGCCACGCGAGGAGAACCCCCATATCAACGTGCCGGCGGCCAATGTCTTCGTCACCATGGAAAGCGCCACGCCCGTGGAAATGCTCAATCTCGTGGTGCGTCCCCTGGAGATGGTGCTGCAGGAAATTCCCGGCGTCGACCACACCTATGGCATGGCGCGGGACGGCCTGGGCATGATCACCGTGCAGTTCGAGGTGGGCGAGGACAAGGAGGCCAGCCTGGTGCGGCTCTATGACCGCCTCATGCACAATCTCGACCGCCTTCCCCCCGGCGCCTCCCAGCCCCTGGTCAAGCCCACGGACGTGGACGACGTGCCCGTGCTGACCCTCACCTTTTCCAGCCATCATTACGATGACCTGATGCTCAAGCGCATCGTCGAGCGGGTCAAGGAACAACTGACGCCGCTGCCCGGCATCTCCGTGGCCGAGATCATCGGCGGGCGCAACCGCCGCATCACCATCGACATCGACCCCGAGCGCCTGGGCAGTTACGACATCAGCCTGAGCACCCTGCACCGGACCCTCAAGGCCAGCAACCTGGAGTTCATGATCGGCAGCGCCGTGGACGACAACCAGGTCAAGCTGATCCACCTGGACGGCGCCCTGCGCGATGTCCGCGACGTGGGATCCGTCGTTATTGCCGTGCGCGACGGCGGCCCCGTCTACCTGCGCGACATCGCCGACATCCGCGACGGCGGCGGCGATATCGAGCGGGTACACCGCATCGGTTTCGGCCCCGCCGCGGAAGCGGCGCCCCCGGCAGGCGAACCGGAACAGGTCGCGGTCACCCTGGGCCTGGCCAAGAAACCGGGCACCAACGCGGTGGTGATCACCCGCAGGGCGCTGGACACGCTGGAGAGCCTGCGCGGCGACCTCATTCCCGACGATATCACCATTACCGTTTCCCGGGATTCCGGGGAACGGGCCGACGCCGCCGTCAACCTGCTCATCGAGCACCTGGCCATCGCCATCGTGTCGGTGGTGGTGATCCTGCTCCTGTTCCTGGGCTGGCGCGAAGCCACCATCGTCACCTTGAACATCCCCCTCATCCTGTTCATCGTGCTGGCGGTGGGCTTCTTCGCCGACCAGACCATCAACCGCATCACCCTCTTCGCCCTGATCCTGGCCCTGGGGCTGCTGGTGGACGACGCCATCGTCGTCATCGAGAACATCAACCGCCATCTCAAGCGCTACTCAGCTTCTCTCAAGGACAAGGCGCGCCTCATCATCCAGGCCACCAACGAGACGGGAAAGCCCACCATCATCGCCACCTTCGCCGTCATCCTGGCCTTCATTCCCATGGCCTTTGTCACCGGCATGATGGGCCCCTACATGGGCCCCATCCCCTTCAATACGCCCGTCGCCATGCTGGCCTCCCTGATCATTGCCTACATGTTCACGCCCTGGATCGCCAACCGCTGGATGAAGGCCGAGACCAACTGCCCCCCGCGGAAAAACCCTGACGAGCGGGAGCAACATCTCGTCGAGCGTATCTATTTGCGCCTGGCCACCCCCCTCATCGAGCGGCGGGGCCTGCGCCTGGCATTCTGGGGTCTGCTCGCCCTGCTCTTCACGGCGGTGATGTGGCAACCCCTGTGGCAGTTCGTGCGCCCGGCGGGCGTGGGAGCGGCCCTGACACCCGGCACGGTGGAACTCAAGATGCTGCCCAAGGGCAACCAGAACACCTTTAATATCACCGTCGACATGCCCGAGGGCACGCCGTT
>Ga0256830_1003304_pt1 | contig 10121 bp, 7 predicted proteins | sample 128326metaG_FD_190537 | JGI IMG/M metagenome (GOLD analysis project Ga0256830, IMG submission 190537) | Hydrothermal vent microbial communities from Lau Basin, Pacific Ocean - 128-326 | ecosystem: Environmental > Aquatic > Marine > Hydrothermal vents | place: Pacific Ocean: Lau Basin | collected...
CGGCAATGGACACACCTTTCGAAACAGTTCGGCGGGATCGGAACCAAGGGGCCTGGGGAAACCCAGATCGAAACCGACCGTCGCCTCATCCGCTCGCGCATCGACGTTCTCAAGAAAAAGCTGAAACGCATCGAGCGCAGACGGGAGACACAGCGCAAGGGACGCGACGACCTCGTCCGAGTGGCACTGGTTGGCTACACCAACGTGGGAAAATCCACCCTGCTGAATATCCTGACGGACGCGAGCGTGTTCGTGGAAAACCAGCTCTTCGCCACACTCGATTCCACCGTGCGGTCTATGACCCTGTCGTCCGGCACGACGGTGCTGATCTCGGACACCGTCGGGTTCATCCGTAAACTCCCAACCACGCTGGTGGCCTCGTTCAAATCCACGCTGGAGGAAATCGTCGAGGCGGACATCATTCTCCACCTCGTTGACGCGGCGCATCCGCGGTTCCCTGACCAGATCGTCGCAGTAAACATGACCTTGGACGAAATTCACGCAGGCGGGAAACCCAACCTGCTGGTGTTCAACAAGATCGACGTCCTCGAAGACCCGGACAATCTCGCGGAATTGCGGGAACGCTTTCCCGAGGCGGTGTTCATCTCCGCTTCCAGGGGAATCAATATTTCCACGCTGATGACCCGCATTGAAGAACTCGTCGAGCTCCAGTACGCGGAATTCACGTTCAACATCGACCCCGTCGATTACCGCATCGTGAACGAGATTCACGAGATTACCAAAGTCCTGGCCACGGAGTACGAGGATTCCATGGTGACCATTCGCTGCCGCACCAATTACGAGCGCGTCACACAGTTGCTCAAGCGGTTTCCGGACCTGCGAAGGGTGATATGAGTGATTTCACCATTCCCGACTACACCGGAAGTGATCCCGAACCGGGAACGCTTTACGTGGTATCCACGCCGATCGGCAATCTTCACGACATCACCCTTCGCGCACTTCACATCCTGTACCGGGTGAACCTCGTCGCCGCCGAAGATACCCGCACTACATCCAACCTGCTCCGGTATTACGGGATCGAAGTCCCCCTGCTCAGCCTGAACGCGCGCAACGAGCGGTTGCGCATCCCTGCCATCCTCGCCCGGCTCGAACGGGGCGAGAGCGTTGCCGTGGTCAGCGACGCGGGCACACCGGGCATCTCCGACCCCGCCGCCCAACTGATCGCGGAAACGATGGCAGCGGGCTACGAGGTCTCCGCCGTTCCCGGAGCGTCATCGCTCATGGCTGCGCTGGTCAGCTCCGGCTTGCGCATCAGCTCGTTCGTGTTCGAAGGTTTTCTCCCGGTCAAGAAGCGGCGCCGTGCCCGGCTCCAGCGCATCGCCGAGGAAGAGCGTGCGGTGGTTCTCTTCGAATCGCCCCACCGCGTGCGCCGGACCATCAAGGAATTAGCGGAGGCGTGCGGCGACCGCCGCGTCGCTATATGCCGGGAACTGACCAAGAAGTTCGAGGAAATCCGGCAGGGATCATTGGAGGAGATCGCGGAATTCCTCGAGGAAAAAGCCCCGCGCGGCGAATACGTCATCGTTCTCGACGCCCGGCGGGAAAGAAAAGAAGAGAGAACTCACTCGTAGCGCAGCGCCTCGACAGGATCGAGGTTGGCCGCTTTCCAGGCGGGATACACGCCGAAGATCACACCGATAACGGTACACACCACCAGGCCCAGGATCGCCCAATCCACGGGAACCACCACAGGGATCGAGAGCATGATGGCCACCACGTTCCCCCCCAGTATTCCGAGTATTATCCCGATGATCCCCCCGATCTGGCAAATCACCACGGCCTCGGTCAGGAACTGCACCAGGATGTCGTTGCGGCGCGCTCCAATGGACTTGCGAATGCCGATCTCCCGGATGCGCTCGGTTACCGAGACCAGCATGATATTCATGATGCCGATACCCGCCGCCAGGAGGGCGATGCCGGCCACGCCGGCCGTCCCCACGCGCAGGTAGTAGGTCATGTCGTTTACCGCCCCGATTATCGACTCGTTGGTGACGATCTCGAAATCGTTGTCCTCGCCCGGGGGGACTTTCCGCGCCTTGCGAAGAATGCCGATCACCTGGTCGATGGCCCGGTCGAACGATTCCTTGTCCACAGCGGCGACTTCGATGGTCACGGAACGCCGTCCGCCAAAATACCGCTGGTACTGCGGGAGGGGAATGACCACGAGGTTGTCCTGGGATCCGCCGAATAGACCGCCTTTTTCCGCCGTCACCCCGATCACCGTGAAAGGCTTGTTGTTGATGAGGATCGTCTTCCCGATGGGATCGACGCTGGGCATGATACGCTTGACAATCTGGGGTCCGATAACGGCGACGTTACGGGAGTACTCCACGTCCTGCCGCGAGAACATCCTCCCTTCGCCGATATCGTAATTCCGCGTAAAAAGCACGTTCTCCGTGGCTCCGATGATCGAAATATTGGGATCGGTTTTCGCGCTCCGGTACTTGACGACCCCGCCACCCCTGCCCGCGGATATGGAAACGTACTTGGCGTAGGTGGCTTCCTCCTCGACGCGCCGGGCCATTTCCACCGTGATGTTCTTGCGGTTCCGGTACTTCCACCAGCTCTCGGGGCCGCCCATCCGAACCGCCGGGTATTTCTGAACCACGAAGGAATTCGCGCCAAGCACGTTGAAACTCGATTCGATGCTGCTCTGCAAAACGCCGATCCCCGTCATGACGCCGATGATCGAGAACACACCGATGACAACGCCAAGCAAGGTCAGGACCGCGCGGAGCTTGTTGGCCCGCAGGGCGTCGATGGCCATGTAAAAACTTTCTGATATGTCGTAATACGTCATGACAGCGTCCCGGTTATGCTACTTCTTCAAAAGATATGTCAATTTCCGCCCTGAAGGAAAGCCCATACAGCAGGTACGGCGGCAGCGGTGGAAAGATACGTTACTTTTCGTTCGATTCGAGAAGCTCCTCCGCCACGGCGCGCGCAAGCCGCGAGGGGAAACCTCGCCGAACCAGGAAAGATATCATCCTGGTCATCTTTTTTCGCGGCGGCGACACCCGTGCGAGACGGGGAAGGTACCCGGTCGCAGCGTCCCACGCCAGGCGTAGCTCGTCGTCCTCCGACATCAATTCGTCAAGTACCTGGCGGATAATTTCTTCCGGGACTCCTTTTCGGCGCAGCTCGAGAGACAACGCCGACCGCCCCTTGGGTCGAAAGCGCGAACGATCGCGGACGAACGCCTCGGCATAGTTCCGGTCGTCGAGGTAACGCAGGCGCCGCAGCCTTTCGAGCGTTGACTCTACGGCCCCGCGGGAATACGCCTCTTCCAGCAGCTTCGCGCGGACTTCCTCCTCGGTACGCAGGCGGCGGGAAAGATACCGGCAGGCTCTCTCGAATGCTTCCTCCCGCTGGGCTTCGATTTTCAATCGCTCGAGGTCCGCGTCGGAGAGTACAAGCCCCGGAGCGAGAAGAAACGCCTCCACGACACTTACCGGAGCACCGAAAGCAAATTCATCGTTGATAAAAATGGAAACGCGGCTGGGGTTCCGCTTCTGGCGTTCAACACGGGTGACGATGTTTTCCCCCATGGGAAACAATCAATTGTTCAGTAACTGGGAGACGGGCACCGTGAGGGAATCGGCGTTCATGCCGCCGAAGACACCAACACCGTTGGTGATATTCCCCATGTCGGGCACGTCCTGGCGAAAGGTCAGTTCGTCGTTGAACCCGCGGACCACCATGAAGTAGTTGTAAAAATGCACTTCCAAAGTGTATCCCTTGACCATGGCCTTCATGTTGGAGAATCCGTCGGATTCCATTTTCGCCATGATTCTCGCGATCAAATCGGTAGGAAAAATGATGGATTTACGACGCGATACGTCCGGGTATATCAGGACCTCTTTGCCTGACTGCTTCACAACAGATACGGGGACTTCCCGACGTTCGGATACGACCCGGCCATCGACGAGTTTTTCCCCGCTGATAAAGAGGCGAAAATAGTACCCCTTCGCGGGGGCCGTGAGGCTCGTACCGCCCGTTCCTATTTCAATCGCCTGACGCCCCATGCCGTAAATCGTCGGTCCGAAATCGAGGAAAGGACGATTCGGCATGATGAACGAGCCAGTAATTTCGGGAAAGCCGGGAACCTGTACGTGAAGCGTGTAGATCGCGCCCGGCTTCAAAATCATTCCACGATGAAGCCACACACGCCGGTAGCCGTTCGGATCGGAAACGAGCGTATCCTCGAACCTGTAACGCAATCCCCGCGACACGACGAAAACCGTGGCGGAATCGATGGTCATTCTATTGACAGGCTTGTCCGGTGTCGTTGATTCCGCGTCGTACGTCGTCTCCAGGCGAACAACCTGGACATCCGCCGATGCATCCATGACCGCGAACACGGCAATCTCACGCTCGAAGGGGGCTTTCGGACTGAACGCGTTCTCGTCGCAACCGGCAAGGAGAAATCCGATCACGACCAGAACGAACGATGCGCGGCGCGCGGGCGTCATTCCTGGCCGACTTTCTGCTTCTCGGGCTTCGGCTTGTCTTCGCCCGCGTTCTTGTCGGGTTCAAGGATGCCCGCCTTGATCTTGACTTCTTTTTCAATGCGCCCCAGGAGCTCGGGATCGTCCATCAGGACCTTGCGCACGGACTCACGGCCCTGTCCCAGCCGTTCCGTTCCGTACGAAAACCAGCTTCCGCTCTTTTGAACGACGCCGAGATTGACGCCGAGGTTCAGCAGGTCGCTGACCTTGGAGATGCCTTCATTGTAGTAGATGTCAAACTCGGTGTCCTTGAAAGGCGGAGCGACCTTGTTCTTTACCACCTTGACCTTGACGTGATTCCCGATGATATCTCCACCGTCCTTGATGATGTCGCGGCGACGGATATCTAACCGGACCGACGCGTAGAATTTCAGCGCGTTGCCGCCGGTGGTCGTCTCCGGGTTCCCGAACATGATTCCAATCTTCTGCCGGAGCTGGTTGGTAAAGATAACGGTGGTGCGGGACTTGCTGATGGCGGACGTCAGCTTGCGCAACGCCTGCGACATGAGACGCGCCTGGGTGCCCATGGTGGGATCTCCCATTTCGCCCTCGATTTCCGCCCGCGGCACCAGGGCCGCCACGGAATCGACGATGATGACATCCAGCGCGTTGCTGCGCACGAGTGTTTCGGTGATTTCCAGCGCCTGTTCACCGAATTCCGGTTGCGAGAGGAGCAGGTTGGCCACATCCACGCCTATGCGGCGGGCATAGCCGATATCCAGGGCGTGCTCCGCGTCGACAAAGGCGGCGATGCCTCCCGTCTTCTGCGCTTCGGCGATGATATGGAGGCACAACGTAGTTTTTCCCGAAGACTCCGGGCCGAAAATCTCGACCACGCGCCCCCGGGGAATTCCACCCACACCCAGGGCGACGTCCAATGAAATGGAACCGGTGGGAATAACCTCGATCCTGGGTATGGCTTTGTCCCCCAGGCGCATGATGGAACCCTTGCCGTACTGCTTTTCAATCTGCTCAACTGCAAGCTGAAGCGCTTTCGACTTGCCGTTTTTGTCATCTGCCATGGTTCTGTTCCCGTTAAAGTTGTTAATGATCAGTTAGGTTATTCCCTGGAATGGCAGCCGGAAGAGTTCCTTGTGCATGGCACCCTCCGGGGTGAGTGTGCTCTGTTTCAGGGAAACGGCTTCCAGGGTCATGGAAAACGAAGTAAATGTACATTGCTTCAGCGTCGAAATCAAATCTTCAAGTCCGTCACGATCCTTTACCCGGCCCAGGGTAATATGGGGGTGAAACCGCCTTTGCTCCGGCTCGAAACCGAACTTCGCCGCTTCCTCCTCGATTGTCCGCTGCAAGGAAAATATCTCGTCGGGTGCGGCGCTCGAACCCAGCCAGATGACACGCGGACGGGAACGCGACGGAAACGCGCCGATCGTATCGGCCTGAAACGCGAGCACCGGAACGCGCGAGACTTTTTCTCTCAACGCTTCCGCCATCTCTTCCAGGATTTCCCTCGTCGTGTCGCCGAGGAATTTCATGGTCACGTGGAAATTCTCCGGTTTTTCCCAGCGAACACGCACTCCCGGCACGCGGAGGTCGCGCTGCAGGTCCGCAATGGTATTCCGCAAGGAGACGGGGGCATCGATACCGATGAAAGCACGGATCATGCTCGCTGGTCCTTGTTCCGTTCCCGAATCCCGATACGTCTTGTCGTCGTCATGATCTTCCGCTACCGGGCAAGCACCAGTTTACCGATAATGACTCCCTTCGCCGTTTCCAGCCGGGCGAAATATACGCCGGACGGCCTCTTGCCCGCATCCCATGTCAGGTAGTATTCTCCCGGCGACATGACCTCGTTCAATACGTTATCGATTTCCTTACCGAACGTGTCGAGAATCGTGAGCTTTACCCGCATCGTTGCCGGCACGGAGAACTTCAAGGTGACAGCCGGGTTGAAAGGATTCGGCCACGCGGGCGCCAACGAAACCCGACCGGGGATTTCCGGCGAGGGTTGTATGGATGTCAGCGGGTTGAGCCGGTGTTCCTGAACGATGCCCTTGCCAGAAAACGCCCACCCCCGCGATGTATCGGCAAACACGGCCGTCTGGATCATACCGGTGGGAACCAGGCTCGTCTTAACCCAGGTGATGCCGCGATCCCGTGACAACCAGGCATCCTCGCTGTTCACGATCCATACGTAGTCCATACCGGGGAATGCGACAACGGTATGATTGTCCTTTCCGCTCATCGGGGCGTTGTACGAGAAAAACGAAAAGCCGTTGACGGTGCGCAAAATCGTTCCGCTCTGGCGATCCACGATAAATCCGGTGTTCTTGTCGAGGAAGGCGATGGAACTGATGTGCCGTGTCAGGGAACGGCGAATCCGCCATCGTTTCCCGCCGTCCAGGGTGAAAATGATATCCGCGTAGGTCGGGTTGCTGGTTCCGCGGTTGCTGGACGCGAACCAACCGCGGTTCCTGTCGATGAACGTCAGGGTTCCGGGGATGACGCTCTTGGCATACGGCCGGGCGGCGATCGGCTCCCAGGTAACGCCGCCGTCGCTTGTCAGGAAAATATCGGCGGAATCCGGTTGCCCCTGCTTGACCAATACTCCCTCCCGGTCGTTCCAGAAAAACAAGTTGTGGTCGCCCCGGTTGCTGGAAATCGAATACCCCGTGCTGATGTCGGTCCGGAGAACAGCCCAGGTTTTTCCTCCGTCGGTTGTTTTGTTGACCGTGCCGTTTGCCGCGGTGGCGATGGCGGTCCGGGCGTCGAAAGCGAAGATTGCATCCACCACCGCCCTGTTGCCCGGTATGCGGTGCCTCTCCCAGGTCCGTCCCCGGTCGGTCGATCGCGCCACCATCATCGAATCAAACGTCATCCACAACGTATTGTCGGCATAAGCGACCCGACTCACCCTGAGGCCCATTTCCTTGTGGGAAACGACCTGCCAGTCCGTGGCGGGAATGACGTCCGCCGTGTGCAGCTCGAACGACTGGGTTGCGGTTCCCAGGCTGTTGGCCGCCTCGATGATCACCGTGGTTACGAGATCGGTCGCCGTCCAGCGCAGGACGCCCTGAGGAGAGATCGTCATGCCCTGCGGGCCTTGGAGCAGTTTGAACGTCGCTTCCGGTTTGGCCTTCACCACGGGCGCATAGAGGAAAGGCTGGCCGATCATCAGGGTTTCCGTCGGCGGATTACTGGCGAACAACGGCTTGTAATCCGCCACCCGACCCAGGTCGATGTCGTACATGCCCCGGCCGTGCGTTACCGCCCGCAGGATGCCCGTGGCTTCGTGGTACAGGAACTGGTACACGGCTATCGTCGGCATACCGGTTCCGAGCACCTTGTACGTTTCTCCGCGATCCAGGGAGACAAACACACCGATATCGGTGCCGACGATCAGGGTGTCGCCGAACGCAATCAAGTCGTTGACGGGGATGTCCGGCAGGTCGCCTTGAACAGGCGTCCACGTCTTGCCCACGTCCGTGGAACGAAAGATGTGCTCCGTTTCGTAGCCGGTAAACGTGGCGTAGTATTCACCGGGAGCAAAGGAATGCACCGAGCTGCAATAGCGCAACGGCAGGCCCTGGCTACCGACGCTCCAGTTCGTGCCCGCGTCGGTGCTGATGGCGACCTGGTTCGCTCCTCCCGCCATGACGACGCGGGAATCATAGGAGGCTACGCTCAACGCGGAAAGGTAATAGCACCCTCCACTGGCGGCGGGAAGCAGGCAATCGTTCAGCGGCTCCCACTTGTCCCCGTTGTTCGTCGTTTTCAGAACACGCGTGGAGCCGAGGTACAGGGTCTCCGGGTTGTTCGGATCCATCACGTAGGGGAGGTAGAACAGCGTTCGCTCCGTAGCGGGAATGCCGCCCAGCGCTTTTTTCCACGTATTGCCGAAATCGTCCGAGCGAAAGAGTGACAACCCCCAGTCAATCGTGAACCAGATGCGTGGATCCAGCGGGTTGATGTACGTGTACCCGCCGTCACCGTAAAGCACTTGCTCGAATTCCGGCGGGGAAGTGCTGAACATTGTTCCGTTGTCCTGGGTTCCACCAAGCAGGATCGAGGTCGAAGATGGATGGAGAGCGCCACCGATGAACTGGGTTATGGCAAGGCCGTAATCCTTCTTTACCACTCCATCACCGTTGTTGGTGATGATGAAGAACCCGCCGTCGTTCCCGATGTAAATCCGGTCCGGGTTCTGCGGATTGAACGCCACGGCGTGCTGGTCCACGTGCAGGATTCCCCCGGCTCCCTGGTCATTGATGCGCTTCCAGGTATCGCCGCCGTCGGTCGTCATGAGCATACGGACGCCGCCCACGATCACGATGTCGGGATTCTTCGGATTGACGCCGATGATGTTGTCGTACCAGCCCTGTGAAACCATGTAATCGAGGGGGACCTCCTTCTTCTGCCATGTCTTCCCACCATCCGTAGTCTTGAACACGCCAAGCAGGTATGTCTTCCGTCCGCTGACCGCGGTATTCGAAACACCCAGCCACACGTGGTCCGGATTCTCGTCTGAAATTCCAACGGACGTGCGACCCACCTTTTCGTCCGGAACACCAAACGGAACTGTCAGCTCGTTCCAGGTGTCGCCACCGTCCGTGGTTTTGAACACGCCCGGATTCGAAACCGACAAGCCATTAAATATCATACCCGAGGCAGTGTATAATACACTCGGATTTTGCGGGTTGATGACCACGTCCGTGCAAAGGCCACTGAACACTTTCGTCCAATTATCGCCTCCGTCCGTAGTGCGGTAGATGCCGCCGTTGTAACTACTGTGCCCGTCCTGGGGAATGGCGGCATAGATGATGGAAGGGTCGGAAGGATTGATAGCCAGGTCGCTGACCCGGCTGTATTGCGGTAGCGTCGCCTCCCCGATGCGGGTCCAGGACATACCGCCGTCGGTCGAACGAAACATGCCCGCCCCCTCGAACATGTTCCCGCCGAAGTTCGCCTCGCCCGTCCCGATGATCACCGTAGAAGTATCGACGGGGTTCACAACGATGGCGCCCATGGCCTGCGTGGGGAGATCGTCAGAAACGGCAAACCAGTGTTCGCCTTCATCGTACGTTTTCCACACGCCGCCGTCCGCGGCACCGATGTAGATCGTCTTCGGATTAAGGGGATTCACCTCTACCGCCACGATTCTGCCGCCGATGTTGATCGGTCCCCGGTTTATCCATCCAGCTCCCGCGAGCGTTGCACCCGTACCTGTGGGATGGTAGACCGGCATGGAAGCCTTTTGATCCCGGGCACGACTCATAGCACCGTCCGGGATGTAGCCGAGGGGGAAGGCGTTGCGCTGGAACCAGTATGCCCTTCGCATCCAGACGTTCTCGAAGCCGTTATCGACCGATTCAGACACTTGCTCCCGCTGCGATCCCGGCATGAGCTGCAGCATGGTTCCGATCTTTGCCTTGGGATCTATTGTCTGTCCCGGTGCGATGGATACGACTATAAAACAGGCGGTAATAATCTGTACAAGTATCTTCATGGAGGACCTCATCGAATACTTCCGGGGAACGAAGGCGGTATATCCGTCGCGTTATGCAAGCGATATACGAACATGAAAAGTAAATTCATTTTCGAGGAAATGCAATGAGGGAGAAAAATGGGGTTTTG
>Ga0256830_1003305_pt1 | contig 10118 bp, 6 predicted proteins | sample 128326metaG_FD_190537 | JGI IMG/M metagenome (GOLD analysis project Ga0256830, IMG submission 190537) | Hydrothermal vent microbial communities from Lau Basin, Pacific Ocean - 128-326 | ecosystem: Environmental > Aquatic > Marine > Hydrothermal vents | place: Pacific Ocean: Lau Basin | collected...
TGGTGGAGGACGACCTTTTGGCCCCCTCCACCGTAGACAATATGGAACAGGGCGGGCCGGGAACCGTCACCTTTGAGTGGCTCATGCCCCGTCCGCCCGCCGATGATACGGCGGCCCTGGCCATCCGGGAAAAGGCGGCGCGCCTCCCTTTTTTAAACGGCACACTCATTTCCGAGGACGGCAAGGCGGTGGCGATTTACATCCCCATCACCTCGAAAGCGGTCAGTCACCGGGTCGCGACCGCCCTGAAAGAAAAAATCGCCACGTTTAGCGGCGGCGAGCAATACCACATCACCGGACTGCCCGTGGCGGAAGATACTTTCGGCGTGGAGATGTTTATTCAAATGGCGATCTCGGCGCCGATAGCGATGGCGGTCATCTTCTTGTTGATGTACGCCTTTTTCCGCCGCATCGTGCTCATCCTCTCCCCGATGATCGTCGCCATGGTTTCGGTGATCTGGACGATGGGCCTGCTCATCGCCACGGGCAATACCATCCACATCATGAGTTCGATGATTCCGATTTTCATCATGCCGATTGCCGTGCTCGACGCCATCCACATCCTTTCCGATTTTTTTGATCATTACGATGCAACGCGGGACCGGAAAGAAATCGTTTCGGATGTCATGAAGACACTCTTCAAACCCATGCTCTACACCACGCTCACGACGATGGCCGGTTTCGGCTCGCTGGCCTTTACGCCCATCCCGCCTGTGCAAACCTTCGGCTTGTTTATTGCTTTCGGTGTCTTCGTCGCCTGGTTTTGGACGGTCACCTTTATTCCGGCCTCGATCATGCTGATTCCACAAAAGCATTTAAAAAATTTCGGGCTGAAACAGGAAAAAACCCGTAAAAAAACACCCGCTAAAATGGCCCGCTTTCTCGAATCCACCGGAGAGATGACCTATAAACATCCCAAAAAAGTCATCGGCGTGTCCGCGCTTCTGGTCCTTGTCGCCGTTTACGGCATCTTGCAGATCCGCATCAACGACAACCCGATCAAGTGGTTTAACGCTTCCCACCCGATCCGGGTCGCCGACCGCATCTTAAATGAACATTTCGGCGGCACCTACATGGCCTATTTGGCGCTCGAAGCGGAAACCGAAGCAGCCGATCCGGGTCAACAATATGCCGCCCGCTTTTCAACAGCCCTTTCGGCGCGTGTGAAGGCCGTGGAAGGTTTTGTGCCGATGATCGGCAAGGCTTTTTCCGAGGTGAAAATCGCGCTGGATCGGCTTCGGGACAGCGCCCGCTCGGAAAAAAACTTTCTCGACGGCCTTGAAACCTTTGTAAACGAAAAACTCGACACCGCCCCTTTTGATGAAATGGACGCCTGGGAAGAAGTGCTGCTTGTCATTGATCAACAGCGGCAGCAAAGTCAAATTTTCAAGCAACCGGAAGTACTGGATTATATGGCGAAATTGCAAGATCATCTGCTGACGACGGGCATTGTCGGCAAATCCAATTCCCTGGCCGATGTCGTTAAAACCGTGCACCGTGCGCTCTTTTTGGGCAAAGACGAGGCCTATCGCATTCCCGATACGGCAAACGCCGTCGCACAAACCCTGATGACCTATCAGAACAGCCACCGCCCGCAGGATTTGTGGCACTTTGTGACCCCCGACTACCGCACTTCATCGCTCTGGGTGCAGCTTAAAAGCGGCGACAATATCGACATGGCCGCCGTCGTGCAAAGTGTCGATCAATTCATTCAAGACAATCCCCCGCCGCTGCCGCTTAAACATCAATGGTTTGGTTTGACCTACATCAATGTCATCTGGCAGGAAAAAATGGTCAGCGGCATGCTGGAGGCCTTCATCGGCAGCTTCGTGATCGTGCTTGTGATGATGGTCGTGCTCTTCCGCTCCATGCTCTGGGGCGTACTTTCGATGCTCCCGCTCACGCTCACCATCGGCTTGATTTACGGCATCATCGGTCTCATCGGGAAGGATTACGACATGCCGGTCGCCGTGCTTTCGGCCCTAAGTCTCGGGCTTTCCGTGGACTATGCCATTCATTTTTTGGCGCGCTCCCGCATGCTCCAGGCACAGCACGGCAGCTGGGCCGCGGCCCACACCCCTGTTTTCGGCGAACCCGTGCGCGCCATCGTGCGGAACGCCGTCGTGGTCGGCGTGGGCTTTTTACCCTTGCTGGCCGCCCCGCTTGTACCCTATCAAACCGTCGGGTTTTTCATCGCGGCCATCTTGCTTTCCGCCGGCGCAGCGACCGTCCTGATTCTTCCGGCGCTCATCACGGTCCTGCAATCCCGGCTCTTTCCAAAAACAGAAACCCTGCCCTCGGCAAACCCCACTGTGAAAGGAGGCGTGTCATGAAAAAACACCTGTCCCGCATCGGCTTCATTCTGTTGATTCTTTTGACAAACCCGCCCGCCGGTTTTCCGGCGGAAGCCGCCTTAAGCGCGAAGGCAATCGTCGAAAAGGCCGTCGCCGCCGCGTACTATCAGGGAAAGGACGGCCGCGCACAGGTGTCGATGAGCATCACCGACGCGCAGCATCGAAAGCGCACGCGCCGCTTTACGCTCCTGCGCCGCAATGTTTCCGGGGCGGGTGTCATCGGCGATCAGCAGTTTTACGTTTATTTTCACCGCCCGGCCGACGTCAAAAAAATGGTCTTCATGGTCTTAAAAAAGATCGACAAGGACGACGACCGCTGGCTCTATTTGCCCGCGCTGGACTTGGTCAAACGCATTGCCGCAAGCGACGAGCGCACCAGCTTTGTCGGGTCCCACTTTTTTTATGAAGATGTTTCGGGGCGCGGCATGGATGAAGATGTGCATGAATTGCTGGAAGAAACGGATCAATACTACGTCATTCAAAGCAGGCCGAAAAAACCGGATGCCGTGGAATTTGCTTATTACAAAAACTGGGTGGACAAAAAAACCTTTCTCCCGATGAAGGCCGAATATTATAAAAATGACGACCGGGCGTACCGCCGCTATACGGTCTTAAAAGTCGAGCTCATCGACGGGCATCCCACCGCCGTGCATTCCGAGATGAAAGACCTCATCGGCGGCGGGAAAACCGTGTTGAATTATGCCAAAGTGAAGTACGACATCGGCCTGCCGGAGACGATTTTCAGTGAACGCTACTTACGCCGCGCACCGCGAAAATATTTGAGGTAAAGAATGTCTGTCAAGCTCCGCAATAGGCTCACCCCTTCCCGCCGGGGCAGGGCATGCCCTGCCCCGGTCATCGCTGCCGTGATTTTAATCGTGCTCACGGCGTCTTTTTCGGCAACGCAGGCGCAGGAGATCAACGGCTTTTTCGAAAGCCGCGTCGGTGCGCGTATTTACAAAGATCCCGATCAAAAAGATCTCAGCATCGGAGAAGCCCGGCTTCAACTTGAAACGGAAAAAGAATTTGACGCGGCGACCCTGCACATCGTCGCAGACTTCATCGCCGACCCGGTCTTGAATGAATACGAGAGTGATCTGGAGCGCGGGCAAGGTGCAATCGATTTGCGTCAGGCCAATTTTCTTTTCTCTCCGCATGACAGCGCGGATGTGAAAATCGGACGGCAAATCCTCACCTGGGGCACGGGCGACCTGCTTTTTATCAATGATCTTTTTCCGAAGGACTGGAATGCCTTTTTCATCGGCCGGGATACCGAATATCTAAAAGCCCCCTCCGATGCTGTGAAGACCTCGTTTTTCAGCGATGTTGTCAATCTTGATCTTGTGTACACCCCGCGTTTTGACCCGGATCGTTTTATCGACGGACGGCGCATTTCCTATTTTAACGGCCAATCCGGCCGCCGCGCCGGACGCAATGCAATTGTGCAGGCCGCCACCCCGGATCGCTGGTTTGAGGACGACGAAATCGCAGGGCGTCTTTATCAAAATTTCAGGGGGCTTGAACTGGCACTCTACGCTTATCGCGGCCGCTGGAAATCCCCCGGCGGCTTTGACCCGAATACCGGACAGGCTACCTTTCCCGCCCTCTCCGTTTACGGCGGCTCGGCCAGAGGCGCCCTGTGGCGCGGCATCGGCAATATTGAGGTCGGTTATTACGATTCCGAGGACGATGCGGAAGGCGATGATCCGCTCATCCGCAATAGCGAATTTCGTTTTTTAGCAGGCTACGAACAGGAAGTCGTGACGAACCTGAGTGCCGGGCTGCAATATTATTTGCAGCGCCTGTCGGATTATACCGACTATGTGCGCACGCTGCCCGCAGGCAGTGCCAAGGCGGATGAAAACAGACATGTTTTGAGCCTGCGTTTGACACAACTGCTCATGAATCAGGATCTCACGCTTTCCCTATTCACCTACTATTCTCCCTCGGATGCGGATGCCTATCTGCGCCCCAAGGCCGCTTACAAAATCGATGACTTTTGGTCTGTCGCACTCGGCGGAAACCTCTTTTTCGGAGAAGAAGACCATACCTTCTTCGGGCAGTTTGAAAAGAACAACAATGTGTATGCGAGTGTGCGTTACGGGTTTTGAAGCGGGGAGTAACAAGGGGGAACGGAAGCGTGTGCCCCGTTCCCCTTGTTGTGAAGCGTGCCGGATTACTGCAAGGGCGTAACCAGCGTCATGGAAGGAAAGAATCCCGCATCGTTGCCCACAACCTCCGACTGCGTGGTATCGGTCAAAGTCCCCGTGGATGGATTGATGTTAAATACGCGAACCTCTCCAACTGCACCTCTTACGCGCACATACAGATATTGCCCTGAAGGATCGACTTCAATTCGAGATGATTGTCAAATGTTTCAAGCTTCCCAATCGGGATAAAGCACCCTTATGCAGATAAATTTCCTCACAAAAGGCAAAATTACGTTCTTTATTATTGTGCTTAGCTTAGATATGGGAGAATACCTATTGTCTTTGTACAAAATTAAGAATATTTGTCTGCCCCGATTTTGAAGAATGCCCGGCAAAACGTTTTTTGGGGGATGTTTCCGGATAAGCCGAAATGTTGTACAGTTCATTTAAGGCGGCTCTGATGAAGTCCGGACTGAGCCAGAGACGCCCTAAGTTGACCGAGTGCTCACTTTTTTGCCTGAAACAAAGGGGAATGACATGTTTTGTATCTCGCGTATTTTTCCTATTATATTGCTACTTGCCTTGGCGGCCTGCGCGCCCCGGCTTATGAAGCCTTTGCCATCCCCTCCCCCCGTTTCCGAAGCGCGTGAATTTGAAACGGTTGCTGAAAAATCCTGGTGGGCTTGCCGCTTTAAGATCGCCTGGCCGCCGGATGCCGCCCCCGACATGACGGTCGATCTGTTGCTTGCCCAGGCTGTCGTCGGCCCGATCCTGAAAACCGAAGGCCAGAACCTTTTATTCTGGCGTTTTCATCGGAGAGCCGCTCCGGATGACTCCGGACATCAATTCAGCTTTCTTTTTTATTCGGATACTCAAACCTTGAAGGATATTACCGAGGCAATCCGGCAAAATAAAACGGTGCATCAAGCGCTTGAATCCCGCATTGTGGAACAAGCCGCCTGCGACGCAGACGACAGCCCGCGCCGTCCGGAAATTTCGGCCATGAGCGATGCCAAGTGGTCGCCCGCACTGCAAAAACACTGGCCTTTTTTTATCATGGGCGTCAGCCGTCTTTGGCTCGGACTGATTAATGAAGCCCTCTCAGGCTTGCCCCCGCATGCGGATGATTTTTCCAAACGGCTTGAGCAGATACGCGAGGTCGAAACAAAAATCAATGCCGTCTGGTACCGGGAAGGCCAGCACGCTTTTTTTCACCACTTAAGTGCCGTTTTTGGGTATGAACCTTTACTGATCCGTAAAGAAATCCGCTTTTAAGAACCCCCGGATTCGGATAAAATCGGCAGGCTTTGCTAAAAAAGCCTCAAAACCCACACAATCAAACCCCTCGGCCCCGCCCAACCCCCCTAAAATCAATCGCAGAATGGGGTAAAATGAGGATCTTGTTCTCGCCCGTTTTATTTGTTATCTTGTCTGACCGGAAAATTTGTGTTGCGATTGTGAACAAAACCGACTTATCGACAGGATAATGGAGTAATTATGGCAAGCGAAACCGATTTTGAAACAAACGAAAAGCAATTAACATTGGGCATCGAGGGCTTTTCTTATGCAGACCTTTACGATGTCGAACGACTCAAAGCACTGACAAGCACCTTTTATGAATCGCTGAAGGCCGCCGACCCCGCCTTGTATGAACATTTTGTTGCCTACAGTCAAGACCCGGACAACCTGCTCTCCCCGCCCGAAGAAGCCGAATTGCTCATCCGGGTTGCCTTTCACCAGAGCCGCTTCATCGGCCGTCTCTTTAATGTGAGCGAGGCCCGTGAACGCTTCATGGAAAACATCCAAAGCCAGAAACCGCTCTTTCGTTTCAAAAAAGAATTTGTCCAGAAACGGGTCTTAAAAAACTTCTCCCGGGATGATTTGTCCCGTCTTGATTATGAAACCTTAAACGAGCAGGCCCGCCTTCTAATTGATGTTATGCTTGCACCGATTCCCGTCGCGCACGACAGTGAACTGCTTTTTGCCACCGTTACCTGCCGCCTCATGGATGCGGAAAAAGCCCTGACACTGAAGATGAAACGCAAAGAAGCCGTCCCTGCGGAAATTATGGACGACATCACGAACACACTGGCGGGCCTGCTTAAAAGCAAAGATGCCAAGACATTTTTTCCGGCATGGGTTGAAGCACCCCCGAACCCTGCGAAAGACGAGGACCTCCTGGCCTTTGCAGAATCGCTTTTACAAATTTTGGAAGCATGGGTTTTCGCCGCAAAGCACCTTCCCGAGGAAGAATGTGCGACGGAAGGCTGGCAGGCCTTTTGGGCGCCCCACGCCGTTGATTTTCAAAACCTGGTTGAAATGCTTCGTCCCGATGAGGACATGCCGGAGCTGATGGTCGGCCCGAAAGATCGCTTGCGAAAACGCGACGGCTTCGAGTTGACCGACCGGCGTTATTCCGAAAAACAGGTCTTAAACGAAATCGACTACTGTGTCATTTGCCATCCCCGTGAAAAAGACAGTTGCCGCATCGGATATAAAAAGAAAAAGAGCGATGAATTGGAACACAATCCGCTGGGCATTGAATTGACGGGGTGCCCCTTGGATGAGCGCATTTCGGAGATGCACTACCTGCACGCCGAAGGCGACGCTATCGGCGCACTGGCCATCATCGTTATCGACAACCCGATGGTCCCCGCCACCGGCCACCGCATCTGTAACGATTGCATGAAAGGCTGTATTTACCAAAAGAAAGAACCGGTCAACATTCCGCAAGCCGAGACCCGCATCCTGACCGACGTGCTGGATTTGCCCTACGGTTTTGAAATCTACAGCCTGCTCACCCGCTGGAATCCGATCAACGTCAAACGGCCCTCTCCGCTTGACTACAACGGAAAAAACGTGCTTGTCGTCGGCATGGGCCCGGCAGGTTTTACACTCGCGCAATTTTTACTCAACGAAGGGTTTGGTGTGGTGGGGATCGATGGACTCAAAATCGAACCCCTGCCGGAGGCCCTGGTGGGCGACGAGAGCACACCGCCGCTACCCGTCAAAGACGTGCAAAGCCTTTATCATGAACTTGACGAGCGTATTCTGGCCGGCTTCGGCGGCGTCGCGGAATATGGCATCACCGTGCGATGGGACAAAAACTTTCTCGACCTCATTTACCTCACGCTGATGCGGCGCAACCGCTTCAAGCTTTACGGCGGTGTGCGTTTTGGCGGCACTGTCACGGTCGATGAAGCCTGGTCACTGGGTTTTGATCATGTGGCCATCGCCGCCGGTGCGGGAAAACCCACCATTCTTTGGATGAAAAACAACCTCATCCGCGGCATCCGCAAAGCCAGTGATTTTCTCATGGCGCTGCAACTTACGGGTGCCTTCAAAAAATCCTCGCTCGCAAACCTGCAATTGCGTCTGCCCGCCATTGTGATCGGCGGAGGCTTGACGGCCATCGATACGGCAACCGAAGCGATGGCGTATTATCCCGTCCAGGTTGAAAAGGCCTTGGACCAATACGAAAAACTAAGCGCGGCCTTTGGCGAAGACGCGGTACTGGCCATGTATGATGCCGAGGAACGTGAGATTCTGGACGAATTTTTGGATCACGGCAAACAAATCCGTGCCGAGCGCAGCCGAGCTCATGCCGCCGATGAAGCCCCTGATTTTACCCCGTTGTTGCGGGGATGGGGCGGTGTTTCACTCGTTTATCGCCGAAACGTGCTTAATTCACCGGCCTATCGTTTGAACCACGAAGAGGTGATTAAATCACTTGAAGAAGGCATTTATTACATTGAGCTCTTGAGTCCGACCGAAGCCATTCCGGATCAATACGGCGCCGTTTCGGCCTTAAAGTTTGAAAAACAAAAACTCACTCCGGAAGGCAAACTGCGCGGTGCAGGCGAATACCGCACCCTGCCCGCAAAGTCCGTGCTCGTCGCCGCCGGCACCTCGCCGAATGTTATTTATGAAAAAGAGCATCCCGGCACCTTTGAAATGGATGATCGCAAAAAATTCTTCAACCGTTTTGAGCCGACATGGAACGGCGGCGCCTTGCCGGTTCTCAATGTTTCAAAGGACTGGACGACGCCCGCCGTGTTCACCTCCTATCAGGAAGGGGGGAAGTTTGTTACCTTTTACGGCGACAATCACCCGGTTTATGCGGGCAACGTCGTCCGGGCGATGGCTTCCGCCAAAAAAGGGTATCCCTACATCATTCGTCTTTTTGAAAAAGAACTCGCGCAGCTTTCCCCCGCAGATCAGCCTGCACGGAATGCGGCGTTTAAAGCCCTCACAGCCGACTTGGATGAAAAGTTGCGACCGACCGTCGTTGATGTCATTCGGCTCACGCCGACGATTATCGAAGTCATCGTCAAAGCGCCCTTGCAGGCGCAAAGTTTCGAGCCGGGACAGTTCTATCGCCTGCAAAACTATGAAACGCATTCCGAAACCATTGACGGCGTTTGCCTCAATACCGAAGGCATCGCATTGACCGGCGCTTGGGTGGATAAGGGGAAAGGCCTGCTCTCCATGATCGCCCTGGAAATGGGAGTCAGCTCCCGCCTCTGTGCCGCACTCAAACCGGGCGAACCCGTCGTGGTCATGGGGCCGACAGGGGAGCCGACCGAGATTAAAACAGGCGAAACCGTCTTGCTCGCGGGTGGCGGGCTCGGCAATGCCGTGCTTTTTTCGATCGGAAAGGCCATGCGTGAAAAAGGCAACCAAGTCATTTATTTCGCAGGCTACAAAAAACCGGACGACATCTACAAGGTGGAGGAAATCGAAGCCGCCGCCGATACGATTATCTGGAGTGTGGACACGGGTGATGCGATTCAAGCGCGACGCCCTCAGGATAAAACCTTTGTGGGGAACATCGTGCAGGCCATGATTGCGTATTCCAAAGGGGAATTGGGTGAGATCTCGATATCACTAAAGGACGTCAACCGCATCATCGCCATCGGTTCCGACCGGATGATGGAAGCTGTCAAAACCGCGCGGCACACTTCACTTGCGCCTTATTTGAATCCGGATCACATCGCCATCGGCAGCATCAACTCTCCGATGCAGTGCATGATGAAAGAAGTTTGTGCGCAATGCCTGCAAAAACATGTTGACCCTGAAACCGGAGAGGAAACCGATCCCGTTTTTTCCTGTTTCAACCAGGATCAAAAACTGGACTGCGTCGATTTCCAAAACTTAAGGGCCCGACTCGGACAGAATTCCGTTCAAGAAAAATTAAGTAACAAAATGCTGGACCTCTTAATGGAAAAGAAGAACATCATGCGGGTTTAAAGCAGGCCTTGCATCTACAACAGACGTGGTGCAAGTCGAAAGAAGACCGCGTTGGCGCCAAAGTCGCCGCAGGGCAGACGTTCCATGCCGAAGCTGATCTTCAATTCCTTAAACTTCAGGAGGCCATATACGGGTTCGCTGCTATCGAATAACGACTTCAAGTTTTCTGCCGAGGACTGAGGCAAACTTTTCCAATGTTGAAAGTCGAATATCTTCCGCATGGTTTTCTATTCTGGAAGGGAGTGTTCAGTATTCTGTGTCAGGGTTTTAGGTTTTTTTGAGCTTAACAAATCTTTAATTCCTTATCCAGCCGGCCTTCAAAAAAGATCGCAAGTTGAGAGAGCGTGAGCGCCCAGTTTTGAAT
>Ga0256830_1003306_pt1 | contig 10117 bp, 11 predicted proteins | sample 128326metaG_FD_190537 | JGI IMG/M metagenome (GOLD analysis project Ga0256830, IMG submission 190537) | Hydrothermal vent microbial communities from Lau Basin, Pacific Ocean - 128-326 | ecosystem: Environmental > Aquatic > Marine > Hydrothermal vents | place: Pacific Ocean: Lau Basin | collected...
CGAGGAACCGGTGCCGATCACCCGCGCACTGATCGAGGACGGGCGGCGGCATCTGCTGCTGGAGGCGGCAACCGTGCCGGTCCGCTGTCCGGTCCACATCCTCCACGGCCAGCGCGACGAGGCGGTGCCCTGGGAGCTCTCCCTGGAGCTCGCGGCCAGGCTCGAGACCCCGCATGTGACGGTGGAGCTGGTCAAGGAGGGCGACCACCGGATGTCCGAGCCGGCGCATCTCGCGCGGCTCGCCCACGCCCTCGACCGCATCCTGGAGGTGGCCTCGTGAGACAGCGTTCCCAGCGCTTCGCCGAACTGACGGCCCGCGAGCTGCGCGAGCTCGCCCGAAACGACGCCATCGTCGTCGTCCCGGTGGGTGCGATGGAGCAGCACGGGCCGCATCTGCCGGTGGGCACCGACACGTTCCTCGGCCGCGAGGTGGCGCGCCTCGCCGCCCAGCGCGTCGTGGAGCGCCATCCCGTACTGGTGACGGAACCGGTGTGGACCGGGCTTTCCGAACACCACATGGCCTTCGGCGGCACGGTGACCCTCGATTTCCGGGCTTTCGAGGCGCTCCTGCGCGGCATCGTCGGCTCCCTGCACCGCCACGGTTTCCGTCACATCTGCCTGCTCAACAGCCACGGCGGCAACATCGCGGCGCTGCAGGTGGTGACCGAGCGGCTGAGCCTCGATTTCGGCATTCCCCTGGTGACCGTCACCTACTGGCATCTCGCCGCCGATCTCCTCGACCCGCTGCTGGAACGCCAGCGCAGCATCCATCACGGCTGCGAGGCGGAGACCTCGATGATGCTCGCGACGCGGGCCGATCTCGTGGATCTCGGCCGGCTCGAGGAAGCGGCCTGTCCCGATCCCAGGGACGATCCCGCCTGGCGGCCCGAAGGGGCGTACCGGTTCCGGAGCTTCGCCGACCGCACGCCCTCGGGCGCCCTCGGCGATCCCACCGCCGCTTCGGCGGAAAAGGGCGAGCGGCTCCTGGAACGGGCCGCCGAGCGGCTGGCCGAACGGCTCCTCGCCGACGATTTCTGGGGCGAGCCCCTGCGACGGGAGTGAAGCCGGATCACGCCCCCCGGTGGCGGGCCAGGGCCTCGCTCTTGCCGTAGCTGCGCACCGCCTCGGCGACGGTGATCCGGAAGTCGGCGAAGAAATCGCCCTCGATGGCCTCCGCCTGCGCCCGGCGGTGTTCGAGATGGCGCCGCCAGCGCTCGACCGCCTCGAGGTCGCGCCAGAAGGAGACGGAGACGAAGCGCCGCTCGTCGGTGAGACTGCGGAAGCGCTCCACCGAGAGGAACCCGTCGATCCGTTCCACCTCCTCGCGCAGGGCGCGGGCGAGTGCGAAATAGCGTTCGCCCCCTCCCTCGCCGAGCTCGAACTCGAACACCACCACGACCATCGCCGATCTCCCACCCGATCTCCGGCCGCAGCCTAGCGCGAGCGGTCCCCCGGGTCAGCGGATTTCGCCACCCGGTTCCGGCGAGGTCGGGAAACGCGAAGGCCGCCATGCCGACGCTGCCGAACTCGAAGCTGCCGTGCAGCCGCCGCCCGCGGCCGCCACCCGCCGTGAAGGCCACCGCCCGGTCGGGGGCCGGATCACCGGTCGCCGTGGCGCCGGCCCGGAGCCGCCCGAGCGCGTCGGCCAGATCGTGGATGACCGCCCCGCTGCCGAGGACCGGCACCCCCTCCTCGCGCAGCGGCGCGAGCGCCCGCCCCAGCGCCAGCTGGTGGTCCGTTCCGGCGGCCGGCCGGACCGAGAGCTGGAGCACCGGGACATCGGCCTCCGGGAGGATCAGGAGGAGCGGGACCCGGGCGGCCGTGGTCGAGGCCGCGGACGGGATCGATCCGGGCGTCGATGCCGGCGGCGGCGAGCCGCGCCACCACCGTCTCCGCGAGGGCCGGATCGCCCGGGGCCGGATAGCGCAGCGCGTAGAGGGCTTAGGGAAAGCCCGCGAAATCGTGGATCGTCTCCGGGCGCGCGGCGGCGGTGACGGCGCGCCTCGCCGTCTCCCAGTGGGCGGAGACGCGGAGGGTCGCCCGCGGCCGCGGGAGGCGCGTTCCGAGCGAGCGCGGAAAGCGATGGGCCGGCGTGGGATCCACGGCCACCGAGGGCGAACCGTGGCTCACGAAGAGGGTCGGCAGGGGTGACATGACGGTCCTTCGCTGTCGGGGCTGTGCGGGGCCAGATGGCGGCCGTCGGCACCGCCATCAAGCCGCCGGCCGGCAACGGACCGTCAACGCGGCCGCAACAGCGACAGCATGGCATCCTGCAACCGGCCGTTGGTGGCGAGGATGCTGGGGCGGAAGGGATCGAAGGCCCCGCCGTCGATGGCCGAGACGGTACCGCCCGCCTCCACCACGAGCAGCGCCCCCGCCGCCATGTCCCAGGGTTCGAGCCCGTACTCCCAGAAACCGTCCAGGCGACCGCAGGCCACATAGGCGAGATCGAGCGCCGAGGACCCGGTGGCGCGCACCGCCTCCGCCGTCTTGACGGCGGCCCGCCATTCGCGGGTGTTGTCCCGTTCGCTGGTCCAGGCGTCGTAGGGAAAGCCGGAGGCGAGGAGCGCCCGGGACGGCTCCGCCGTGTCGGAGACGGCGACGGGCCGGCCGTCGAGAAAGGCGCCGCCACCGCGCCGGGCGGTGAAGAGCTCTTCCCGCAGGGGATCGAAGATCACGCCGAGCAGCACCTCGCCCGCCCGTTCGAGGGCGATGGCGGTGCAGAAGCGGGGAAAGCCGTGGGCGTAGTTGGTGGTCCCGTCCAGGGGATCGACGATCCAGCGCACCTCGGCCGCGCGGTCGCCCTCCCCCTCCTCGCCGAGAAAGCCGTAATCCGGGAAGGCGGCCCGGAGCCGCTCCCGCAGCAGGCGCTCCGCGCGCCGGTCCATCTCGGTCACCGGATCGGCGGCCCGCTTGTAGGTCACCCGACGGGCGCCGCCGAAACCGGCGGCCAGCAGGGCTCCCGCCTCGCGCGCCGCCGCCACCGCCACCTCGAGCTCGCGCCTCATGCCCGGCGCTCGCGCAGATATCCGCCGAGCCAGGTCATGCCCAGGAAGCAGACGAGGGACACGTAGACCAGGAAGGCCGAGATGGCGCTCGCGATACGCATGTCGTTGCGGATCTGCTGGAAGAGCTGAAGGGGCAGGGTCTGGGCCTCGAAGCCGGCCACCATGCTCGTGACCTCGAACTCGCCGATGGAGATCGCGAACACCAAAAGCGCCCCCGCCAGCACGCCCGGCAGCACGTTGGGCACGATGACGTAGCGAAGGCGCTGCCAGAGATTGGCGCCGAGGCTCGCCGCCGCCTCGGAGAGGGTGTCCACGTCGATGGTGTCGAAGCTCGCGAGCGTGTTGCGGATCATGAAGGGAAAGCCGAGCAGCGTGTGCGCCACGATCACCATCCAGATGGTCCCCGAGAAGGCGAAGGGGGGTTTCGAGAAGGCCAGCAGCAGGGCGGTGCCGACGATCACCGGCGGCAGTACCAGCGGCAGCACCCGCGCGACGGTGGTCATGAACCGCCGGAAGCGGCCGTGCAGGCGCGAGATGGCGTAGCCGGCCGGCACCGCGATCAGCAGGTTCAGCAGCACGGCGCTGGTGGCGACGATCAGCGACACGCCGAGGGAGCGGGAGGTGGCCGGCTTGGCCAGGATCTTCTGGTACCAGCGCAGGGTGAAGCCCTCGGGCAGGATGTCCTGCCAGAAGAGGCTGAAGGAGAAGATCACCGGCATCGCGATCGGCACCACCACGAAGGCGACGAGCAGGATCAGGAGCAGGACCTGGAAGGCGCTCAGGCGATGCACGGGCTCAGCCTCCGCCGCTGCGTCGCGCCCACCGTTCGAGCCGGTTGAGCAGCACCAGCACGCCGGCGATGATGGCGATCAGGGTAATCGACAGCGCCGCCGCCTGGGGCAGGTCGTAGGTGGATTCCGAGGTGTGGTAGTAGATCTGGATGGCGAGCAGGTTCTTGGCGCCGCCGACCAGCGCCAGCACGGTGCCGAAGGCCCCGAGCAGCCCCGCGAACTGGATCGACAGCCCGGCGAGAAAGCCGGGCGCCAGCACCGGGACGACCACGTAGCGCCACACCTGCCAGGGGCGCGCGCCCAGATTGCGCGCCGCCTCGATCAGCGAGCGGTCGAGGTTCTCGAACACCGCCGCCATGGTCAGGGTCATGAGGGGGATCTGGAAGAAGGCGTAGACGAGAACGATGCCGTACCAGGAATAGATGTCGAAATAGACGTCCCGCGGCAGGCCGAAGACCTGCTGGACGATCAGATTGAGCACCCCGTTGCGGCCGAGGAGGACGATGAAGGCGAAGGCCACCACGAGGCCGGAGAGGGTGAGCGGCAGCGAATAGAGGGACAGCAGGAAGCGATGGATGCGGGGCGGCAGGCGGGGCGCCAGATATCCCACGAAGGTGCCGCCGACGGCCCCCACCATGGCGCCGGCGGTGGCGAACAGGAGCGAGTTGCGGACCGCCGTTCGGTAGACCGGATCCTCGAGGATGCGCAGATAGTTGGCGAGCGTGACGTCGCCGGCCCGGTCGAAGAAGGAACGCCAGGCCATGACGAGGATCGGGTAGATCTCGAAGGCGAGGACGAACAGCAGCAGCGGCGCCAGCAGGAAGAGCTCCGGCCGCATGGGCCCGAACCGACGGCGGGCGGCGGCAGGAAGGGGGGCGGCGTCGGCGCCGCCCCCGGAACGGCCGTCGCTCACTGGGCGCCGACCGCCTGCGCCCAGGCCGCCTTGAGGGCGTCCGAGATCTCCGCGTCCTTGGCGTAATCGACGAAGCGGACGTTCTTGTAGGCCTCCTTGGGCGGGAACTTGGCCGCCACCTCGGCCGGCAGCTCGACCGTCGGGTTCATCGGCGAGACGAACCCCTGGGCGTAGAGCTGCTGTCCCTCACCGCAGAGCAGATACTCGAGGAACAGCTTGACGGTCTCCGGATGGGGCGCGTTGCGGGCACCCACCACGCCGCCGCCGGAGGCGATGGTGCCGTCCTCGGGGATCACGACCTCCGCCGGAATCCCGAGGTCCTCCTTCCACTTCAGCAGATTGTAGTCGAAGTTGATGAGGATCGCGACCTCGCCCCGCTGGAACTTGGAGACGTCGACCTTGGGATCGACCGAGGCGATGACGCCCATCTCGTGCAGCTTCCCGAGGAAGGCGGCACCCGCCTCGACGTCGTAAGCGTCTCCCGACATGGCGTAGGCGACCGCCTTGACGGTGGCCTCGCCGGTACCCGTGGCCCGCGGGTCGAGATAGCTCACCATGCCCTTGAGGGCGGGATCGGCGAGATCCTTCCAGCTGCGCGGCACCTTCTCCACCATGCGGGTGTTGACGATCCACCCCAGCGTCCCCTTGTAGGCGGCGTACCAGGCGGACCCGTCCTTGCCGACGCCCTTCTGGCCTTCGGGCAGATCGGCCCAGCAGCTCACCTCGTAGGGAAAGGTGAGGCCTTCGCTCGCCAGGATCGAGGCGAAGGCGGGCTTGAGATCGGCGACGTCGTTCTTGGAGGCGTTCTCCTCCCGCATGCGCGCCAGCACCACCGAGGAACCCATGTCGATGTCCTGCTGGCGGATGCCGTACTTCTCCTCGAAGCGGGCGTAGATGCCGCCGTAGTTGGCCCAGGTCTCCGGCATGCCGTAGGTGTTGATGACCCCGCCCTCGGCCCGCGCCTTCTCGGCGAGCGCCTCGAGGTCCACCTCGCCGGCGGCGGCCGGAGCCGCGCCCGCGAGCGCCACCACGGCGATCGTCGCGATCCAGGTTGTCCGACCGTTCATGACGCTTCCCTCCTTGCTTCTTCGGTCGTTCCGCGACCCGATGTCGCCTCCCCCGAATGCGCCGGCGCGAGCCGCGCGACCGCGCCTCCGCCGGCATCCTCCCGCCCGGCCGGCAGCAGCAGCCCGGCCTCGGCGGAAAAACCGATCGTGACCGCCTCGCCCATCGGGAACCGCCCCACCTCGGTGGCCGGCATGTCGACGTCCACCGGCCGCTCGCCGGCCAGGAGGACGCGCAGCCGGGCGACGGCGCCGAGGAAGGTGGTGGGACCCGCCACCCCTTCGAGGCGGTTCGCGAGATCGAGGCCCTCGCCCGCCGGTACCGCCCGCATCTCCTCGGGACGCAGACACAGCACCACCCGCTCGCCGTCGCGGAAATCCGCGGTACCGCGGTGGCGGAGGACCCGTTCCCGCCACCGGAGCCCGCCGTCGGCGATGCGGCCCTCGAAGAAGTTCATGGTGCCCACGAAGCCGGCCACGAACAGGGTCGCGGGCCGGCGGTAGATCTCGACCGGAGAGCCGACCTGCTCGATCCGCCCGGCGTTCATCACCACCACGCGGTCGGAGATGGCGAGCGCCTCCTCCTGGTCGTGGGTCACGTAGAGGGCGGTGATGCCGAGCTCCTTCTGGATGTGGCGGATCTCGACCCGCAGCTCCTCGCGGATCTTGGCGTCGAGGGCGGAGAGGGGCTCGTCGAGCAGCAGCAGGCGGGGCTCCTTGGCGAGCGCCCGCGCGAGCGCCACCCGCTGCTTCTGGCCGCCGGAGAGTTCCGAGATGCGGCGTTCGCCGTAACCCGGGAGCTGCACCACCTCGAGCAGCGCCTCGACCCGGCGCGCGCGCTCGACCGGCGGCATCCCCCGCAGCATCATGGGAAAGGCGATGTTGCCGGCCACCGTCATGTTGGGAAACAGCGCGTAGGACTGGAACACCATGCCGATGTCGCGCCGCTCCGGCGGCAGCCGGTCCACCACCGCGCCCGCGAGCCGCACGTGCCCGCGGTCGGGCTGCTCGAAACCGGCGATGCAGCGGAGGATGGTGGTCTTGCCGCAGCCCGAGGGACCGAGCAGGGAGACGAACTCCCCCTCGGCCACGGCGAGATCGACGCCGGCCACGGCCACCACCGCGCCGAAGCGCTTTTCCAGCCCCTCGACGGCGAGGATGGGAGTCGCGGTCATGCGCCTTCCTCCCCGGCGAGGGCGTGCATGAGATCGGCGTTGCGCTCGTAGAGCGCGCGGTAGATGCGGAAACGCTCGCGGTAGCGCTCGTGGGCGCGCGCATCGGGCACCACCGGCTCGCCGAAGGCGAGGAAACGGTCGATCTCGCTCCAGTCGGCGAAGGCACCTATCCCCATCCCGGCGACGAAGGCGGCGCCGAGGCAGGAGCCCGGATGGGCGGCCAGGGGCTCCAGGGTGAGGCCCAGCACCTCGGCGGTGATGCGCTTCCACAGGTCCGAGCGGGCGCCACCGTTGGTCACCCGCACCCGCCGCACGGCGAGCCCCTTCTCCTCGAGCACCGCCAGATGGTGGAGAAAGCCGAAGCCGATCCCCTCGAGCAGGGCACGGTACAGATGGCCGCGGCGGTGGCTCAGGGTGAGACCGAAGAAGAGCCCCCGCGCCTGCGGGTCGTTGACCGGTGTCTTCTCACCGAGGAAATAGGGCAGCAGCACGAGCCCCTCGGCGCCCGGCGGCACCGCCGCCGCCTCGCGGTCGAGCTCGGCGTAGCCGGCCCCGCAGCCGAACTCGCGCACGAACCATTTGATGAGGCTGCCGCTCGCCGCCATGCAGCCGTTCGGGAGCCAGCGCCCCTCCACGAGATGGTAGTCGAGGAAGAGCCGCCGATCGACCACGGGTCGATCGGTGCAGAAGAGAATGTCGCCGGCACCGCCCAGCTTGACCAGCAGGTCGCCCTCCTCCACCACCCCGGCGGAGAAGGTGGAGGCGACGTGATCGGCGCTGCCGGCCACCACCGGCGTGCCGGCCCGCAATCCGGTCTCGCGGGCGGCCCGCGATGTCACCTCGCCCACCACCTCGCGCGGCCAACGCACCGTCCCGAGACGGTCCTCGTCGATGCCGGCGAAGTCGAGGATCTCGGGGATCCAGCGCTCGTGACGGAAATCGAACAGCCCGCTTTCGAGGGCCCAGTTGCGCTCGGCCGAAAAGGCGCCGGTCAGCCGGTGGACCACGAAGTCGTAGGAGCCCATCACCCGCCGGGCGCGGGCCATCACCTCGGGTTCGTGGCGGCGCAGCCAGAGGAGCTTGGGGCCGATGCTCTGCTGGGTGACGGCACTGCCGGTGCGGGCCAGCACCTCCTCCTCGGGAAAGCGGCGCTGAAACTCCTCGATCTCGGCCACCGCCCGGGCGTCGTTCTGTTGGATCGAGGGCCGCAGCACCTCGCCCCGCTCGTCGAGCAGGATCAGGGTCGGCACCATGCCGGCCACGCCGACGGCGGCCACCTCGGCGCCGGTGACACCGGCCCGACGCAGGAGCTCCGGCAGCAGATGACGGAGATTGTCCCACCACTGGCGGGGGTCCTCCTCCGCCCAGCCCGGTCTCGGGCTCGAAAGCTCGGCCGGTCGGTCGGCGGTGGCGAGGGTGCGTCCGGTCTCGGAGTCGACCAGGATGCCGACCGTCGAGGTGGTGCCGATGTCGATGCCGAGGAGAAGCGCCATGGCTCAGCGCAGCCTTTCGACCACCTCCATGAACCGGGCCACCCGCTCGCCGTCGACCGGGTTCCAGGTGTCGCCGTCGACCTTGAAATGGGTGCCGACGATGCAGCCGTCGGCGATCGCCAGGACCTCCCGCACGTTGTCGATGTCGACGCCGGTATTGGCGAACAGCGGCACCTCGGGCAGCGCCTCCCGCACCGCCGCGAGTTCCGAGGTCTCGGCCGGCTGCCCCGTCAGAGGTCCGGAGACCAGCACGGCATCGGCCAGGGAGGAGAAGACGGCGCTGCGGGCGCGCAGGGCGATGGGTCGGGTATCGAGGGGGGCCGCGAACTCGGCGTTGACGTTGAACAGCAGCTTGAGATCGGGCCGGCCGAGGCGGCGGCGCAGCCGCAGGGCGGCGGCGGCATCGGGCTGCCACAGCCCCATGTCGGAGGCGTAGACGCCGGTGAACACCTCGCGGGCGAAACGGGCGCCCGTGGCGCAGGCGATGGCGACGCTGGCCTCGGGATCCCACAGATAGTCGACGCCGAAGGGGACGCGCAGATGGGGCTTCGCGGCGGTCACGATGGCGGTCATCGCGGCGAGCGCCTCGGGCGGCGCCTCGAGGGTGTAGGGGCGGTCGTTCTCGTTGCCGAACATCACCGCATCGACGCCGCCCTGCTGCAGCCGCTCGAGATCCGTGAGCACGCCTTCGAGGAGCCGCTCCATGCCGCCCTCGGCGTCGTAAAGGGGCGAACCCGGCAGGGCACCGATGTGGACCATGCCGATCACCACCTTGGACTTGCCGCCGAAGAAGTCGAACAGCATCAGGCCCTCTCCTCGATCTCGCAGGGTTCCGCCACCACCAGCTCGACGCCCGCGGCGCGCAGGGCGCCGGCGAGCGGCGGCGGCGGCGGCGCGTCGGTGATCAGCCGGTGGACGCGTTCGAGATCGCACACCTTGACCACCGACATGCGGGCGAACTTGCTGGAATCGCACAGCACCACCCGGTGGGCGGCGCGCTCGATGTAGACCGTCTTGATCTCGGTATCCTCGAGGGAATAGTCGAAGCAGCCGGCGGCGGTGATCCCCGATACCCCGAGAAAGGCGTAGTCGAGCCAGTAGTTGCGCAGCTCGCGGACCGCCACCGGCCCGCAGACGGAGAGCTCGGTGCCGCGCACCCGCCCGCCCGGCAGGTAGACGTCGTGGGCGGCATTGGCCAGGAGCCCCGCGGCCCGCAGGCTGTTGGTGAAGATCTTGAGGCCGCGCATCTCGGCCAGCCGACGGGCGAGTTCGAAGGTGGTGGTGCCCACGTCGAGGCCGATGGTGGCGCCGGGGCGCAGCAGCTCCAGCGCCGCCCGGGCGATGGCCCGCTTGGCCTCGGCGTGGCGCCGGCTGCGGGCCTCGAAGGCGGGTTCGTGCAGATCGACCGGGGTCGGCGTCTCCTCCTGTGCCAGCACCGCGCCCCCGTGGGTGCGCTGGAGCGAGCCGTCGGCCTCGAGGGCACTCAGATCGCGGCGGATGGTCATCTCCGAGACGCCGAGCCGGCGCGCCATCTCGCCCACCGAGAGGAACCCCCGTTCGGCCACCAGCGCGCGCAGCCGGCGGCGCCGCACCTGCGCGGGCGGCCTCATGCGCAGGCCGCTCTCCTCCCCTTCACGCTCCCGCACGGCGACGGCTCCTCGCGATGCTTTCGG
>Ga0256830_1003307_pt1 | contig 10114 bp, 9 predicted proteins | sample 128326metaG_FD_190537 | JGI IMG/M metagenome (GOLD analysis project Ga0256830, IMG submission 190537) | Hydrothermal vent microbial communities from Lau Basin, Pacific Ocean - 128-326 | ecosystem: Environmental > Aquatic > Marine > Hydrothermal vents | place: Pacific Ocean: Lau Basin | collected...
CAATCGGGGCTTTGTCGCGAAAGCGTTGTGCCAGGCTCTCGTCCAGCGATTGCAGTTGCTGACGAAACAGCGTGCGTTTCTGTTGCAGACTGGTCGCCTGCTGCAGCGCCTGCTCGAACTGCGAGTCGTCGAGAAGGTGGGTTACGGACTGGGGAAGTGTGGTCATTTTCTACAAGCTGGGGGGAAGTGGCTGCTTGGGGCCTATTTCTTGGGCAGGACGGGGGTTTCGTTCGGACGTAATGTCAGTACCTCAACGCCGTCTTCAGTCACCAGCAGAGTGTGTTCCCATTGGGCGGACAGCGAGTGGTCTTTGGTGACCACGGTCCAGCCGTCATTCAGGATTTTGATATGACGTTTGCCGGCGTTGATCATCGGCTCGATGGTAAAGGTCATACCGGCCTCCAGGCGCATCCCTTTGCCGGGCTTGCCATAGTGCAGCACCTGTGGATCTTCATGAAACCTCCTGCCGATTCCATGACCGCAGAATTCGCGGACTACGGAGTAATTGTGTTTTTCCGCATGTTTTTGGATCGCATGGCCGATATCACCGAGATGCGCACCGGGCCGGACCTGCTGTATACCGAGCCACAGGCATTCATGGGTAACCCGTGTCAGGCGTTTTGCCAGTTTGCTGGATTCGCCGACGAAAAACATCTTGCTGGTGTCGCCGTGAAAACCGTCCTTGATCACGGTGATATCGATATTGATGATTTCACCGTTTTTCAGTTTTTTGTCCCCGGGAATCCCATGACAGACCTGGTGGTTGACCGAAGTACAGATCGATTTGGGGAATTCCCGGTAATTCAGTGGCGCTGGAATGGCCTGTTGAGTGTTGACGATATAGTCATGGCAGAGGTCGTTCAGTTCATTGGTGGTAATGCCGGGTTTGACGTAAGGTTCAATCATGACCAGTACATCGGCCGCAAGCGCGCCTGCGATACGCATTTTCTCGATCTCTTCGGCGGTTTTGATCGGCACAGCCATATAATCGTCCTGGATGTTGTCATTGCGCATAGAATCTGTACTGCCCACTGTCTATTGTTACGTTTGTTTCCAGCCGCTTCCCAATGTGCGTGGCACAGTGAGGAATCCATACTTGGAAAAGCTGGTCCAAGGCTTGGTTCTTGCTAAGAAAATACCGTTGCCGCCGGATTACGTCAGGCTTAAGTATTCATTATAAGCCATGCACGCACAATTCATGCAATAAATTTGGGACACACGGATTTTGGAAGGGAAATTGGGGACACACACTGATTCGGATTCCAGAGGCACTTGGGGTTTTTAGGGGTTGCAGAAATCTTTGCCCGTGGGTGCTGACCCTGACTTGTCACTCTCATTGGGGCCGTACCACTGTGCTGTCGCAGTAACCGGGTGGTGAGAGATGTCGGCCAGGCAATTTGTGTGTGTCCAGATTTTCCGCGCGGAATTCGTGTGTCCCAAACTTGCGCGAATTCATGTGTGTCCCGAAAATATTTTCCTTGTAAAAAGGATGGGTATTTGCTGGTGGTGGAAGTAAGTTGTTGTCGGCGCGTATCTGTGGTATAAAACGCGCACGTAAAAATCCGTGTATTTATCGGCACATATTGCGGGGTGCCCTGGCTGAACTGTTTGTTTTCCGGTCAGGGTCGCGGTATGGGATAAATATGTTGACTTAACCCCAACAATCAGGAGTAGTTTAAATGGCTAAGGTCACCATGCGCCAGATGCTTGAGGCCGGCGTGCATTTTGGACACCAGACTCGTTACTGGAATCCAAAAATGAGCCCGTACATTTTTGGCGAACGCAGTAACATCCATATCATCAACCTGGAAAAAACCCTTCCACTGTTTCATGAGGCGATCAACTTTGTCGGTGGTATTGCGGCACGGCAGGGGACGATTCTGTTTGTCGGCACCAAACGTTCGTCGCGTGACACGATCAAGGAACAGGCGATCCGCTGCGGCATGCCGTATGTCAATCATCGCTGGCTTGGCGGGATGCTGACCAACTATAAAACCGTCAAGCAGTCGATCAAGCGCTTGAAGGAACTTGAAGCCTTGCTCACCGAAGGGGAAGCCGAGCATCTGCACAAGAAGGAAGTCTTGATGTTGACCCGTGAGCTGGAAAAGCTGGAAAAGAGTCTTGGTGGAATCAAGGACATGGGCGGCTTGCCGGACGCGTTGTTCATCATTGATGTCGCGCATGAAAAAATCGCGGTCAGCGAAGCCAAAAAGCTCAATATTCCGGTCGTTGCCGTTGTGGATTCAAATAACAGTCCACTGGGCGTGGATTATGTGATTCCTGGCAATGACGATGCCATTCGTGCCATTCAGCTCTATACCACCGGTATCGCCGATGCAGTGATCGATGGACAGACCTCTGCGCAGACCGTGGCAGCGGCGGAAGATGAATTCGTCGAGCTCGACAAGGCGGAAGCGGCGAAGGCAAAAAAGACAGCGAAAAAGACTGGTTCGGCGAAGAAAGCAACGGCAAAGAAGCAGGCAGACTCAGCTGAGCCCAAGGCGGGAGACTGACACAGGCTGTCTGGGGCTTCGTCACAGGGTCCTTGTGGCCCGTGACGGCACCACAAGTTTGTCGGAGACATCGAGCAGACTCATCAGACACATTTGAACCAGCAAGCGCTGCCGGTAGCACCAGGCAGTGATGTATTTTTCAGAGGTTAGCGGTTATGGCAATTACAGCAGCATTAGTGAAAGAGCTTCGCGAGCGTACAGGCGCGGGCATGATGGAGTGCAAAAAAGCACTGGTTGAGACAGATGGCGACATCGAACTGGCACTGGACAATCTGCGCAAGGCAGGTGCGGCCAAGGCCGACAAGAAGGCCGGCCGGGTCGCGGCCGAAGGCCGCGTCGTCTATCAGTTGTCCGATGACGGCAAGACAGCGGCCATCGTCGAGGTCAATTGTGAGACCGACTTTGTCGCCGGCGATGACAACTTTGCCGAGTTTGCGGCCAAGGTCTGTCAGCGTGTACTGGCTGACAACCCGGCCGATGTCGAGGCGCTCAGTGCGTTGCCGCTCGACGACGCAGGTGACACGAGCATCAATGCGGCGCGAGAGGCCCTGATCGGCAAGATCGGCGAGAATATCCAGATCCGGCGTTTTTACCGGCTGACCACGGAAAACAAGTTCGGCTTGTACCAGCACGGGTCACGGATTGGTGTCATCGTCGACTACGAGGGCGGCAGTGACGAGTTGGGTAAGGACATAGCGATGCATATTGCCGCCAGCCGGCCGGTCTGTGTGACCGAAGACCAGGTGCCTGCTGACCTGGTGCAAAGGGAGCGGGAAATCTTCCTTGCGCAGGCCAAGGAAAGCGGCAAGCCGGAAGAGATTGCCAAGAAGATGGTCGAGGGCAAGATGCGCAAATTCCTGTCTGAAATAACCTTGCTTGGCCAGGCTTTCGTCAAGGACCCGGATCAGACCGTCGGCAAGCTGCTTGCCAGCCAGAATGCGCAGGTGCACAATTTTTTACGGATCGAGGTTGGTGAGGGAATCGAGAAAAAATCGGAGAATTTTGCCGAAGAAGTCATGTCGCAGATTAAATAAGACCATTTACCTTTCAATCATTTGATCGACAAACGGGGACTTTATGACAGATGCAGCAGCTGCCTATCGGCGCATATTACTCAAGTTGAGTGGCGAGGCGTTAATGGGGAGCGAAGACTATGGCATCGATCCTAAAGTGATGGAACGTATCGCCGCGGAGATCAAATCGATCTCTGCGCTCGGTGTTGAGATCGGGATTGTGATCGGCGGCGGCAATATCTTCCGTGGTGCAGGCCTGGCACAGTCAGGGATCGATCGTGTTGCCGGGGATCACATGGGCATGTTGTCCACGGTCATCAATTCGCTGGCGATGCAGGATGTGCTCGAGCGCAAGGGGTTAGCCGTGCGGGTGATGTCGGCGTTGAGCATTCACCAGGTCTGCGAGGACTATATCCGTCGGCGCGCGGTACGTCACCTGCAGAAGGGGCGGGTCGTGATTTTCGCTGCCGGCACCGGCAATCCCTTTTTTACTACCGACTCGGCCGCGAGCCTGCGTGCGATCGAGATCAACGCCGACCTGATGATCAAGGCCACCAAAGTCGATGGCGTCTATTCCGCAGACCCGGTCAAGGACAGCAATGCCGTGCGCTATCAGCACCTCAGTTATGACCAGGTGATCGATCAACGGCTACAGGTCATGGATGCCACGGCCATCGTGCTGTGCCGGGATCACAAGGTACCATTACGTGTAATGAATATATATACTGAAGGTGATTTGTTGAAGGTGGTCAAAGGCGACGACGGGATTGGCACTTCTGTTGACTAGCTGCTGTTTGGCCAAGAGGAATGAAAAATGATTGATGAGATTAAACAGGATGCCAGCGACCGAATGGACAAGTCGGTCAGTGCGTTGAAGACCGAATTGAGCAAAATCCGTACGGGGCGTGCCCACACCAGCCTGTTGGACCATATTACAGTAGACTACTACGGGAACAAGACTCCGTTGAAGCAGGTCGCCAATATCTCGGTCGAGGATGCGCGCACCTTGACGATTTCGCCGTGGGAGAAAAACATGGTCCAGGTGATCGAAAAGGCGATCATGAATTCGGATCTTGGCCTGAATCCGGCGACTGCCGGAACGGTCATCCGTGTGCCGATGCCTCCGTTGACCGAGGAGCGGCGCAAGGACCTGGTCAAGGTGGTACGCCAGGAAGCGGAAGCCGGGCGTGTGGCGATCCGCAATATCCGCCGCGATGCGATCAGTACCTTGAAGGAACTGCAAAAGGACAAGGCGCTTTCGGAGGACGATTTGCGCCGTGGTGAGGAAGTGATCCAGAAACTTACCGACAAGTTCGTGCACACGGTAGACGAGGTACTGAAGCAGAAAGAAGCCGAGTTGATGGAAGTCTGAAGTCACTGGGCGATGAAACTGCTCCCGGGCCATATTGCAGTCGTCATGGATGGCAACGGCCGTTGGGCCAGGCAGCGCGGATTGAGCAGGAATGCCGGCCACCGGGCCGGTGTCGAAGCGACCAGGCTGCTGGTCGAGAACTGCGTCAGGCATGGAATCAAAGCGCTGACCCTGTTTGCCTTCAGCAGCGAGAACTGGAACCGGCCGCAGCAGGAGGTCGGGCTGCTGATGGAGTTGTTCCTGCTCAGCCTGAAACGCGAGATCTCACGCTTGCACAAGAATAACATCCGCGTCGACTTTCTCGGTGATCTTGGTGCTTTCCCCGCAAGACTACAGCAACAGATCAATGCTGCACGTGAACGTACCAAGAATAATGACGGGATGTCGTTGCACGTCGCTGTCAACTACGGTGGGCGCTGGGATATTCTGCAAGCGGTCAAGAAAGTGGTACACGAGGCCAGGCAGGGCCGGCTGGACGTGGATTCGTTCAGTGAACAGGATTTTTCCCGCTACCTGGCGACAGCCGGGGTGCAGGACCCGGACCTGTTGATCCGCACCAGCGGCGAGCAGCGCATCAGTAACTTCCTGCTGTGGCAGCTGGCCTACACCGAATGTTATTTTACCAAGACCCTGTGGCCTGATTTCGACGCGGCCGAGCTTGAACTGGCACTGGACGCCTATGCACAGCGTCAGCGGCGTTTTGGCAAAATCGCGGAGCAGCTTAAAGGAAACGGTGAGAATGCTTAAACAGAGAGTCCTGACGGCGTTGGTCCTTGCGCCCTTGTTTTTGTCAGCGGTGGTGTTGCTGAAACCGGTCTTTATGGCCATGATACTGGCGCTGTTTATCCTGGTGGGTGCCTGGGAATGGACCCGGTTGGTCAAGCTCAGGGCGGTTTGGCTGCGCGCAGCCTATGTCGGGCTGATCGGCCTGTTTTTGTGGGCAGGTTGGTACTATATCGATGCCAGGGGTTCACTGATGCCCTTGTTGACCGTCACCGCCGGTTGGTGGCTGCTGGCCCTGTTGTGGGTGTTGAACTACCCGCTGGGCCAGCAGGCAGACGGGGTGAGCCAGCTGGTCAAATCCGTCGCCGGCATACTGGTGCTGGTGCCGGCATGGATGGCACTGGTCAGCATGCATACCCAAGGCTACCAGTGGTTTCTGTACCTGTTCGTGTTGATCTGGGTCGCCGACAGCGGCGCTTATTTTTCCGGGCGGGCCTGGGGCAGGCACAAACTGGCGCCGAAGGTCAGCCCTGGAAAGAGCTGGGAGGGCGTCTACGGTGCGTTGGTGCTGGTCGCTGTCTATGCCTACCTGGCCAGTTACTGGCTCGCGTTGCCAGCGGATGGGGTCATGGCGTTCGTGTTGCTCAGCCTGGTGATCGTGCCGGTTTCGGTGCTCGGCGACTTGTTTGAGAGTATGATCAAGCGCTACAGCGGTGAGAAAGACAGCGGCACGATTCTGCCCGGTCATGGCGGTGTGCTCGATCGTATCGATAGTGTGACGTCGGCGGCACCGGTTTTTCTGCTTGGCGGCATCCTGTTAGAACTGATCCAATGAAAAAGATCACTGTGCTTGGAGCCACCGGGTCGATCGGCGTCAGCACGCTGGACGTGATCCAGCGCAATGCCTCCGACTATTCTGTTTTCGCACTGACAGCGGCCACCTCGATTGAACTGCTCGAACAGCAGATTCTGACGCATCGGCCGCCGTTTGCCGTGGTGGTCGATGAACAGGCTGCTGCCAGTCTGCGTGAACGGCTGTGTAGCCACGGCGGGGTATCGACCGAAGTGTTGTCCGGGGCCGCCGCGCTCGAGCAGGTCGCCAGTGCCGCCGAGGTGGATTACGTGATGGCAGCGATCGTCGGTGCGGCCGGCCTGCTGCCGACTTTGGCTGCAGCACGTGCCGGCAAGCGGGTATTGCTGGCCAACAAGGAAGCATTGGTGATGTCCGGCGAGTTACTGATCGAAGCGGTTGACGATCACCACGCAGAGCTGCTGCCGATCGACAGCGAACACAATGCAATCTTTCAATGTCTACCGGTCGATACCGGCTTGCATACCGCGGATTTTTCCGGCGCAGGTGTCGCGCGGATCATTTTGACCGGTTCAGGCGGACCGTTCCGGACCCTGCCGCTCGCACAGCTGTCTGCGGTCACCCCGGACCAGGCCTGTGCGCACCCGAACTGGGAGATGGGGCGTAAAATCTCGGTTGATTCGGCGACCATGATGAACAAGGGGCTGGAGTTGATCGAGGCCTGTTACCTGTTCAACACTACCGCAGAACAGATCGATGTGGTGATTCATCCACAAAGTGTCGTGCACTCGATGGTGCAATACGTCGATGGTTCGGTGATCGCACAACTGGGAAATCCGGACATGCGCACACCGATTGCCCATGCATTGGCCTGGCCGCAGCGGATCGAGTCCGGTGTTGGGTTCCTTGATATCGTATCGGTTGCACAGCTGGATTTTGCCGCGCCCGACTACCAGCGTTTCCCATGCCTGCGGCTGGCACAGCAGGCGGTCGACGAGGGAGGCACTGCGCCCACTGTGTTGAATGCGGCCAACGAGACGGCCGTCGATGCCTTTTTGCAGAAAAAAATTCGCTTTACGGATATTTCACAGACTATCGCCTACACTCAGGAGAAATTGCCGGTACAGGCGGCCGATTCACTCGAGACGATACTCGAAGCAGACCGCCAGGCGCGGGAAGTCGCGGCGGGTTATATCAGCGGGATCAATACAGGAAAGGGCACACAATGATAGGGTTTTTATACAGCGCGTTTTTCTTCTTGGTGGCCATCGTCGTGCTGGTGGCGATACACGAGTTCGGCCACTTCTGGGTGGCAAGGAAGTTCGGTGTCAAGATCGAGCGGTTTTCGATCGGCATGGGTAAGCCTTTCTGGACTTATGTATCGAAAAAGGACGGCTGTGAATTCGTGCTGGCGCCGATACCGCTTGGGGGCTATGTCAAGATGTACGGCGAACAGGACAGCAAGGACGTCGACGATGAGGACCGCGACAAGGCCCTGATGAGCAAGCCCGTCTACCAGCGGATGCTGATCGTGCTGGCCGGGCCGTTTTTCAATTTTGCGTTTGCGATCGTTGCGTTGAGTCTTTTCTTTATGATCGGCAAGCCCGGTGTGCCGCCACTGGTGCAAGAGGTCAAGCAGAACTCGGTGGCCAGCCAGGGTGGGTTCAAACCTAAGGACCTGGTAGTGGCCATCGACGGCAAGAAGATTCAAAGCTGGAAAGAGTCCTACCTGTTGCTGTTCGAAGGCCTGGTCGACAGGGATACGCTGCAGGTCACCGTCAAGGACGAAAATGGAAAACTGGTCACCCGTCAGCTAGATTTCCGCCATGACAAGTCGATCATCGGTCCAGGGGTCAATGTCTATGCCAGGGCTGGCTTGATTCCCGGCGCGCCACCGAAGATCAAGACCATCAAGCGCGGTTCACCGGCGGACAAGGCAGGGTTGAAAGTCGATGACCTGGTTTTGTCGGTGGACGGAAAACCAGTCACGTTCTGGCGTGAAGTGGAGGAGCGGTTTATCGACAAGCCGGAACAACCAGTGAAGTTTGTCGTGCTGCGTGAGGGCAGACAGGTAACCCTGACCGTCACGCCGCGGCGATACCAGGGCCAGCACATTCGGATCGGTGTGCTGCTCGGTGCAGACCAGGAGAAGGTGCAGGGTGCGCGGGTCAAGGCGGTCGTCAAACGCAGCCCGGCCGAGGCGGCCGGGATCAAGGCGGGTGATCTGATCATCGCGGTCGATGGCAAAAGCGTCAGTGGTAATGCGCAGCTCGTGCGCCGGGTGCAGCACCGCGCGAACAAGAAAACGCGGTTCCTGGTCCAGCGTGGCGGTCGCAAACTCGAGCTGATTATCATCCCCAAGCTGCAGCCACCCATCGGTCTGATCGACGCCGATCCTTATTCGCTGCAGCACTATGGCGTGTTGCAGGCGTCGCTCAAAGGGATCAGTGAAACGGCGTTGTTGTCACGCCTGATGCTGAAGATTTTTTATTTGATGGTAATGGGGGAGGCGTCACTAAAAAATATCAGCGGCCCGGTTAAAATCGGCAAATTCGCCGGGATTACCGCAAAGAGGAACTGGTATACCTATCTGCACTTCCTGGCGTTGTTAAGTGTCAGTTTAGGTGTCATCAATCTGCTGCCGATTCCAGTGCTCGATGGTGGGCACTTTATGTACTATACGATCGAGGCGATCCGTGGAAAACCAGTGTCTGACAAGGCCAGAAAGATCGGGCTTTATATCGGGATCATATTTATATTGTCCTTGATGACCTTGGCATTTTATAATGACTTGGCTGGATTATTTGTGCCTTGATATGCTCCAAAATTGAGTGTTATCATGGCGGTTTGATAATAAGAAATATAACTGTCTGATTTTATAGGAAAAGTAATGATTCGTTGGATAATGCTCGTGTTGTGCTTGGGGGTGGTCAGTCCGGTGTTGGCGTCAAAACCCTTTATAATCAAAGATATACGAATCGAAGGGCTGCAAAGAATTTCGGCAGGCACAGTCTTCAACTATCTGCCGATCAAGGTCGGACAGGAGTTCAATCAGCAAAAGTCGGCGCAATCGGTCAAGGCGCTGTTCAAAACCGGGTTTTTTAAAGACATCAAGTTGAATGTCGAGGGCAGGGTGGTGGTGATCACCGTCGTCGAACGGCCTTCGATCGCAGAAATCAATGTCACCGGTAACAAGGTCATCGAGAAGAAGCTGCTCAAAAAGAGTTTCGACAAGCTCGGTTTTGCCAAGGGGCGGGTGTTCAACCGCTCGCTGCTGGACAAGATCGAACAGGAGTTGCGCCGGGTCTATTTTGCGCAGGGCAAATACGGTGTCAAGATCAAGACGACCGTCACCCCGATGACCCGCAACCGGGTGAGTGTCGACATCAATATTTCCGAGGGCCGTGCCGCACGGATCCGCAAGATCAATATCATCGGTAACAAGACCTTCAAGGACAAAAAGCTGCTGCGGTTGTTCAAGTTGACCACCCCTGGCGCCTTTACGTTCTATACGAAGAACGATCAGTATTCGAAGCAGAAGCTGGCCGGTGACATTGAAAAACTCAAGTCATTCTATAAAGACCGTGGTTACTTCGGTTTCAAGGTCAATTCCACCCAGGTCTCGATTTCACCGAACAAGAAAGACATCTATATCACGATCAATATCACCGAGGGACCACAG